>Ga0307516_10003229_pt1 | contig 21152 bp, 32 predicted proteins | sample 19_EM_MG_FD_203310 | JGI IMG/M metagenome (GOLD analysis project Ga0307516, IMG submission 203310) | Populus trichocarpa ectomycorrhiza microbial communities from riparian zone in the Pacific Northwest, United States - 19_EM | ecosystem: Host-associated > Plants > Roots > Unclassified | place... | reverse complement strand
TCACCATCGGCAAGGACTCGACTGATCTCATTCCCACAGTATACACCCTCTGGAAGCGCAATCATCTCCTCCCCACCATATCCACCCCCGCCGCTGTCATACCCAACCTCGTCGGAGGTGCAGATCTACGATAGTGAGAATAATGCAACTCCCCTGGTCACGCCTTAGACGGATACCTGACGATCCACTTTCTTGTCGGTCGCGACGAAAAACAGATCGACGATTCTTCGGCTATCGAAAGCGAGTGACTCCGACTGCGATTCTATTCTGCGAAAATAGAACGGTTGAGAATGCCTTTCTCCCCCGAAAAGTAAGAAAGAAAACTCGCTTCACGGTAACGGTTTTCTGACGTTCAAAGGCGACGGGCCTTGAGGATCCCGGAAGTATCTTCTGGATACCCCGGATAATGTACACGCCGTCGAAGGCTCCGTCCTGATGACACACCGCTCGCTATCCTGCACGGCTTCCGAGAAGAACACGAGACTTACACGATTTGTTGTCGGATCCGACGGCACCTCGGTGGTTTGCTGCCAGTAAACTCTCAGGTAGCCACGGGATGTCCTGCGCATAGCCATAACAAGTTCTTTGATTCCCTCTCGGTTGAGGGGAACGTCATTTACGCTGGCTCGCAGGCTTTCGGAGAAGGTCGCAGCAATGGCCCGCAGCGACAGTTCATCGGAATGGGCCTCGAAGACGTCTCGGATATGCTGTACTGACCATTCGGTCAACGAGCAGAGGTGTACCATGGAATTCTGGGCTTGCATGCCACTTCGTGAATACCACAGGAAAGGGGATGACCGGTTGAGAGGGAGACTTTGCGTTTGCGACGATCATGGCGGCTTTTATTGCTGAGGTGCCATCCAGAGGCAACCTGACTATTCGCCTATATATTAACTTGGTCGGCGCGTACAATGATGGTAATATGGAGTCCACCAATCAAGGTGTTAGCTTGAGCGTTTTCGTGACGGGGGGAGAACCCTGGAGAATCTTGTAGATGTGCCAGCCAGAGATCCTCGCCTCAGGGCAACGCAATTTTACCCGTCAAGCCTTTGCAGTACAACATTGACTCTGCGGATCTACTGCTGATTAACTTTTTGATTAATGTCCATAACTATTTATTGATCACCAAAAGTCCTGATGTACACCTGACGCTCTCTGGGTAATGAGCCGCAAGCATCGCTCTCAATGGCGGATTCAGATCCATTCGCCACGACCAGCCCATCGTCTCGAGTAATCTCGCATTTTCGTATCCATCCCCGGCAGTGATCATTCATGTTTCCTAAGACTAAAAACATCGAAAGAGCCAACATTATGAGAACTTAGTGAAGAGTCGAGTTCAAAATTTATCTCTCAACACCAGATCCGCCTCGAAGTCTTTCTGGACCTAGAGGAACGCAGAGGTGAGGTTAATAATCACGGGTCTGTAGTCCCTCCAATACCTGTGCCAAAAACTCGTCATCAATCACGACCCCGGTTCCAGTAGCTGCGAGGGCTCTGATTATATCAAGACAAGCGTTGTGCGCCTCGACAATTTTTGCGGACGCTGCAAAGGCAGAGGTATGGTTACCTCCATCCTTCACGGTCGGGATTGCTAAAAAAAGATCATGAGGGACGAAAGACACAAAGAAATTTGACCAACAGAATGCAGGGTGCAATGATGGGAGTGTTGTATGTTGTGTATGAGAATCTTTCAATGAAAATATATCGACTGCGATAAGGGGACATGGTATACGTTACGTTGCCCTGTAATGCATCTGTGGTCAATAAATGTAGGAATCGGGGGGTGGACCTACACCTACGAAATCGGTGGAACCACTTTTAATACCCCATTCATAATCAATAGCACCATACTTGCTGGTGATGATATTTGCGACTTCGCCACCTTAAACAGTGTTATTATTTTCAATCAAATCGCTCGCAAGTTCGACGTACCAAGAGCTTTGTTTGGACGCAGATCCAAGGTACCTTCCGCTTGACCTATCTTGACTTCGCACCCAGTCGCTAGGCCAGCAGCCCTTTTTGGCGAGAGGGAAACATGAGAAACCAATATTTGTGGAGGGTGAATCGGGCCGGTACTCAAAACAGGGAAGTACACGCTTCAGAGCGCGGACATAGCATCTGGCAGTTGGCAGTGGTTGTACTTGTTACAAAACTAAACATCAATGTCCAATGAACATACATCATCTTGGCATAATCCAGGATAACTGAATAAACATGGATCAAACCAGAAGTGCTGTTGAATATCTGAAAACGAACTGTTGTGGAAATTGCTGACGAAGAGCAGAGATGTTGTTGTAGCCGAGAACGGCAGCGTCCAAAGCATTTCGACCCTCCCAAAGGGATAATGTCACATGGGCCCTTAGCAAAGTGAGGTAGATGAAGGGAATATGGTTCTGACGACTTACGTGTGCCCAAAATACTCTAGTTACACGTTCCAGTGTGAGGCAGCTAGTAAGACTCACGGATCCCACGGGCCCAGGTGCTGGGTGACACCTGTACGAAAATGACGATAAGGTCCACGCGATGGCAGTGGTAAGACATGCATTAAGCAGGCAGACATGTCCTTGTAGGCACCCTTTTTCAGAAGAATGATCTTTCCGGACCCCGCTTCTTCAGCTAAAGAAAATACTAAGATCTGGTTGCTGGTACAGATGAAAGGGGAAAAATGAACCGGGAGTACCAAGCAAAATCACCTTTCCATTGATATTGAATTGCTGAAGGGCCAACTTGATTGCAATTGCAAAGCCGACACCTGCAATAACGATGAGAACAGAACCCCAACTGAGGGAGGCGACGGTGGGCCACCAGAGATTGCTATTAAATTATGACCGCAGGCGCGTCCAACGCCGGGCAACGCGTCCATCTGGATAGATCGGGAGAAAGCATGTAGACGATGTGATGTTCGACGAGAACCATCACCTCTGAATTGACACCGATGGTACGCCCACCCTCTCCATGCATGGGCGTCGCTGACCACGCTGTTTCGAGATGATAGTGCTTGGTGACTTCAAACCCATGAACGTAGTGAGGACGTCATGCGCATGACTGGATCAGGTGCTGAGCCATCGCAAGACAATCGCCATCTTTGTTGCGGGAGGGAAATCGACGTATGTACCGTTCTTCGAACTTGAGTTCTGGGTGCCCTAGTCATTTTTGGGCAGTTTCGAGATCAGATACTGCGGTTCAGAACTTGATCGGACCAGCCTGCTGTGAATGTCTAGACTGAGTTCCCTCAATTCACTATTGAGTGCTGTGATCGTTGTTTCGACGTGTTGAAGGATATCAGGCCGGTAGATGTTGCCGTCTGGGTGCCATGGCGTCGGTTTGATGGTATCCTCTAGACTCCAGACTGGCCCAGAGCTCACAGGGGAGTTCTCAACCACAGTTCATGTTGGAAAACGAATGGGAACCGGGTCTGTTTTGGGCCAGTTACCACATTGGCGAGAGTGATGTAATGTGGTCGATCGGGGTGAGTGCAGAGACTCAGAGGAGGCAGGCTAAAGTGTGTGTGCCCAAGCGACGTAGTGATGCAAGGCTAGACGACCAATGACAATGTTGCGACGAGAGGAAGGTGTCGATGCGGTCACGTGTTGCAAAGTACTGTCCACTTCGATGGCATTCGCGACAAAGTACGGCAATCGAGCGATTGGTGGCATAGCGCACTCATGAAATTTTCTCACCAGCAACTCCCTCTTCGGGGCCCCAAAACCCCCTCAACAGCAGCCTACTCCCAGTTTCTTTGGACAACAGCCGTCGCAGCAAACGACGGGGATGTTTGGGCAGCCATCCCAGCAGCAACATGCAGGCGGCCTATTCGGACAGCCAGCTCAGCCCCAGCAGTCAACAGGAGGTCTATTCGGGCAGTCTACCCAGCAACAGCAACAACAAACAGGAGGTCTATTCGGGCAACAACAGCAGCAACCAACTGGAGGTCTTTTTGGACAATCTAACCAGCCACAACAGCCCAGCGGAGGACAGCCCGGACAACCTCCAGGGAGCTTGTTTGGCCAGCCCCCGCAAAGGCAGCAACAACAGTCGGGAGGATTGTTCGGCCAACCCGCTCAACAACAGCCGTCTGCGGGCTTGTTCGGTCAATCTGCACAACAGCAACCGTCTGGAGGCTTGTTTGGCCAACCTGCTCAACAGCAACCCTCTGGAGGCTTATTCGGTCAACCTGCTCAACAGCAACCGTCTGGAGGCTTGTTCAGCCAATCCGCTCAACAACAACCGTCTGGAGGCTTGTTTGGTCAACCCGCCCAGCAGCAACCGTCTGGAAGCCTCTTCGGTCAGCCAGCGGGACAACAGCAACAACAGTCAACCGCAGGTTTATTCGGTCAATCGGGTCAATCACAACAACCAAATCCCCTTCTGGGAGGATCTTTCTTTGGAGGAACACTACAACCTCAACAGAGCCTTGGACTGTCTGGAAGTACGCTTCAACCTCAAGCAAGTGGCTTGGGTGGGAGTACGTGGGGGGGTACTTCTTTATTTGGTGCTCAGCAACAGCAGCAGCCAAGGTGAATGATTTTCCCGCTCTTTCCCTGATTCGATCCTTGTTTGCCCATTTTCTTCATTTGGACAGCCTTGGGTCGGTATTTCACCTGGCATCATCAAGTGAAACGATGTCTTAAATTGGGTCCTTAGGTTATCAACGATCAATCAGCCCAGCGGTCCCTTGCTTTCAAAATCCACAAAGTTCAATGATGTTCCCGACCAATTGAAGCATATCCTAGAAGGCATAGAGTAAGCTTTCTTTCGTACCACGCTCTAGGCCGACCTAAGGCGATCCTAGTTCTCATATACAAGGTCGCATTCAGATCAGCAAAGAACTGCATCAAAGAAAACTGGGAGAAGAGTCCAAGAAGGGACAGGAACTCATGCGCGGCATTCACAAGGCAAGCGAGCACTGCCCTTGAGGTAGATAGTGTTTGATCATACTGCCGTTTTTTAGGATCTCATGGATACATCGACCTTGATACATAATGATTTACGTGTCACGAATGATGTCAAGGGCAAGGTGGAACAGGCAGTTCAAGACATCATCGTGGCAACCAGGATCGTGGATGGCTTTAAAAATCTTCAGACAGGTGCAACCAGTGGGAGTAGTTATCTAAAGGACCACGCAGGGTTCCCATTAGAGTATGCTCTTTCATATCTCAAACACCGCTAATTCTCAATGAATCTTCTAGGTTCATTAGTCGTGTGACTGAGACTATGCGACAGAGACTTGCCTGGTACAAGTCAACGATTGAGGCAAGAGGATTGTTTGAATTATATAGACGCGAGAACTGAAGTCTAGCCCTTTAGCAAATTGAACGAAAACTCTCATCATCAGCACAGCAAACTCCAACTCCCCAAAGTAGAATGTTCATCTTTCATATTCAACGATTCAATCTTAATACTGTGGCAACAGACATATCCGCAACCCTTCAGGCTCAACACGCGACGTTTCTGGCCCTCGCAAGCAGAACAGCCGCTCTAGATGCTGAGTTGCAGAAGATCAAATCTTTATATACGCAGCTATGGCGTTCAACGACTGGGAGCATGAGGGATCCTTTCAACGAGCTGGACAGGACAGGACACGGAGAGGACTATGGAATGAGTGGATTGGATGTCAAGTAGTATTGTCAGAATTTGTATGGCAACAGCCTTGGGCCATGTCATCATCATATCACCGCATTAAACTCAGAAAAGTTCCCTGTCAGTTAAGCCATGGCATATCCACAACATCAGCAGGACGTCGTTTCCGGCGAGCAATATCGCTACGCTCTAGCCAACTTTGTCAGTCTCGCTCAAGGTGCTCACCTGTTCTGAAAGCTCACGCGTTCCTCCTTGCAGCGACTAGCCCATGAGAAGGTCGAACAACAACGACTTCAACTTGAAGAGCAAGAACGACAGGTTGCACAGTTGAGAGAACGGATTGCCGTCTTGGAAGGCGGATCGATCAATCAGAAACGAGGCGGGAATACGGTCGACGACTTCTCGATTAAAGCAAGTATGACTCCCCATGATTCGGGATGGATCGCTGAAGGTTGAACTTTGGAGCAGAGTGCTGCTTCCCAGCTGGACAAGCTGATCAATCGATGGGCCTCAGATGTTGTTCGCACCTCCCCCACAGCTTACGCGGCGTTCATCCAAGCCATCCTTACCGACGTCCCAGGCGAGGCGGATGTCATTCCAGTGGCGGCCTCAATGCAAACTCAATTTTATCTCCGGCACGCGATGGCGGAGGCGATCTCGGAGGGAATCGTCAACTGTCTCATCATCACCAACTCCAATGAAGCCAACGTTCAATTGACAAGAATTCATGAACACATCTTTGCTCGTAAGCCTTCCCTCGGTGCTTCTTCAAAGAAGGGGCAAAACTTAACTCTGAAATGTTTCTGCAGGCGATCCAACGGTAGCCAGTGTCTGGCGCCGACAAACCTTTTCAGCTGCCGTACAGTCATGTACCCCGGAGATGTCCCGAAGCATCATGGAGGAACATTTGCCAGAACTCACGCAATGTCTCAACGACACGCTTCCCATGTCTGGAGGCGTATCCGTCCTGGAATCGGCCTATGACTTTTCGCGAATGCTCCATAGCTCCAACTCAGGTCCAGGAGATGCATTTTATCGTGCATTTGTGCCGGAGCTCGGGAGCACCATGCATCCAGGGCAAGTCGAGTTGGTGAAGCGATGCATCCGAAACGAGAGAGGGGAGATTGACAAAGTCGGAGCAACCATATTTCCCGGGTTAGTCAAGGTCTCGAGAGGTCCGTTGCAAGCCTCCGGACAGCACGGCGATGATATCCAGGTACTTCCTCGTCCTTCGTTTCTCAAGTCGACGACACTATTTAATCATTTTTCTAGACCGTGATGCGAAAAGCCCAAGTAGTCTGCGAGTGTGCAATGGGTGGAGCGCGAGCGGCAATGCCCCTGAACGGTCCTTAATAATCGATTCTGGACTCTTATTGCATTTTTTAAGAGGGTAATTGCATCGTTGCACCTCCGGAGAACATCGCTTATGCCACGTACGTCGCACTCCTAACGGAATATGTGAACCAGTCTATTAGAGTCCGCTGATCTATATCACCAATAACGATGCTAATGTTGCCGACGTTTGCACGACCTAAATACAATTGTCAATCCTCTGGACGTAGGGTCGCAAGGCTGGAACTCACCTCTAAGGCTTGCTCAAACTCTAACCTCCGTCTGGCAGCCTCTAACCAATCATGAAGGAGGATTTTGGCAGGACCTTTAAGCTGATTGAGCTCGCGAGCAGCGCTGTCAAGATCTTTCTCATTCAAATGATGTTCTGCCCTTGAAATGACGCTCAGGACATCATTCCCATTTACAAGCCCATGTCTCCGGAATCGGAGTCCCGAAAAGAGATGACTTGCGAAATGCGAGAGGACACCGGCATTCTCTTCGGGCACCAGAGCCACCTGGCACACCTTGGGTGCAACGTCGCTCGTAAACCACGATGCAAGGTCTGCAAAGGGCTCGATCCCGATATCGGGGGTGTCGGACGATTCCAGGCTTTCCAAAGCTGCAGCGATGACAGGGTCTTCACGTGCCTCTGTAATGTGTCGCAGGACACGGAGCTCATCACGGAAGGGTTTGCGATTTGGAGATGACAATGCAGTCGACGCCAAGGCACGAACGGCGGACCAGAGGTTGTGAGCTCGGATATTCTCGTCGAGATATGTGGAATTATCGAGGGCGACACGTTCAAGACGCTTCAGTTGAGAAGAAAGCTCTTCGAGTTTTCCGAGTCGTCCCCCACGTTCCTGCTCCACGCGGACCTTGATGTCTCGAATCCAGCGGCGCTGAAGTTCGATGCCTTGAGCAATGACCTCTTCTTTAAGTCTATACAATAGCGTGAACATGAACTAATAAGATAGATATGATGGGACATGCCGTTGATTGATAATCTCGGTCTGAGTTCGTAGTTCATGCTCTAGTTTTTCCCTGTATGCTTGCGCGATTCTCACTCTTTCCTCGTCGAAGAACTTTCTAAAATCTTCTTGCTGATTATCAAGTTTGTCCTGTGCTTCCATTTCCAATTCCATCATTTTCAACGTGTAATCCCGAGTCTGCTCGTCCATTTTTGTTTCCAATGCCATTCGCTCTTCTTCTTTGGCCTTCTCGATACGGTCAGCGAGTGAAGAAAGGTCTGCCTTGGCAGTTTCCAGGACGTCTGACACTTTTGAAGCGGCTGCGGGGTTCGATGCAACGTACAAAGCGAGGTTGTCAATCGTGCTGGCAAGGTGAGTGATGATTGGATCGGAAATATTGAGAGAAGATACTGCCAGCGCAACAAGGGGGAGGGCAGCCGAGATAAGTTCCTGGGGCGGAGCCTTCTTTGGAGCAGGGCGTGAAAATCCGGGCGGAGGCTCGAAACCTAGGGGCAAAGGAGTGTCGTAAACATCTTTTTGACCTTCCTTTGCAACTTGGTTGTCCTGGATGGTTTCTTGCGGTGATACTGTGATATTCTGAGGCTGTGGATGTGAATCTACAGACTTTTGTGGATTCGGGGTTCCTCTTAGGGCATCCTCGGCCTTCTGCACAAGCTCCGCAAGTTCACCAGATATAATTATGGCTGTAGGAGGCGGCGAAGCAGCGGGCTTGTTATCCACCTCGTCCGTGGTCTTTCTCAGTTCCTCCTTGGCCTCGATTTTAGATGTTGACGGGTTGACAGCGTTCGTGGCAGCGGATTTCGTAATTTGAACCGTTTTCTCTGGAGAACGCTTCACTGGCTGAACCGGCTCTGGGGAGCTCTTCGTGCCGCTGATTTTATCAGTCACAAATTTCTGGGTCGCGATGATGGCCTGTCTCCCTGTCTCGGTAACCTGGCTGACAGTAAGGGTATCCCAGCTATGTGCTTCTGCGTATTCTAGCATGGGTTGTCCGAGCGGAACGTGGTCGGAGAAGAAGTCGTAGTAGGTTTGGTTGTAGAAAGCTGCGAAAGTACTTCCGACATAGAATGTCCCGGTGAGGCCTGCAGTCGCCCAAAGAAGCCTGCGGATGACACGTTTCTTGTTCTTTGGAAGTGGTTGTGTCGAAGACGATTCTGTCGCTAAACGCTGGACCGTAATTGACGGTGGGGAAATGATGGAGATTCAAAGGTTCACTGACCCTCCTAGTAACGCGGACGACTCCATTCCGCGAGGTAAACGCGACTCTCCTGGATACCGGGAGCGCACGATACATGAGGTGAGTGGGGACCCGTCCCTAGGCGTGGGTGTCGCGGCAGACGACGTCGACGAGAATGTTTGGTCCGACTTTGTCCGTTCATTTGCACGTGGCAGTATTGTATCCACGATGATGATGGAACTTCGTTTAAGAACATCTTATCAAAACTTGCTCTACTGTTATTCCACCCGCTACGCCCATGGAAACGCCCAAAGAATCCCCAAGCCAGGATCAGGAGAAAATCGATGTGGAATACTCGGTCTCATCCACCACCACGACTAGGAAGGAGTTGTGGGCTTATTACCTCTCCTACATCGGAAACAACGGCCTATCTGGCTTCAATTTCGGACCCTCGCAGTTCCAAAAAAATCTCATTTATCTTGCGGGCTATGATCCATCTCAAGAGCCATTTACAACTCCATGCAATAGCAACGGTTGTGTACTGCCGTACCTTGGCCGCACGCGCGACGGTGCATTTATTTCGTCCGACGAAGACGCTAATGTTGACAGGTCGCAACAGTGAACTCCATTATTTTGCTCACCAATGGCTTAAGTTTCGCCATTCAAGCGGTATTACTGCTTGCTATCGGGGCATGGGCCGATTACGGCACTTGGCGGTAATGATTAATTCGTGCATTCCCAAGGATGATCTCGATATCCTTTCAGGCCAAATATAACAATATTTTTCACCTTGTTAGCCATCGCTGTGTCTTTTGGTTGGCTCGGAGCCGACTCGCCTGAGCACTGGCGTGCAGGGGTCGCACTCTACATTCTTGGACGTAGGAATGACCATCTTGAAACTCAAACAGTGGCTGACGATCGAATCTAGTCATTACCTACCAGGTCTGCCGGTCCAGATCTAGGATGGTACGACTGCTCATCCTCTGATGTTTAGTGTTCCCTCACTTTCTGGACTGCGGCATTTCCTGGACTTGCCCAAGACCTCCCTGAGGTCAAGCGGTCACTATCGGAAGTCAAGTCTGGGCAAAAAAGGTGTGCATCTGCTGCTCACTGTCTCTCTTCACATGTACAGCTCTTAATCCCACCGGGGCAGTCCCCAAGAACACGAACATTTTGCCTCCCTGTCGCGCAATCGAATCTCAAATATCTCATTTGCTATATCTTCCGCGGGAGAAATCATCATTCTCCTCATCATGGTCGGCGTCCTCAAGGCGTTCAAATCGGACCAAAGTACAGAGAACAACACGCGAGCCTTCAGTGTCTTAATTGCATTTTCTGGAGGTGTTTGGTGTAAGTACAATTATAATTATATCAATGTCCATTATTTGTAGATGACCATTCATATAGTATTGTGTGCTATCCCATGGTTCTTTCTCGAATAAAGGCGACCCGGCCTCATCCTGCCTTCTGGTACTAATTTCCTTACAATCGGTTTCGTCCAAGTATACGCAGCACTTAGAGAATGCCTCAAACTGAAGCAAACGTTCTTGTACCTTATCTTCTACTTCCTTATGTGAATGTTAAAGGTCCACGTCGCTTAATATTATTAACGGTTACATTTTCTAGGGGGGACGTGTTGAACACTACCGTGTGGGCACTCACTCGGGGTTTCGTGATAAAATGCTAAAATTCTATCTGTAGAACGGTGATCGGTACTTTGCAGAACAGGTGAATATCTCTTTCAAAACGGTCTTCTCGACCCCCTTGACTCTCGTTTCAGCATTGTAGCATATTCGACCCTCCAGCTCACGCTGTTGCTAATCGTCGGCATCGTCGCACAAGGAATTGGGATATAGTAAGCACCTGAAGCTCGAAAGGTTTCATTTGACTCAATGTCCTCCCTTCAGTGGCTTTTGGCTCGTTCAAAAACGATTCAAGTTCAGGACCAAAACTGTATGTTTGGTCACGATCCTTTCTTCAGCCTTGGTGAAATAACATAGATGCTGGCGTTCAACGCGTTCTGGATCATTGTATGTCTTCATAACCATCTCCATGAGAAAACGGAAAATACACATTCACCGACTAATCAGATTCTGATTGTGTGGGGTCTCATTGGAGTGCACACCACTAAATTCGGATTTAAGCACGTTTGGGAGATATGGTGCGTGTGTTTAGACTCCAGCCATTCGTACTGAACCAATGAATCCCAGGCTATACCAGGTATTCTATGGTTTGATGGTCTGCCCATGGTATGCATACAGTCAAACCATGATAAGCGACGTCTCTCCCGGCCCACAGATGTAATGGCTAACTTGTGTCTCCATGTCGTTCGTTATTCACCTGCCCTTTTCTAGGTTCCTGTTCTTTTCCTTGTTCTCGGTTGTATGTCCTCTTCCCGAAACGATAAAAGTACCTCAACAGGTTCCAATCAATCATCTAGGTTGGAAAAACCTCAGCATTTATAGGGCCTTTCGTATCGAGTGCTATCATCACTGCTTCCGGCAACAATGACATGCCGTTTGCTTTCCTCTTCGGACTGTATGTATTTCCTTCGGACAATTTTTCTTGGTGATCAAAATTGGGATAGTGGAGTAGTCAGCACAGCTGTCTTGTGGATGGTCGACGTTGATAAGAGTCGGGTAGAATGTGAGGACTTTATTGTCGCAGAAGGCAATCGTCATGCCTTCAGGCCAGCCAACAATAACAATGTTCTATGTTTCAATTAAATTGCTTGGTCGAAGGTTCGCGGCTGGTCGTCAAGCTCAACCGAGCCTCGTGCCCACACTCCAACATCATGGACAATGAACTTTCTCGCTTACGCGACACCGTTGTCGAAGAAAAAGTGGGGCTTTAAATTCGATGCGTTAGACTGCAGACGCAAGGAGCATAACCTCAGAATCTCAGGAACGCAAGGACTGTCAATGTTCTGAACCCCAGGACGTCAGGCATGTCCGCGATTATCGATCATCCCTGAATGGTCGGGATGACTTCGGAAGAACTTGTGAAGTGTTCCTCGAAAAGCTATCCCGTGAGTGCCGCGATCCAATTCTCCGAAAACTACCTGTTGGAGGGACAGCAGGGGACAGCCGAGACAGCAGGCAGGTGGATGAATGGATGAATAGAATGTCCCGATATAGACGAACCGAGAAGAACAGACCATATAGGTCCAACACTACCGTCGCAGTCGCTCTATGTATTTCGGAAACAATATCTTCAGGGTAACGATAGGTAGGTAACGATGGAGTGTTCTCGGCATGCCTTCTGACCGAAACATTGTTAATTTCCATCGCATCAACGACGCTTCTCGGTTTGCATGTTCGCTTTTTGTTCAGCAAAGGTCACGAGGCGCAATACGGAGATATGGACCGACTTTTATTGTCTTGGGTGTAACACGTGCACCCGAGGTGTGACTGCCAACTTCCAGAATTGGCCCCTACCTTGTTCACTCCGTTTTTGTTCTTTTCGTCCCGTTCTACGGCCTGGTTGCCTTGTGGATCGCACAGTTCATATAATTGCTATCTGATTTCTATGCCTAAGGTTCCATCGCCCTTGTCCTTTATGGAGGTCGTCTCTCCACCTCGCTATCGAAGACTCTCAGGCAGACCTGGTCTGGCACCATCGTCTGCTGACGAACTTCCACCTTATACCCCACCATATACCCGGCGCAATACTTTGGCGCAGCCAGTCATTCGACGCGGGCCAACGGAACATATATACCATTTAACAGAGAAGAATAGAGACTGGATCACTCTCAAGCTCTTCAGCAGCGCTAAATCCTCTCAGTCTTTACCGACCTATTTCGAAAAAGAGACTATCGATGGCACACTGGAGATCAATGCTGAGAAGGGTGATTCAATCCACTCCATCACGGCCATTGTATGAACCTTTATTGATTTCATGGGAGTCGCGAATCGTCACCTCTAACGAAACTTCCAAACAGGTTACCGGGCGCATCATCACTGGCGCCCATAGCGGTGACTCTTTCACTTTCCTCAGCCAATCGGTGCCCATCTGGTCGAAATCTACGGATGTTCGAAGAAACCCTTTGTCTTCCGAAGTTCCGCCTCAACAGAAATTGCTCGGTCACCACAAGTTGCCGCTGTCAATATCCCTGCCTCGACAAGTGAACGTTCCTAATGACCGTGGTGGCGCAGATACCTGTCCTCTACCTGAAACTTTCTTGGAACGCCACACCCCAGCTAGTATTCAGTATGACTTCACAATCCTTATTTCTCGAGGAAAGCTGCGCGCAGATAGCCAGTAAGCCACTCAACTCCTCCAAGTGATCCCTTTCACTGAGTGGTTACTATGCTTGCAGGCTTAGAACTGCTTTTGGTTATGTTCCTATATCACGACCCGAAGTTCCGTCCTTACTTCGCCAGGTTGCCTATCAGCACTATCATCCTCTGCCAGGCCCACAGGTGGACCCTCAGGGATGGCAAACTCTTAGGGCAGTTGTGGTGAAGGGGACAATCTCCAATGTCTCTCCAGTTGAAATCCAATGTGTCGTGAGTTCCGATGTTATTGGCATTTGTTCTGGATACACTAAATCTTCGCCGTGCCTCCGAACAGCTTTCTCTTGGCAAACCTGTACGTCTCAAGTTTCGGAAAACCAACCTCTCCTGTTGACCGCTTTGAACAGCTGTCCTACACACGAGGCAGTGTTATTCCATGCTTCCTGACTCTGCAATGCAGCGATGCCAAGGCTTTACGACTCTTTTCTGCTCCGACTGCTGTCTCTCTATGTCTACAAAGACGAGTCAGATTCTACAGCAAACCCTCGCATTCACGATCAGAGGTTGCCTGGCACGAAACTTGCGGAGATATGGGAAGCGCAGTATGGTGGCCCGCGGCTGAAGCCAGTGGCAACCCCAACATCCGTCGCCTGGAAGGCGAAATCAAGTTGGCTAAAGACCTGCGTCCATCCACTTGTATAGGACATTTCAGTGTTTCTGTAAGTGTACTCAGTTGTCGCATTAGGAAAGTGACTGATGTCGCCAAAAGTACCAAATTGCCTTCCGCTCGTTCAATGTCCCCGGATTCAAGCCGGATGGTCGAGTTCTGCTATCAGAACCAGTCGAAATTGTGACGATGTATGCCAAAGGGCCTCGCCCTCAGGCATATACCCCTCCTACGTATACCCCTGATGTCCGGATATTCTGATGATTCCATGTTCCCCCCAAGTACAGTGTGCTGGTATGTCGTGACGATATTTATGTTTGTGATGCTAGCCTCCCTGTTTTGCCTTGATCACCTTCATGCTGGATCATGATTGACCCACCTTCTTTTGTGTAGCCTTAGTGTTAGCTCCGCTAGCTGTAGCCATGGATTTTTTCTCGTGCTGTATTCGTAGAATAATGATTTGCAAGCGTTCACGACCAGGTCTCCAATGGCCTTTTCAGAACTTGCAGGCAGCAGGCTGAGGCGCTTTATACCACGCTCACTTCACATGAATATGGCCTGATCGTTTCAAGGTAGAAACATTGAACCGGTGACCTATGCATCATCAACCCACCATTTGACAGGATGTAGCAGGTATCACGCTTCACCGTATGGCAACATGGCTGCCGCAGTACCCCCAAAGTACACCAGCGGTCGATCGGAGCATTCATATTTCCTGGAGAGAAACGGTGGCAAATGGCTCTCGTTATCTATGCAAAGCAGAGCAAGCAGCCCCAAATCACAACCCATGTTCCAAGAGGGAGATACAATCAAGGGGCGTGTTGAGCTTGATCTACAGAAGTCCGGGACTATCAAAGGCGTTACGATAGCCGTGAGTCTTGTTCAAAGGACGATGTGCATATAAGACCATCATGGTCGCCTTGTAGATTCAGGCGGCAATCGATGCAGTGGGACAGCCTCAGCCTCAGCCTGGACAGGAAGAACTTATTTTCCTAGATATGACAGAAATTCTCTTGTCCCCACGACCTCAAGAGGCTGTTTCGAAGCTGAAGGGTCTCCAGTCGTGGTCCTTTGAATTCGTGTTGCCTGAAAAAGTTGCGGTATCGAATATCTTTGGCCGCAAGAACACCGGCGAGGCAAAGGCGTATAAACTTCCACCCAGTTTCTGGGAAAAAGCGAGCACTTCATACATCGACTACCGACTAATAGTCACTGTTAAGCGCGGATTTCTTAAACTTGACCAAATGTGCGTGCAGAGTCGTCTCTTCAATCCCATGACAAAATCTGAATGCAATGATCCCAAGTCTATCTACCAACTTTGGTTATCGTCCGGTGACGGTCCCCGACTCTCCATCTGCATTGAGGCAACTAGCCTACAGTGAAGGGTCTCCCATTTTGGGCCCCGATGACGATCCGGACGGATGGAAAGTCCTCCCGCCCGTCACAGTGACAGGCAGACTCTTCGAAGCGCATGATGCCGAGGTGGAATGCGCCGTATGTTGATTCAATGTCTTTTATGGGCCCAATGTCCTCACCAGTCTCAGCTTGCAGTCGCAACGCCGGTGAGCCAACTGGCGACACTCAGGCGCATGTCGAACGAAATTTCCTGATGTCGTTTTCGTTTTCCTGTCAAGCTTTGCTACGCTGTGGGGACTTTTGTGCCGCTCACTCTAACGTTGAGCAGCAAAACTGAACAGGTCCTCGACATCCTCTCAAACCCCTCCTCTATTCGAGTAGATCTGGTAAGATCCTTGGTTGTTGGTACAGTTGCAACCGAGGAGAGCGCTGCGAAGCGAACCGACAATTCGTTCCTCTCAACTGTTGGTCGAGCTTCATTTTGGTCATTGGGAAAGCAAACGAACGGCAAGCGTATCCTGCATGGCGAGCTGGAGGTCTCCAGTACATTGCAGCCGAGTTTCATATTTCCGACGTTTACGATCAGGGTAAGCAACGTGATAGTTTTCATTTATCGAGGAGTCACCTCGATTCGATTAATCGTACGCTCTAGAATTCGGCCAATTCAAGGCAACGAGATTTCGATATGCAAGCACCATGCAGCGAGTTTTGGTGGCTGAGTGGGTGGTTGTCGCCACGCAGCAGACGCCAGGCGTACGGCAATGGTCCAGAGCACCTCCTGGATATGAGAAGCACCGAGAAGAAGATTACAACAATCTAGTGGGGGTTCTGGAGAATGGAAATCAGCGTTTTTGGCACCATGCCGGTCCCTCAAGTTGAAATTGCTCTAGATTATAAGATTTTTAATGTCCAAATTATGAATGCGGGAGAGGACTGGCCACTTCTTCAATTATCCAATGATCCTAGTCTCATAAAGAGCAGCGTTTCGAAAGTGTCGTCCGATTTCGCTCCGTCGTTTCCCATAGCGCCTCTGCCAGACAAAAGATCTTTGTCATCTATAGGTATAGTCCAATGGAACGATTCTGGGCGACGATGCGCAATGAATATGAAAGGGGTATCATCTGGGACCGCTCCGTGCTGCTGACATTGACTGTCGACCGTAGTGTTTGTAACAAGCACAGGCTCGAATTGAAACCAGAGGCCAAAAGCCAACCAAAAAGGGGTCTCCTTTGGAAGACTACGAACTTGATATGATATTAGAATAGTAACGCCTGCATCGCTACGGGTAGGAGGCCGAGAAAAAGGCGGGGCACTGAGGTGGATAAGAGTGCGCAAAAGTGGAGCAAGGAGTTCGGGGAAATATATCTGCAGTCAGTTGGTAAGTTATAGAGCGCAAGTCCCGAAGGAAACATACAAGATCGCTGCAAATTATGTATGTCAACATTCTTGAACCGCCATGGGGAGAAAACAACTCCGAGTCTATAGCGCGGCAGTGATATTTATTTCCCCAGGTTAGTGGCCTTACGAAAATAGCATTTTCCATAGAATCCTTAGGTTCATTTGGCACTATGTATGCTTTAAGATTTTTCCCGAGCAATGGGCAGACCTTTCGAGGTTAGCTGAGACGGTTTCGAGATGGTTCGACTTACCTCCGGGAGATCCGTTGCAATAAAGATATGTTCTGATGCATCGAGTACGTTTGCGATGCAGGACGCTACGATGCCGGTTCCAGAGCCCAATTCGAGGATCGTCATAGGGGATTGAGATGGCGAAACTGGGATGAATGGAGGGTCAAATATCAGGTCAGCTGGTGGTTGAATATATTGTAGAAGTGCATAGGCGGCTTCCCTGGGAGTGACGAGTGAGAACTGATGGAGGGTTTGAATAGAACAGCGATCTACCAGACTTTCCCGGCTATCCCATATCGCCTTATCGCGTCGCGTTGCGCTGCGTGCCCAAAGATATCTTCGGCCTGGTTGACTTTTCCTGGATGCATCGATGGACCATGGCGATGGACCAGAGGTGATATGTTGAGATCCTCTGGAAAGTTGACGTTCGGAACCATGGGCGAACACGGTGATATTGAATTTCACGTGATGCGCATTGGTGGTATGCCGAAGTTGGTACAAGTGCTAATCTCTGGGACACTTTAACGGAACGATATGCCAGCCCAATCGAAACCTCTCCCCCAGTTGACTCCGTTTGGCGCTGCGTTGGCCGGGGCACTCGGGGGGTGCTTCAGCAGCGCGTATGTAACCGACCTTCTCCTCTGAACCCCCCAATTGATGCCTGCTTCATAGGGTTGTCTATCCTCTGGACGTGTACGCATTCCACCGATCATCTAACATGTTATTAGGCCTGATAAGACGTCTAGTGCCAAAACCCGGATACAGGCTCTACCGCCGCCTCAAGGAAGGAAGGACGATCGCTCCATGTTTTCTGTAATGCTCAATATATATAAAAGAGAGGGAATCTCTGGGCTCTATCGCGGTTTTGGGGCGACTATGTTGAACACCTTTTCAATGCGTACGTTCTTAATGAACTCTGTCTTGTCGCTTCTCACTCAATTGTGCAGAATACGCGTATTTCTTTTTTTACTCCCTGGTCCGGAAAACCTATATCAAGCGCTTGACGCGAAGACTGTCGCCTGGCTCCAAACTACCACCCCTTTCGACTGCAGCAGAGCTTTTGTTAGGGGCTCTGGCTGGCGCACTCGCGCAGATATTTACGATCCCAGTATCCGTGATCGCCACAAGGCAGCAAGTCGGCCGCCCCAACCATGCAGATAATACTGCTGACAAAAGTGATGATTCATTTTTAGCAGTTGCGCGTGAAATTGTCCACGAAGAAGGGGTAACAGGCCTTTGGTTGGGCCTAAAACCCGGCTTAGTGCTGACTGCGAATCCCGCAATCACCTATGGCGTGTTCGAAAGGGTGAAAGGCTTAATACAACTTGCACGAGCAAGAGTTGCTTCAGATCAAAACACAAACCTGTCCCCTGGGCTTTCATTCCTGTTGGGTGCCTTCAGTAAAACATTGGCTACGGTGGTGAGTCTTGTAATCTCTGAATTATCACGCGCTATCATGCAGCTCCGTTTACAGGTCACATACCCATATATAATGGCGAAAGTCCGCATCCAGGCTCGGCGTGGAGACGAAGCAGAGGACCTCCCTTCTCGTGCCAGGCGGCATCCCAAAAATACAAGCGCGCTCCGAATCCTGGCCCGAGTTTTGAAGAGAGAAGGATTTCCCGGGTGGTACCAGGTTAGTAACTTCCTTCTGTATGAGGCACAAAGCTGAGGACGCATGGATTCAGGGCATGCAAGCCCAGATCACAAAGGCTGTTCTATCACAAGCCTTGCTGTTCATGTCGAAGGAACAGTTCGAGCATTGGGTTATCTTGATCACGATAATGTATGGACGCTTATCGCAATGATGAAGTAGGACATTTCGTACAATGTACACTGGTGACCGGATGTATTGAATCGCACTGGTATCACGTGATCGTCTTAGAACACGTTGGCGATTCGGATCACCGATCAGGCGATGGCATCAGTGTCTCGAAATTCCGGATCTTCAGACAGGTGGCCGATACGGTAGCAGCTGCGAAGTTCTACACCTCGTCTTGACGTGCCGACATTTCAAAAATCATGCTCTTAGTCTTCTCTGGTACTCTCTTGAGTCGCTCGCCCCATTAATCATGGCCATGCCTAGTGATCTTTGCAAAGTATACAAGGGGGGAAGATCACCACAGCAAGTAAAAAGGACCTTGAATGATAACCATGCCTGATCTCACAATCGCTACGACATCTCCATTCTGTATATGATTTGACCTTCGTCCGACGCGTCGTTCCGGAGGACTGGGAGCCCTTGACAAATATGCTCAATATGTGAAAGAAACTTGGAATCAAGCACAGGTTCCACCATATTCTTACAAGTCTCAAGGGTTGTCTACGAGGAAACGGAGACGTCGAGTCCTCTCCTCCCAAACCTAACCCGAATCCGTCTGGCATCCCACTGGAATATTGATCTGAACATGGTGCCCATGTTCATGTCAGAAAGGGTGTCATATCTCGGGTTGGATGATTACCGCAGAAACCGCATAGGAAAGCACCTACAAGCCTGGAGCGCAGTGGGGGTGCGGGCTCCATCAACCAAGTCACTCATGCTCACTGCTTACAGGTCACCATTCCGGCCGTTCGCATCACAAAACGGAGAGAACAATGTTTGGGAAGCTTCATACGTGGACTGCGACACCTCAAGCATTTCGAGTCTATATATCTTCGAATACCTGACGAGACTGTCCGCATCTCACATCTCTGCCGGGCTTGCGGTCACTGATAATCCCTGTCAAGGACTTCCGGGACCTGGCTCGTATTTGTGATCCCAAATCCAACCCTTCATACAGACCACAGCTATGTTCTCTGCAGATGCTCCATCTCCTATGTGATTCTTTGAGCTCGGGGGGCCGCCCGACAGCCCTTAAATCCATGAACCCAACCAGCCTTCGTGAACTCCACATATCCTCGTTCTACGGCAACCGCTCTCCAGAAGAACTCTAGTCCCTATTCGTCGCCCTTAGAGATTACTGCGATCTGCCATCCTTTGAAGCCGTGTTTTCTTCAGTTCGCGACTTGTTAGATGCTATCGATATTGATTCGAATGATTACTACAACGACCTGCCAGATCCATCGACCGTGTGCCTTTCATCATCCCCTTCCGCGTCCTCAAAGCGTTCCTCTCCGATTATTCCTCCCTCAAATTTATCATCCTCTCCCTCCATCTTCTGGACACTGATGACGACGAGGTCGAAGAAACCTATGCAAGCTATGCTCCATAGATTCGACCTAGCCTCCGACCCATAGGGTCAGATTTCGTGGTCTAGAATGACTTTTCGCTCTATCCGTCATTCGTGACTCATTGTCGCCATCTGTTTGAACTCTCCTTATACATCGACGAAACACTGCCTTTGTGCGAGACTACCTTTGTGCCTACCTCCTGAAGTATTGCGTAACCTAGTGCACCCCACCCCCAAAAGGCTCTCTCTTGGCACGTCTACTGTGGCTCAAGAAGATTTGGGGAAAACACACGAGCTTTTGGACAATTTACTGCGGAACTTGGATGAAATAATTTGGGAGTCTGATGAGGACTCCTCTCCATATTCTGACACGAAGATTACTCTCTGAATTCGGCGATTACGACGGGGTAGAGTGCAATTGCGGATCTGACTCCGGGGAGGACGACTTTGAAGAAAGGATGAGGATGACTATTCAGACTCGGATTAGGCTGAAGACGATTTTACCTGAGTGACTGTGGCTTGTTTGAACATGGTAGTAAGTAAAACCTCAGTTCTAAGTATTTGATTATATATAACACACGGGAGCTCATCATCGTTATGGCAGTATCACGATGATGCAAGGACGCTTATCACAACGATGAAGTCCATATTTCGTACCTACTTTAATTACACTCGGATGTACTTAGGTGTCATTGTACATTGCAAACTCCCTCCGAGTCGGTTTAATGTGAGCCCCGCTATGTTCCTGGTCGGGACCGCGCCGCGGGTTAATCTGTCCTATCCTCATCTGATGTACCCCTTATCACCTGTTATTAGAGGCACATTTAGTGCCTCTACATTAATAATTTAATAAGAGGCCATAAGTGGGTACATCAAGTGCCTATCCTATCCTATCCTATCCATATGAACAGCGGAGTCAATCGGAGTTCGTTCCATCGATGAGTCAATAATGACAACAAGCATCAGCAAGTATATAACCTTTTAGGGCCCGTGGGATCAAGCTCGTTGCCATCCTATT
>Ga0307516_10003228_pt1 | contig 21154 bp, 26 predicted proteins | sample 19_EM_MG_FD_203310 | JGI IMG/M metagenome (GOLD analysis project Ga0307516, IMG submission 203310) | Populus trichocarpa ectomycorrhiza microbial communities from riparian zone in the Pacific Northwest, United States - 19_EM | ecosystem: Host-associated > Plants > Roots > Unclassified | place... | reverse complement strand
TAATGGTTGACATCCCTCTTCTTTTTACCGAAGGTGCCAGTTCAAGTCCCCTTGTGTGCACTCTTTTTTTGGAGCCCCATCTTGCCTTCTCATTTGCTCCATTTCAATCATATATACACATGTGTCCTCTCTTTGTACTTTGTACTTTTTTGTGCACACCCCATTAGCATCATTTGCTAGTCAATACTACTCGAAAGTTTTCCTACTGAATATTTGTGCTCCGACATTAGATAATGCTCTGCACCTCCCTCATGTTCTTTATTATATAAGCCCGTCAGATTTATTGTCTCGCAACCCATTTTGTTTCATAGTCCGACGTGTGGCTGACGTTGTTTACAAATGTTTTACTCCAGCCTCTACTGAGAGTGTGAGGTATGTTAAGGTTGGGCGGTGTTTGAACTTCCGCATAGCCACTCGGCTTTTTCCACTAATGCCCTAGGATGCCGCCTCACACTCGAAGTAGAGCCTGGGAAGGAGCCTGGATGTGACTATGATTTCGGACGCATCTACAACTGATCTACATACAGTATTCCCACATCCGTGCGTCACATAATTTCCATTTTTCTCCAGTGCACTGGCACCACGACTCCATCCACGCTCAATTGTTGACCCAAGACCTATCTAGGTCTTGTCGATTCTAATACAGATAATTCATTGCTTGACCCATTTCATACTTCCAAGGTGACCATCAAACCTGTGGCCGAGCCCCGTAGCTTCGGCACGATGTCTCTACTAGCAGCAGTAGCACATCACGATCTGATCGTCCTACGGCATTTCCTCGAAGACGCATTCTTGTCCACTTACATGACCAGGGCACCCAACCTATCACGGACTTACCCAGCGCGATCCGCTTGTGCACAGAGTGCAGCCCCTTCAGGGGTTCCACGCACAAGGGCGATTATGGTAATGAGCGGGAGAGGTGAAGAACGGGATGGTCGGAGGGGGTGGTTGAGTCCATGGTAAAGTATGGACAATGTCATCATACCACATGGATTAGGACAAGTACTCAAAAGACACAAACTTTGTACAAGAGTACTCATTCATTGGTTTATAGCAATACCAAGTAGTCAAGACTGTGGGCTGAGGATCTAATTGCTATGAGCACTCAGCAGGCTCATAGAGTAAATAGTTGCGTCCAGCATACACACCTGTTCAACACGGTCATCCACGTCTTGATCGTGCTCTTGCAGTTGGCTCCTGTGCATTCCCAGTCCCAATTACCCCAGAGCGGGTCTGCATCCGTGGATTGGGTCTCGGCGCCCGAGCAAGACGGGTGCTGGACATCTTGGCATGAAGTTCCTTGACAGTGTCTTCGCCTTCTTCCTCCAGAATAGAAGAACTCTCCTCCACACCCTCATCCACCTGTCTGCGTTCCTCAGATCGACGACCCGCCTGTGCCATTGCAGCCTCCCTTAGCACCTGATGTGTTTCCTGATCATCCCCATCCAACGACTCCTCCTCCACATCCACCTCAATATCCTGGAATGGCGGTAACACGTTCTCATCGTCCTCCCCACTGAATAAACCACTAGACACACCGCTCGCATCGTCCTCCAACAAATCCTCCACGACTCTTTCGTCTTCGTGCATCTCCCGGATAACAAGGGTGGCATGTTTATTCGTCGATGGCTGTCCTGGTCTTGGCGCTAGTTCCAGATCCAGCTGCATGTCTAGCTCCAATTCCGCAGACGGCACTGGTTCTATCCCCTCGTTGACATCGCCCTGCCAGTCTTCGACCTCAGGTATACCACCCAACTCCCCTCTTTTTCTCCGCTTCTCACCTCCCTTTGTGCCCGCTTTCTGGCCCTTATCCCTAGCAATGTCCTGGGCAGACACCTTTGTTATCGGTTGAGGCTCCACAGACCTCGATCGGGCGCGTGTATTCCGAAACGGTGCATCCTCCTCATGGCGCGCCTGGCTCGATACCTCTCTCTCCGTATCTGGTCGTTCACGACGGGATTTGCCACGTTTCGATGCTTGATCTGCGTTGTTAGCGGAAGCAGCGGTAGGATCATTCGTAGGAGCACTAGTGGCAGCGGTGGAAGGGACTGCTTCCCGCACTGCGTGGACCGTTTCTCCGGACGAGGGTGGCCCTTCCATCGTGTTCCTTTTCCTGCTCGCACTAGTATGCACCCTATCGTGCGATGGACGTGACACCGGTATGGGTGTTCCGACCAGTGTACGCTGCGTCATCTCGGGACCATCGTCCGAATCTATAATACAAATTGGCGGGGACGGAGGCCGTGGCGAAGGACGCTCTTCCGCACTGTGTCATACCAACGCAATGTAAATACAGTCAGCACTTCAAGAAGGATTCGCCCTCATGTAGGAGGAGAGTGAAGCACGAATGGAGAAACATACTCTTGCATGCCAAAAGCATAGTCGCCGAATAGATCGTCGTCCTGAATCTCCATCTCCATCTCCGTCTCCATCTCAGGTGATGTCTCCTTTTCTTGTTGACGAGAAATAGCACGTACACGTTTTGCGTTAACTGGCGGTGAAGGGCTGCGACTGTGTAGAGTGGCAGAGGCACGACTGCGTTTTTCTTTTCCAGAGGTGCCGTGCGTCTTGGATGCGGTCATGCGGTCATTACTCTTGTTCCTCTGTGCGCTTGAGACGTTTTTGTATTCGTGTACGGGAGGTTCCCAATTCTTTTCTGCCGCACGTTCTTCTTCGCTCTCCTCCTCTTCTTCCCATCGTTCTTCTTCCACTTTCTTCACTTCCTCCTCCACCTCCTCCACCGCTTCTTCTCCCTCGTCTTCTCCCTCCTCCTCCTCCTCCTCAATCCTCCTGTTTCGCAAAGCCTTATACTGCCTAGAGCGATTATCGCCTCCCCGTTCACTCCTGTATGGTAGTAGCTCAGCTGCAATTCGCGCAATATTCTCATCAAACACTGCACGATTGTTTTTATATCGCTCGCGCCACGAGTGCCAGGTATGACGACCTGCCCATTCGAATTCAGGGTCCTCTGCCTGTACGTGTGTGCATGCACCGACAGTAGACAAAGATCAAATCCGGCGGTGAGGCGAGGTGTGGGGGTGAGAACAGAGCAAGGAAATGAGAGAGGGGAAGGACATACGAGCCTCTCGAGTTCCTGGTAGTACTTATTACCCATCCGACCACCGCTTTCCGCGTCCGGGAATATAGTAGCCATATAATATGCTAACCTTTCGTCGTCCTCGGGCGTGAAATTGACGCGTCTGCGTGCGACGCACGCCGCATTATTATGATCAGAGCCGCGGAAAAAGAACACAAACGCGAAGGACATACCCTGTACCATCACGCCTTCTCCCAGGGCGACCGGGCATACCCTGCATTATCGGCTTCTTATGCTCGCATACACCATTCCTCACACATCGCTTCACAAACCCGCGCGGTTCGACCTGTATCTTGAGTTTGTTTCGGTCGGGGTTGGACCAATAGCGTCTGCTAATGAGGCCGATGTCTGCTTCCTCGTCTACGAGGACGACGTCTGTGTGTCGATCAGCGTGGACGACTTCGCCACCGTGTTTCTGTTAGCGTGTTAGATAGCTGGGTAAGGGAAGAAAGGGTAAGGAACTTGCTTGGATGATCGCTGTGATTCTCCCGATTCCTTCTTTGACACTCGAGTGGAAGAAGAACCGCATGGGACGGCCATCTTTGACGAAGATGTTGTTGCCGTCGTCTTGGTTTTCGCGAGACATCGTCAAGAAATTGACCAAAGTTTGAGGGCAGTGACTGGCTAGATGCTGAGCGCTCGCAGCCAATCTCGGAGAGTCAAAAGTTGCAATGAGTCGCTTCGCCCAGAACCGCCGCAAGTTTCCTTGTTCGATACGCTACAAACCCAGGTGTCACTTTGCAAGCAGTACAGGACAATCCATCAGCGACATCAACCAGCCTTAATCCACGACGTCGTCATCCGCATCCCCAGCACCTTGAACAACCCTCCCAAGAATACCCTCACTCTCCGCATAAAAACTCGGAAAGACAGACATCAAATCCTCGATGTACCAATAATCCCCTCCGTCGGTAATAGTCCCCCGCTCCCCCTCGTCTCGCACCGCCAACGATGCACACCCAAGTCCAACCCACGTCCCGCTCAGACCCATACCTACACTCAGAAGCGGTACATGCGACGGCTCAACTAGTAGCGTAACTGCGTCGCGATATGGGTCATGCTCTTTCCCCTGTCCATGTCCATGCGTATGTGCGTGCTCCTGGGTGGATGCGGGTGCGGGGAGGTTCAGATCACGGTCGCTGGGCCCACACGTACACGGTACAGGAACAACAACTGGCGCTTGAAACTCCTCGGTGGCTTCGTTCTCGCTGAGGACCCACGGGTGCAGTATCACCCTTGCAAATCGCCTTTCGAGGGCCCCTACGCCTTCCGATCCCAACTCTGCGACATCGTGTTGGTCCTGGTGCATTGGAGGGATCACAGAGTGGATACGGCGCGTGGAGTGCTCGACGATCCACGGTGCGTATTCATGCGTAAACTGCGTCTGACCTAAAATATCGCATAACGATGGAACTGAAACGTCTGTCCATGAGGACCAAGTCTGAAAGTTGCCCTCGGTATCGTCAGATGTCGCGGATGTAGGAGGAACACCCGCATCCACATCGGGTGCACCTGAAGAGTCCTCGTTGCGCGCCCAGTCTACGACGGGATCCACAGCTGAGATATGTACACTTCGATTCCCTCTTCTTCCCCAGTGCTCTCTACACGCCAGATCGAATTTCCCAGGAAGAGCCTGTCCGATCTGGGCAGTGAGTGGCAGCTCTTTAATCGCCAGCTCTGCGACGCTGATCGCGCGGATGAGATTATCGGTGTGGGAAGGGGAATCGTAGAAGACGTCGTTTCGAAGCATGAAGCGAAGGAAGAAATGGAGAACGGTGGGTGCGATGAATAGGTTGGGTTCGGACCTAAATTCGATAAGAACTGAAAAGCGTAGAATGGGGTGGGTGAAGTTCGCCCACCATATCAAATTCGAATCGCGCATATACGCGCCAAAAAAAATCATGATGCCTTTCTCGATATCGTCAGTAAACGCACAAAACAACTGTTTCTGTTCACTCGATTCCTCGAAATTATCCGGTTCGAGTTGTTTACCGGGCTGGGCAGTCTGTTCCAGTGTGTCCTGTACAATGGACAGGTTAATCGTATGCCTTGCTCGGGGCATATCATGATCGGCTTCGTCTTCTGACGGCTCGTTGACGTAGCCAACATCTGGATGGTCTAATCTGCGCTCCTTTGCTTTGGGTCTGCGATACACAGGCATCGAAGTCAGAAGACCTAGGTAAATGCGGAACTGGGCAAGTGGTAGGTGAGTACTAGTGGGGGTGTGATATGAGAGTGCATACGTGATCCCAGATAGATCGCACACCAAGCGCAATCTGTGGCCACGGCCGTCCGACTCTGAAGTCATCGGTAGCCTGATGCACGCGATCCGCAAAACATGGAAAGGTGCTGACACACGCTCAATCCCGCGCAGACAACGCATATATACAAACGCACGCACCCATCACGAAAGGAGACGCTCATGGTGCGCTCGTGCTCGCCTTGTTCCCATTCCTCCCACCAGGGGATAAGTCTGCCATTCGCATCGGTGCATTGACCTGCATGTCTTCGTTTCTTTTTTTCTTTCTGTCGCTGGAGGGCTTCTTCCTCTGTAGCGAGTTTTACGGTGGGCAGACCGGCATGCGCGTCTACCTCGATGACCTTGCCTTGCTCATCCACAGTGCGAGCATATCCCGCGGGGATGAAGTCCTTGAAAGGGGTGATGACGACACCGGGTGGGGGAGGGGGGAACGGGGGGAAGTCGATTCGCTTGTGTTGGTTTGCTCTGTCGTGTGGCATGGTAAAGGACAGCGAGTGACATGTCGGGGATCTGTGGTCGACAGCGGACACAGCAGACGGGGATGGGCCAGATTAGGAAGGTGGACGTCGAGTCGCGGATCCGCAAGAAATTCGCAGTCGGATTCGCTCCATCATCTCCGCGGACGAGCTGGTTGAGAAAGACCCAGAAATATCGTCGTTGGTAGTCGTATCTAGCAAATGCCCCGACCGACGAATAGTCCGCTGAATTCTCACGATAAGACCGCGGGATATAAATTTAGAATTCTCTCTCTCACGGTAAGACCCTAGACTCAGGTTAGGGTTCAATACAACATAGTTGACACCTCTCAATTTCCTCTTGTTCCTTCTCACCACGACAAATCACTCCGAATCGGCGACTTCCAATGTCCCCCTCAACACCGTATGTCCAGCCTGGTGAACCACTCAACGAGCTCCTCCGTTCGTTCTGGCAGAGACAGGTCGATGCTGCTGAGCAGGAAACACCGGATTATAGACACCCCCCGCTGCCACTCGCAAGGATCAAAAAGGTCATGAAGAGTGATCCTGATGTAAAGGTATTTCGTCCCTTGTTGTACCCCCTCGTCTCGCTGACACCCAGACACAGATGATTGCAGCGGATGCTCCCATATTATTCTGTAAAGCCTGTGAAAGTGCGACCCACTTTTCTCACTGGGAAAAATGATATTTATATTAACCAATAATGCAGTTTTCATTGCAGAAATAACCGCTCGCGCATTCATTATCGCAGACTCCAACAAACGACGAACACTCTCGCGTGCAGACATCGCAAAAGCACTGGCAAAGTCAGACCAGTTCGATTTCCTAATAGACATTGTGCCGAGGGAGGATGGAATCGCTGGCCTCGCTCATCAGCACCAGCACCAGGGTCATCAACACCACCTGTCATCAGGGTCCACAGGGAGCGTCGGCGCGGGTGGGAGTGGAAGCGGCGGCGGAAATGAGGGAGGGGCAAATCCAGTTGCAGGGGTGCGTCTCTTGTCCTGGAACACTGCGTATACGTGCTGCTAACCCCTGTGACACTTGGCAACAGCCTAGTACGGCTTAGTAAGCTTTGGCGCCTGCCCAACGTGCCATGTTCAGCGGACAGCCTATCGTGGTTCTTGGCATTGTTGACGACGTTAGTGCGTGCTAGTGGGGTGCTCGCCCGATAGTCGAGATTGGCAGGATCTTCTCACCTCGCCGGTATGTCCCACCTTGCGCACGATCGCATCCGCACCAGACAGGTTCTTGCTTCGATTCCCCCCCGAAACGTTCGTGATGTCGTACGATTACCAAGTACTGCTGCTACTTCGTACCATATTACAGGTCTTGGTTGGTCAGCTCTAGCATGTTGCTATGTACTCCCTACTACACAATGATAGAAGGGTAGTACGTAGGTTTTTCGCCATTAGAGTGAATCTGGTTGCACGCCCTTGCTACTCTGTCAGTAGACTATGTCAGTATCTGTCCGCCAACATCATCATGGACTCGAGCTGGAGTAACGCCGGAGCAAGCCGGATTCTGCACAGCCACCAGTAGCCGCGCTCAACGCTCCAGTTGGTGCGAACAACTCATCACTACTACATAGCAACAGCTAACACAAGATGCCTGTGCCATGGGAGGCATTGATACCATTTGGTGCGCCCTATATCATCTCCCGCTCGTCCGTAGACAGGAGACACGAAGACTTACATCCGCACCGTACTTTTTTCTACCAGGCCTGCTTACCTCGATGTTCGCAGCAGCCGGTACCCTTCTGAACACCTCCAAGATGGCCCAGAACCAGGGCAAAGTCCGTATTTTTTCACAGTTATCTATTCTACTGCACACACGACATTGACCGTTTATCACAACCAGCCCGTTCGATACAACATTGACGCATGGGACCAAATGATGATGGAGCGCGACAAACGGCTGACTGGACATGTCCGCGGGCAAAAGGTGCGTGCGCGCTCATTCTTCGTTCCCCAAGAAGAGAAAATGTTGACGTTTTAATTGGGACGGTAATTAATAGTCGGATCCAGTTCCACCGGAAGGCTTCGAAACATCCAGTGCTTGGTTTACCCGGGAGTACACTACGTCGCAATAGAAGTATATTGTGAATATGAACAATTTTATGTTTGATGTGCTGGGTTTCCCGCTAGGTACCGCGGGTACGATGTCGCGGCTCGTTCAGCCTCACAACCTGTCGGGGGGCTACCACTCTCCTCCATCGTCCATTTCACAATTCCTGGACACATAAGACGGTGCACGCGCTGCCGCAGCATGTCCAACGCTTTCCCCCCAACTTCCGACGCCAGCGCCGCCCGGTCATTCCAACGAACAGGCGTCGCTTTGCCTTAGGCGCATATCTCAACCAAAATAGATGAGTCTGTTTTTATGAGAGAGCATCCCATTGCACATGTTACAAGCAGTTCCGTCTATCCACACATCCACCTTCACCATGGTACCAGTGTCGACCATTTTGTCAGTTTATACTCCCAACACACTTGCCTGCGTAGCACGCGTCTGCACCACTGAGACTAAGATATCGCGCGATAGCCTTGTTTTTGCTGCCAAACGCCGGGCCCTAGTTGTCTTGTGTGGATGTAAAGGATTTGTAACCACCTCGCAAATGTTTGATTTGCGATCCCCAGGGCCTTTAATGCGCGTGTTCCACGGTACGTATACTTCGATATGGTCTGCGCTAACCCTTCTTCATCGATATGTATGCTCGGGCGCCTTGAATGTTTGTGCGTTAGGTGAATTTTGCTTCTTCGACTCGATTCGACGTGTTCTGACGTTCGCCGACACGTTCTCAGCCGTTTCCGTGTCCTTTCCAATGCGGTGCATGTCCATATGCATGCTCGACCCGAGTCTGTGCGGTCTCCGATGCTGCTCGGACCATCTGAGTGCTGCCTTGCAGCTTCAATAGGTGAGTCTGGCGGTTTCGCCTTCTTTCGGTGTGTTCTGAAGTTCTCTATCGTATTTACAGTCCCATTCACGTCCGTTTCGACGCTCGGGACGTCTCAGTGCCCACTCGATGCGTGTGCGTGGCTTCTGGCCGTTTCGCATCTCCAACTCCCAGACCCTAAGTCACCTCCACTACAATCGCCACGATCCACTTCAAAGGCTCGGTGATCCAGGACCAGTGGCCAATAGTCCTCGAGCACTGGCGACCGTGGTATATCGTCTCTGATCAATTTGGGTGGTCTTTAGGTGGCCGGGGGAATCAGCGTTCGAGCGTCATACGGGCCATACTGGGTTTGAATTGGTGCATAGTGAAGTCTCTACTCATTATGTAGGATAAGTACCGCCTCGCACTCGAACTTCGCAGGGGCGGGAAGGAGCCTGGGTTTTGTCTGGCTTGCGGCTGTACGCTGTACCAGCAATCCGTGGAGGCTCCGAGCTGCTCCAGGTCGCCCAAACTGTGAGTTGTGATGGTTCAAGAGCGCGTTCTCAGGTTATACACGAAGTAAATGAGGGTATGAGGGTCAAACGTCACACAGTGGTGCTGAACCAAGTGGGAACTGACAGGAAGCTGACAGGAAGAGTCACTCTTTTGGAAGAGAAAGTGGGAACCATAATGCACAGCATTGTGAATGAATTCCAACAAACTGAAAGATCAATGAGACTGCTGCCCACATGAGGGTATATTTAGTAAGACAGAATCATGGACAAAGAGCATGGCGCGATTGCACATGGATCATTAGTTGGGAACTGCAGGTATACGTCTTGCCAGATATGTAAGTCGGTGACTCCAGTGTAAAGCAGCAAGATAGGCGGACTCCGCTACGGTTTCTGTTTTGTCAGCAACGCGAGAGCGTAACTTCACTGTGGTCAAACCCTTCCTGATAATTTCGAATCGCATAACCACTTCGTCCATTTTCGGCCGTTTAGACGGATCCTCTTGTACCATGTCACTGATGAGGGGTTGCATAAACTCGAAGCCATCCTTAGACTGGCCAAAAGATTAGAGCGAGTTATCCGACATTGAACAGGACATACATCAACGAAATCCTTCCTGATCGCGTTCCCGATGTAGAAGACGTCAGTCGCGAATGGGTCACAGGGTTCATTGGAATTTTGGAACTCGGGAACCTCCTTGTCGCCTCCCCATATCGGAACCTCGAGAGGGTGGGCAATGGAGTCGTCGTATCGACGGGACAGGCCAAAATCGATGAAGTAATACTTCACAGGCCGTTCTGTACGGGTTTTGTTCCTTATATAGCCCGAGAAATCGCGTTTCATAAGGGGATCGACCGGGTGGAATGTGCCGATGAAAAGTTCATCGTCCATCATGATATTTAGGCTCATGCAATCCCTTTTGGCAATTTCAGATTATATAGAGGGGGGTGGTTGGGAACATACCGGTGGGCAACTCTATGTTTGTGCATGAATTGTAGACCCTGCTCACTCGTGAAGAATGTATCCTCGAGTGTTGAGTGAACTGACCTCGAATAACTGTCGAAAGCACTCCACCGCCTCCCCAATGGTGCCAAATCGCGGCGATGTGTATTCATGGAGTAATGGCATAACTATAATTTCCTTGTCCTTGTCGTCCGGAACAGAGAGAACGTCATAAATAGGTATGCAATGGTTGGCGGGATCCGATCGTAATGGTTTAGACGAAAAAATTCGTCCAATTTCGACTTCGAACGGATGAAGCAACTTGGAAACGATTTTGAGGACAACGTATGCTCTATCTGAAATGCGTGTAGCATCAAGTATATTGGGAAGCTTTGCTCCATAATTAAGATGGGTTAGATTGTTGGCGTTGAAGCTTACCTACCTCAGACACTCTCGCGTCCTCATACATGAATGTATCCATATCTTTTCCCTGCCAGGATGGAACCCAATCAGGTGCATAACGTGGTCGAAGCAGATACCCTTGTTCCCTTAGCCATTCGTAATGTTGTGACCACCACGTCTCGTATTCCACCAAACCACCATCCCAAGGTGTTTGGGCTTCGCCGAAGGCTTCTAGTTCGCGCTGGGCCCTCGCAGCCCTGCGGTTCTCGGCTTCAGCCTTTGCGCTCGCCTTCTTGGTAGAGACCATGGCCAATGTAGCGCACTGGGATATCTGAGCATAACCAAACATATATAAATATGAACCGACAACACCTTGCTTGCGCTTTCCTTGTTTGGAAAACAAGTATCTCCGCGACTTCCAGCAGTTGAACATGGTACATAAGCTGGCCTTGAGCCGTGCAAGAGCTTCCCGCTTATATAATACGTATGATATCATAGTGGCTTACACAGAGGAATAACATCTTGATCCTCGACGCCCACCATCTCCTCATGTCCGAGGAGTCCCATCTGCGTGATATATCCCCGCCTGTGAGGTTGCGCCGGAAATCGCCGATCGATATCTTAACAGAGCAAAGTTCTCATCGATTATTCTCGTGTCTACTTAGTAAGAGCTGGGAGGAGGAAACACAGAGGTATTCCCGTTGAATGTCGTCGTCTAAGAAGCACCAAACGATCTTCGTTCAACTCCGTCTCGGGCGAACGTCCGACTATCATCCAACCATCTTCCCACTCGTGAGGGACAGCACTGTGTTGAATGCAGGCGAGGTGTATCTTGAGTATACGCTGGATGAGATCATCAAGATAAAGAATATGGCGGACGAACGTCCTAATTATCAAAAGACTTACCGGGACATGAAAACACGATACGACCAGTACGTTTTTTTGCACTGGTAGGTAGCGCTGCATCTGAAGGTTTCATCGCCGGCAGATTGGTAGCAATCATGAAAAAAATTGACGAACGGGAGAAAACATTGAACCCTTTCAAAACCTTTGCACGTTACCGCGAGAATCGGTTATTCATCGACGCGACCTCTAAGTTTCGTCGTCGAGCAAAGGTAACTTGCAAACTCCGATTGCATAGTCCCCCCTGCTGATCGAAATTGCAGACTACTTCGGAAATGCTGAGACGACATACCCAATTATCCACGAGTCAATTTTCAGTGATACCAGGGAGTGCAGTGCCGGTCGAAAGTATGTTTCCAAACTTTCCATTCGAGGTGCCTTACAGTAATAACACGCAGGGGGAGATAGCTCTACGGAACAAAAAGAACTGCAATACCATGTGACGGAGATATAGATGTCAAATTGAGGGGTATGATTGAAGAAACTGTCAATCTCCTGATGCAGCCAAACCCATTCGATGATTCAGCATGCGCGGTCGATGACAGTGCACCAAGTAAGCCGCAAACGACATGGATGTTCATCTCTGATGTAAATTTTGGGCTTCCACGTCAAAACAGCCATCGACCCTGCTTGTACATCTACTTCATCATCGAGCGGAAGTGTTGGAGCCCCTCGCTCTAGTAGCAGTACAAGCCCCAACGTTACTAGCGTAACCTACATCGAAAACTGTCATATTTCGTCCTCATCAGTTTCGGGTGTTGACGCTCGTAGCCCAACCCTCAAGAGATTATCGATCAACATTGGGGATCACCACAGCGATGGTGGTGAGTTCAATGTTTCACCCTTTGTATCTACCTTCTTGACATCTTCGCTCGTAGCCGTGACCCAAAACGCTGAGAGTGCCTCTTTCTCGCAGTCTTCCTGACACACGCACACTCGTTGAATTTACTTTTTGTACTGTATTTCAGAAATGCAATGTATTAGTTACACTCGATTTTGATCTCCAGAATCTGCCGCCACCGAGGTCAGATAACAGATAAGCAATCGGGCTCCAGGCTAGACATCTGCTACATCCGCCGACAACTCCACATCCCGTCACTTTTCGTAGTAGATCGGCGCTTTCTAGAGTTACGGGGCGCAGAATTGCAGGTATATGCCTTGCGAGATATTGATATTTAGGTCGGTGACTCCAGTATAAAATCATAAGATAAATAACCTCCATAACGGCCTCCATTTTGCGACCAATACGAGAGCATAACTTCCCCGTGCTCAAACCTTGCTCACGGCGGCCCAGTAACAGACTTAAATCGCCTAACTGCTTCGTCCATTTTCGGTCGCTTGGACGGATGGTCTTGTACCATGTCGGTAATGAGAGGGCCCATAAACTCGAAGCTAGCCTTCGCCCGGCCAATGGATAAGATCGGGTTATCTGACAGTGAAGTGAACCTACATCAACGAAACCCTTTTTGATCGTGTTCCGGGGGTAGAGGGAGGTGGGGTGCATAGGGGATGTCGGTCGCAAATGGGTCGTGGGGGTTAGCGGGGGTTTGAAACTCAGGAATTTGCCGCCTTCCCGATCTCCAGGGGGTAGGCAAGGAGTGGTCGTATCGACGGGACAGGCCAAAATCGATGAGGTATTAGTACCACACTGGTCGTTCCCTACAAGTTTTATACCTCGCAAAGCCAGAATAGTCGCGTGAATGAAGAGGTGGGGTGGAACGCGTGAATGAAGAGCGCACTGGTGTCTATCATGATATTTGGGTCCATAATATCCCTTTGGGCAATTTCGGATCATAATGAAGATGACGGTTGGGAACTTACCTTAGTACCAGTGACCAACCCGATACTTGTGCATGAATTGCAGATCCCATTCGTGAACTGACTTCGAATAACTGTCGAAGGCAGTCTACTCTCTCGAATGATACCAAATGGCGGCTCTGTGTATTAATGCTATAACGGGATATAATCATTTCGTCCTGGTCATCCGGAACAGAGAGAACGGCGTCACAAATAAGAACACAACGAGTGGCGGAACCCGATCTTCATGGTTTGAAACCGACCAATTTCGATTTCGTACGGGTGAATCGACCTGGATATAATGTTGAAGAGAAGATGACATATGCACCATATGAAATCCGTGTACAATCAAGAATGATGGAAGGTTTCACTTCGTAAGTCAGTGGGATGATCATCACGTTCGTTGTCTGCAAAATCACATAGTCAAGGCATTTGCCCCCCCCAACCAGGTTCATAACGAGGGCGGAGCAAGTATCCACGTCCTTTGAATCATCCCAAGGTTGTGAAGTTCACCGAAGGCTTCAAGTTCAAGCTTGGCTATTCCAGCTCTGCGGTTCTCAGCTTCAGCCTGTTTGGCAGAAATCATGTGGCCACCAGGTTACCTGAACATGGGGACTTTTATAAGCCAAGGTGCATAATATCAACAGGGAATCAATTATGTAGAAGGAACACCTATCTTCACTGCAACCTGGGTTTTGTTTCGCGTCTTTCTTTCAAATTCGTTGGGTGCAAGTCACCTGGAGCAGTAGCAATGCGCTCTTTCTTCTATGCGATCTTCGCCGCACCCTCTGCTTATGGCTCGAAAACGACCATATTCAAGTATCTTTTGACTGTCTTCTCCGCCTTTGGGATGTGGCTGGAATTTGACAGATCCCGGAGAAGAGGCAATTTGGATTCATCTTGGGGCCGCCCAGATATTACTATGAACCCATGCCCCTCTGCTCTGGGGGGCATTTTCCGAACACCACTCTTGGTGCCAGCCAAGGGCACCATAAGGCAGCCGCATGTGAGTAATGAGTGCTTTATGCGCATGCCTTCATGAGAAGCTAATAATTGCCAATATGGTTGTCCAGGATGAACATACCACGAGGGGTAAGTTTGATGATACAGTTCAAGCGGTTGCCTTGTAATCCTGACATGAAAACTGCACGTACGTACACCACATGTAACATCAAGATGGATAGAGTATGTAGTATGTACTTATTATCTAGTATCATTGCACTGGCTTTGCAAAGGCAGAGTTGCAAAACGCGGATCACAGCATGATGGTGTTTGGATTTTGCAAAACCAGTTCAACGATAGTGTTAGAAGAATAAATTATGTAGCAGGCTAGCATTTTTTTATACATAAAACGAAGTCTCATCTGTGGGCCCTCTACATACAAATAAACAAAATGAGTGGGCGGGCAGGATAACTAACCAGGAAAACGAGCTGGTACAGAAGAGGTAAAACGAAAGCAAGGATATTGTCATCTTTATCTTCACTCATACAGTCCTTCAGCCATGTGCTGTGTTGCAGTCATGTTCATGCGTTTGTGACCTAGCAGAAAGACGGCGATCAACAACGCGGAGATAACAAAAAAAAGTTTACTCACTCTCAAAACACGAGGTCCCTGGCTGTAATCGTCCTCATCCTGGAAGCTCATGCGATTCTCTGCAGGTGGAGGAATAGGCGAGCCGCTCTCGTGGTACCGATCCTCATTTTCAAAGGAGGTATGACCATAGTCATTAGCAGGCGGTGACGGCGATGACGACTGTGGATTAGGAAGCGGCGGGCTGACGGGTTTTGGGTACGGTTCGGGTACATAGCCACCATAAGGATCAGCCATGCCAGCAATCGTGCGAGAGTTACTGCGTTGGGGTGGGAATCCATCAGATTGATATCCTGGCTGCAACTGAGTCGGATGTCCACCATCACTGGACGATCCATATCCTTGAGAACGACCACTCCGGTGGGTATTATAGGTATATTCAGAGGGCCTCCGATTGACTTGTGCATTGCCAGTATTGCCAGCCATGGCTACTGCTCCAGTACCCGCTAGGCCAGTAGCCTCGAGGACAGGATCTTGCGTCAGCGTGCTACGTGGGTACCGAGTATTCGCCGAGGGGTCATGTAAATCTTGAGGTCCGGGACCAGCAAAAGCGTGGTAGGGTGCACGGCGACTCGGCTCACGAGCCAAGTTGCCCGCACCGACGCCTGCGATACCTGGTGCACCGACCTCACTCCCTTTCCTGTTCCTGGCTGCGTCGAAAGCAGCTCCACCACCTGCCATTGCGCCCCCAGCAGCATAAGGGCCGTATTGCGACAGCTCACTCATGCTGTATGATTCAGCGGGCCGCATAGGTGGTTGGGCAAATGTGCCGTGGCTATTGTCGGAGTATCCATAACCACCAGGACTAGGTTCAGGGAAGTCATCAAAGGGAGAACGAGAAGAAGCCGCAGCCTCAGCAGCCGCAGCGGCGATCTCCTTGTCGAATTGAATGGCACGCCGTCGACGGACGGCAGTCGTAATGAGTAAAATGGCGAGAGCCAAGCCGATCACTCCAACGACGCTGAATACCCCAGCAACTGCGCCCGTGTTGCTCCAAAATCTGCAAGTAAAAATTAGCCCCCAATGACCACTTCGGTTGGGATGGATACTCACGAGGTGGATGAGCTATGCGGACTCGTCGACGACGTTATGGAAGGAGCGACAGATGTGAAAATCGTCACCACAACCCCACCAGATGTCGTTTCGAACTGCGTCGGCGTAGGGGTAATCGTGGTCGGCACAACGACTGTCGACGTTTGCTGCGCTAAGGTCGTCGATGCCTTTGAAGTCGCTGAGGTAGGCGTTGACGCGGATGTAACACCAGCAGTTGGAGACGCCGATGCCGCCGAAGAACTCGTCTGCGAAGAAGGCGACGTAGGACTGGTAGGAGCTGCCGAACTAGTGGACGGAGCAGGTGCTGGGTTGGAAGTGGTAGCGGGTGCAGGTCCGCCTCTGCCGACATCGCGTCAGTCTACAGTTGACATAGTAGACATCAAGATACATACCCAGTGCTGCTAGAAGCCGGCACACCACCTGTGAATTTGATGAGCCCAGAGGTCTATCACATCAATTCCTGCCACTCACTTGCGGAGAGCGACATCTCGGTTCAAGAAAGGAGTGTCAGGAACAAGAATCCAGCTTCTTTTCACTGCTTCGCGTATCAGTGCTCGGCGTCGTCCACGATGACGAGCAAAGTTTCTACGCTGGGTATTGCGAGTAACGAGAGACGTGAAGAACTTGATCACGGAGAATTTTCAATTCAACCAACTGGGGAGAAGCTCATTACATAAGCAGGGCACTCTGACGCCGCTACATACGGCGGCCTCAAGGATGCCGCCGCGAAAGTATCAGACGGATATGACAACAAGATAACTAGATGCTGATACATGCACAGCCCATACAATAACACGCCAGAACCATCAGGCCTCAGGACCTCCTTTCCGTCTCTTCCGCGGCAATTCTTCCTCGTCCTCTGATTCGCTTTCGTCCGTGTCTCCGTGCTCGCTTGGCAGCACCTTCAACCCCTTCATCTTACGTGTCTGAAGCTTTCCAAGATCCTGCTTGGCGATGTGGATCCGACCTCTCAAGTCGCCCATCTCATCCACCTCCAAGTTTTTCTTTTTCTTCCCCAATCCCCGCTCGATGTCCTTTTTCTGCAATTTCGGCCTCTTGATCGCCGCTTTCCACATCTCCGAATCCGCTTCTTGGTGTCGGCGTAACGAAAAGTCTATAAAGGGACCCATCTCTAAAAGCTCAACGCGTGGCACTCGCGTCCCTGACGAGAGGAGTTTGATCGTGTACGTCCGTAGATGTACTTTCGGTAGATTTTTAGGATCGTCTTGTTGCGCACCACCAAGCGGAACAGAGGTTGTCTGTAGATTTTTTAAAGGAGCAACGCTCACGCTTATCACATGTTCTAATCCCGGGAGACATATGGACTCTATGACTTCGCCGTTGAAAAAGGCTATTAGCAGTGACTTGAGTTGGATATAACGCGGATGGGTGTCAAAAAGGTCAGAAGCGAAGTGCAGCATAGGTTTGTGCCCTGGCGTCGATTTTGGCGTCTATTATACAACGCAACTTGTCAGATACTTGACCTAGGTTCTCTGAAGAATGGAGCCGAACCTTGAACTCTGACATGCTAACAAATTTGTCAATACCGAGCTCGCACATGTCCAATACACTCGAGTCGAAGGTCCGCGCGATGATGATTCCTGCAGGTCTTTTTTTTGTGGACTGACCAATGACAAACATGGACGCGTCATTTTTTTGTGCCCAAAATTCGAGCGACGACGCGTCTTCAAACGGGTGGATAGTGTTCTTTTTTGAAAAAGAGATCGCGTGCGGTCTTTTGAGTGCCATCTGCAAAATAAGTCTGATCGTGCGCTTGAAAGATAAAAGACACGCATACCAGCTCCTTCGTTGTCTTGTCGACGATTTCTCCTGTCTTCGTCCCTTGCACGAACACTATCGTCCGCTCGTCTTCGACTTCCTTAGGTTCTCTAGCCTCCAATGCCCGTTTAGAGCGGGCATTCTTCGGTTTTCTGAAAGGAGAAGTTAGACAGCACCATTTCATTTTATCACTGATCAGCACTACTCACACTGCACGCAACATGTCCCCGTACTGTCCGTGCAAGGTCGATGATAACACACTCGCCGTACATGAACAACAGAGTATAAACACTTCACAATAGTGACAAACAACCAGCAGAGACTTGTCTAGTATTTATTGCTAATAGAGCTACCCATAGAACTACTACCTGCTCCAGCCCTTTCTCATCCCTGCCGTTTCATCGTTCCACGGTTTCTTCGCCTTCGTATGCAGAACTTCCAATCTACTGCTTACCACACCCCCACCCCCACCCCCACCCCCACCCCATAACCGCACACTTCTCTAAGTCCATCTGTGTTGACATTAATACATATTTGGTTCCAACGCCGCCACTCCCACAGCAGCATCGACCACACCACCACAGCGCGATCGCCCCTTTCCTTTCTTTCGTTACGTTTACATATTAACTATCGTTACAGGTCCTCCGCGTGCACATCCGCGCCTGCGCATACCTAGTACGCTCGCACAGCGTGATAGCCTGTATATTTTCTTTTTTGTTTGTTCATTAACTATCATTACCAGCCCTCTGCATGCACACCTGCCATGCAGCCCAGCCGTCAGCACGCCCGCACTCACTCGCTCTCAAAACAATCGGCCTCGCAAAGTGACACGTTGCCCAAACATCTTAACTCATCATTGCCATCCTTCATCTGGCAACCGAATTCACAATTGACCGTTCTCGCGACCTCGACGCTGCGGTCGTGTGTTTTTTTTTCGTTGCCTTGACTAATATTCTTTGCATGCACACCCGCACCCGCGTACACCTACGCCTGCCCAGCACGATTGCCCCCGCTGCTTGTGATGCTTTCTTTTTGTTTACTAACTATTATTACCAGGCTCTGTATGCACTACATACACCATGCGGCCCAGCCATCAGCGCACCCGCACGCACTCGCACTGCGTGGCCCTACTCCCCTGCAGGTATGTGTTTTTTCTTCTTTTCGTTAGTTATTATTACATGTCCTCTACACCTTCCCGCACCTGCAACTACACCACGTCTATAGGCGCAACCATACACAACCACACCCCCAAACAGACGGACGCAAGGCGCGACCACGTTCACTCACCGCAATGACATGATGTCGAGGCAGTACGTATCCATAAACTTCATTTTTTGTCTTGTCACAAGTACTAATACCACCACCTACCAACACACAGTACCACGACCGCACGCGCGCTGCGACCACGCCTGCCACCTGTACAACGAGTCGGAGAGGACGAGACGACAGTGTAACTCGCCAGTGCGGCACGACGACGACGGGAACTACGGCGAGGCGATTGCTTGGCCAGTGCCAGCGCGATGCAACGCGATCACCACCACCACGCGTACCGCCGCCACCACCATTACCACGTTGACAGCCACCGCCACCGCTGCGCATCGACTACACCAATACCACTGCACGTCGGCCACCACCGCGCGTTGACCACTACCACCACTCCCGCCAGCGTCGACGATGACGACCACCTGGACGCGGCCACCACCAATGTCGTTGACAATGCAGGTGACCACCACCAACGTCGTCGATGATGCTAGCCACCGCCACCACCTCATGGACGACGACCCACCACCAGCGTCGACTACCACCACCAATGTCAACAACTACCCACGTTGTTGACGGCGACCTCAACGCAGGCCACCACTACTCCTTGGATGACCCACCACCAGCGTCGTCAACGTCAATGTCAATGCAGGGACCACCCTCTGGACGACCGACCACCTGCGTCCAGGCCCCAGCGACAACGACCATCCTCAGTGACAATGACGGCCACCACACCCCCACACCAGTGTGTTGACGACGCCCCCCACGTCCCCTATGTCTCATCCCCAGCATCCACCAGCGTGTCGCCCAAAGATGACGATGACGTCCTCCCAGCCCCAGTGTCGTCTGGTGACCGCAACAACGCATCCCCTGCGTCCCCCAGCCCCAGCAAAAATGTCCCTCGCATCCCACCAGCTCCAGTGTCATCCGGTGACCATGACAACACATGCCCCAGCCCAGTGACAGCATCCCCTGTGTCCCCCATGTCCCATCAACTCCAGTGTTCGAAAAAATATTACCACCATTGCAAGTGGCACAGTTTGTAATGCTGACGCTGTTGGCTCGCAGCGACGATGGACGAACGAGTTTGCTAAACGAGTGACTCAGTCTCGAAGAGAATATGAAGACTGAGGTGTGCTGGAACGGCTGGACTCCTTATATACAAGTATGATTAGTGAGGAAACATGTATGGAGGACTGGAAAAGAACAGGAATGAGGATGACATGAGTACAGTATGAATTAGACTTGACTTGATCTATGTAAATCTCCAACAGATGCACCCATTGTAATGCCACTTTTGCCACAGATTTGTGCATAAAAAGTTCATTTCTCTACATAAAAAGCAACAATTGTTATATAATCCTGAGGAAAATGATCATTGGAATGCAATTGGAATAATCATTGGCAGAAAAACTTTTATCATGACAATGCCTTTTTCACCACTGGTCTTTGAAATGGATTTAAATGAATTTCAACTTCTGCAGGATTTTTCCAACAAGTGTTACCTGGCAACCATGACAATGTGTCCCCCATGCCCCTCAGCCTCAGCATTGCTGGTGGTAGCAATTTTATTTACATGTTTATTGTAATTGATTAGTATATAAAGGTATAAATTGCTTTTACTCAATAAAAAGTGTGAAAAAATGCAAAAAAGAGTATCTAAAGTATCTATAGCAAGGTCATGAGCCCTCTAGACCCTTCCTCTTTCCTACTATGTGTCAAGCACCTATGATCTCTGCCTTGCTTCTGGGTGCTACTCCGATGAAAAAGGGGACAAGTCCGACGGGAGGAGGTACAACTCCGAAAGGAGGAGATGCAAGTCCAACGTAGAGGAGGACAAGTCCTACAGGGGAGGAGTTCAGCACCTGAAGAAGAGGAAGGAAGACGTAGGGGGTGAGGGTGTTGGCTTCAGCTTATGTGCTGCGCCCTTGGACAGGCTCAGCCCTCGTATTTCGGAGGAGCGGAGTTATGACGGAGGAGTAGGAGTAGGAGTAGGAGTAGGAGTTGAGTCGGAGGAGGAACTTAGAGTCAGGCAGAAGCAAGATGAGGATGGGGCTTTGTTGATATTTGTACTAAGATACGAGGAGATACACAGAGACTTATATACTAACTGAAAGGACAGGATCCTTGTGATAAACACAAGACATGTGAAAGGCGGAGTAGGAGAAACACATGAGAGGAAGAAGCACATGAAAAGGGTAAAC
>Ga0307516_10003227_pt1 | contig 21154 bp, 23 predicted proteins | sample 19_EM_MG_FD_203310 | JGI IMG/M metagenome (GOLD analysis project Ga0307516, IMG submission 203310) | Populus trichocarpa ectomycorrhiza microbial communities from riparian zone in the Pacific Northwest, United States - 19_EM | ecosystem: Host-associated > Plants > Roots > Unclassified | place... | reverse complement strand
CTGGTGCCAATAGTAAACGTTTGGCTTTCACACCCCCCCCCCCCCCCCCCCCCCATCGCGGCAGCAAAGCAACCGGCGCACTACGAGCATCACCGACCATCGAGAAGCAGGATCTGGTGGAGGAGTATACTCTGATAGGTAGGGCGCGACACCAAGAAAATTGTTTGAATTGAATTGATCTTTATGGCAGTGTAGCATTCCTGCTAAAAAAAAAGGATTTACCGGTAGTACCGGGAAATAAAGGAAATCTTTGCGTCGGGCGGATGGTATTGAAGCAGTCTTTGCGGACATTTATTCTCATCATACCATCTTCGCTCCCGCCTAACCACAATTCTATTACACTATCTCTCTTTCATTTAAATGCTCAAAACAATCCTCACACGAATCCTCACGACCTAGACGCAATCTCCATTTCCAACCTTTCCCCCGCACACGGCCCTTCGCGTATCTCTCTCATCATATCCGTCCCCGGTGGGAAATCATGCTCGAAAATCGGTTCCCCTGCACCTCTCACATTTGCAAGAACCGACTGCCGAAAATGCCATCTCAGGAGCTGGTCGGACACACGGTGCGGATTCGTAGGATCGCGACAGACGAAATCGAGAGTTTTACCGTCCAAGCCGCGGGGATCGTCATCAAACACCACGACTTTGTAGTTATCCTATTTTGAGTCAGTATGAGAAATAGATTCACTCATTATACTCACATCCGGGTTCACCGAAAGGAGGTATTGATCAAATAGACTGTGGATATCACTTCCAAGGATAAACCCATTTTGCAGCGAGTTGATCTTTGAGACTCCAGTATTGTCGTCCATGTCTGTAATATAACGACCGAAATTGTACTGAATCCAGAGGCTTTCTTTCTCAAGCGGAAAGATGTGCGCTGCTTCGAAACTAGCCCAGCAATCACGAAAGGCATTCCCATTCACCACGCCGGAAATAGCACACTTCCCATCACGAGCACGGATTCCATTCCGGAAGGCATCTTCTCGGCCTGACACATTCTTGTGCGAGGGGAGGCGTTGCACCCATGGCTCATTGCTAACCTGAATAGGACCTGTTCCAAGTTAGCGATTGAAGCTCTCGCCAAGTGAGCACCTACGATCGCAATAAATTTCATACTCTCCAAGCTCGAGACGGTTGTTTGTCATTACTACGATGTGACCTGAATTTCTTTCTTGAACGCGTAAAGGAGCCGCCGTGACGAGTAGTATGAAGAGAAAGTCCAGAAAATTCGCTTCCGTAACAGAACCTCTCTGGATGAATCCGCCTAAAGCGACATCAGGGACCGTAGCATCGTAGAAATGAACGTTGCGGCCAAGAGAGCGTTTGGATGGTGTTGTTTTGCTGAGTGATGGAGCGCAAGAAAGAAAGTGGGGGGTGGTTTGTGCATTAGCGCCTCCTTGGCGACTAATACGGTCGTGTGATATCAAATTCTGAACGTATCTATGGAATTGGCTCTCCGTTCTGTGAGATTAAGGGTACCTATGTAGGTGTTACGTCTTGTCAGGCACTGGAGTATAGATATGGGCGGGATTCCATTTGGGGTGGGATACTTACTGATTTTGGAAATAATTGTAACATTTTGAGGTAACTTGGACGTCCCCCTTTCGAGAGCGAGTTCTTCTAGGTGTCAGTGCGACTGCAAAGGCAACAATGTCTGATGCGAGACAAGAGAACTCCCCTCCTGTGTACACTAAACACTAATTAAGTTGTGAGTGATGACGCCACGCATGCACGATTTCAAAGCAACCGCGTACTCTAGTCGGAAACTCCGGCGACAAGGCTGGCTGCGTGAAACGGGGAATATCACTGAAATTACGACCGGTGAATGGCCGCCTCGGGACCCAGACGTGGCGAACCGGTGTAAGCGCATTGAATCATATGTAGATGAGACTCAGTAGTAAGATTATTATGCAATCCACAGACAGAACTCAAATAAGCATCACAAAATGGTCAGCCATGCTTTTCTGCCGCTGCGTTTGCTTCTTACATACCATCCGGTTCCAAACGAAATCGCTCCCGCTTCACCCCACGCTAGGGAGTAGTTTACTGGCGCAGCGACTGTGAAGCCGCTTTCGAGGAACCCCTCATCCGAAAGCAGCGGCTTCGGTTCTTGTCCCTCCAGCTTCGACTTGACCCAGCATCTCGACGACCTGCCGGAATGCGCCTTTGCATCCCAGTGAGATGCCCATGGCCTTCCCACCAGAACGGATCGACCAGTGTGGCAGGCGCTTCGGGACGGCCACCCTTGCACTCGACGATCGCTGCGTAACACACTTGCCCGCAGGATCGTGTCAGCATCGAACAAGTCCGGCCTCCAGCACGTAGATACACTGCCGATCCCCCGAGGATATCTGGAGACCCCAAGAGATGGAATTCGGTTTCTCCTCCGCCGCCGCCAACTCGGCGCGAACCGAAACGTAGCTTTTGGCCGTTTTCTCATCGACTGGATCTGTAGGCGCTGCGATCCTGGGGTTCTCGCATTTGCCAGGCGACGAGAAGTTCCGTGATCCAACCGTACGCGCCCAGCAGCAGGTTTTGATGCATTGGCTCATAGAGACCAAATCCTGTTCTGAATGCCGTTTTCCATTCGTCACCCTCCCCTCTTTGATCCGGGTCAGGTTACGGCCCACTCCAGGTCAATCTTAGTGAAGACCTTGATTGCCTCCGCCAGAGGTCACCCTAGAAGTTCGAGTACATGCGTACCACCCTCCGCCGCGAGCCGGTCACTTCCGAGTCTGTAGAGTATGTAGAGAAATGGATGGATGAATGATCGCTCCTTCGCCAACTATGTTTTTGTTTTACCCAGCAGCTCCGAGCGGGCCGGTTTCCCCGCCTCCCCATCCCATATCCGGCGGAGTTTGGCTTCTGCCTCGTCCGGCCGTGGCCTGGGCGCTTGTGCTCCGCTGCACGAGAAGATACACACCACGTATTTACCTATGTATGCATACCTGCCACCGGGTGGGCGGGATCTGTTTGTTTGTGGCGTGCATACGTACATGCTTAAGTATGCACATATTTCCCCAGGAAGGGCTTCGGAAAGGAGCGTTGATTTAGCGTTGTGCCAAATATCTGGTGGGTCATTACGAGTTATCTCCCCGAATCGAAATTTGCACGTGAACGACACGATGAATTCAGGAAAAGTATCAAAAAAAAAGGAACCCTTTTATTCCATCCAATTCCACATGCAAGGGCAAAAAAAAAAAGATTCCACTCCGAACCAACAACGGGGGTTGGTCTAGTATGGCTTCCCCGGCATCGGCTGTTGGCCGCCATAATACGGTCCCTGATGCAGGGGGGCGCCGTATCCTGGCGGCGGCGGGTACTGCGTGTAGGACGGCTGCTGCTGCTGGCCGTACTGTTGGTATTCTAGGCCCCGCGTCACAGGAGAGTTGGTGTACGATTGCTGCTGCTGGTGTCCGTGTCCCCCAGGTGGCGGCTGCGGTCCCGGTGGCGGGTACTGCTGGTGGCCGTACTGCTGCTGCTGCTGCTGCTGCTGTTGCGCAGAGAGCTGCTGGCCGTACGTGGGTGGATACTGTTGGCCAGTTGAGGGCTGGTAGTATTGTTGGCCTGATGGTGGCGGCGGTGGCGGCGGTGCTGCGGCACTGCCACCACCACCGTAAGACGGTTTGGAGGGGATCGGAGGAGTGAAGCCGGTTTCCTTCTCGTCCTTTTTGTCGTACTGTATTTCCTCCCCGTCAGCGAGGGTTTTTTTTTCTAGGGGGCGGATGCGCGGGGACTTACGGTTCTGTCGATACTACCCAACAGAAGCTTCGTGTACCACAGCTCTCGCGAGAGCGCCATGTTGGTCATGCGTCGAAACTCGGCCGATTCCATCTCGAAATCTTGTTTCGCGGTGTTAGCGAGGCTCTCTCCAGTCGGGCTGGTTGTAGGTTGGAAACATACTGGAGGTGCAATCGATCAGGCTGCCGACTTCGGGGTCGGTGTCGAGGGACGCGAGGAAGTCCTGGGCATCCGAATCCACGCCGACCTGCGCGATCTGGAATGCGACGGCTACAATTCGCGTTAGAACGGTGGCGGAGGTACAAGTGGGAAGGACGACAAACGCTTGATCTTGTAGTCTTTGATGAGGCGTTGGAATTCGCGGCCAGGACTGTCTGTGGGCTGTACGGTGTGTGAGCGTTGTCATCCGACCCGACAATGGATGAGGAATCCCTACCATTCCATCGGTAATGATAATAACCAGCAGTGGCTTCCTAATGTTCGGGGTGGGCTCGTGAACTTCTCCCAGATATTTCCTAAGGATTCTGTCGCGGAGCGATGTGACCAGCGGAGTGACACCCTGGAACCGCACCCTGTTGACCAGATCCTCCGCCTGCGCTTCGGTGCGGATATTATCCCCCTCGACGTTCGAGTTCAAGAACCGGACCGAGAATCCGTCCTGATCGAACAGACTGCTAGCGAGCGCGGCGCTCTTGAGCAGTGCCTTGAGCTCTCCCTGGAGTTTCGAGAACTCGATCGACCCGCTGTCATCCACCAGAAAGACGATATCGTACAGCGCGAGCTTGACAAGGTCGAACGCGATTTCGAGCGGGATGTCCCAGCGATTGCAGATGGAGGTGACGGGATCCGAGCGTCCGATAGTCGCCGCGAGCTGTCGTAAGGTGCCGTCATCGTAGAACTGTCCCAATTTGTTCTCGGTCGTCGTCTCCTTCAGGATCGCAAAGAGGAGCTCTGGGTCCGTTGCGGGACTGGCTTTCGCCGGCAGCGGTGCGCCGTACGACTGCGGCGGGTACGATTGCTGGCCACCGTACTGCTGCTGTTGGCCGTACGACTGCGGCTGCTGCTGTTGCTGCTGCGGAGGCTGCTTCACTGCGGTCAGTGGGACCGTAGTCTACATCTCCATGGAGAAAGTGGACGCACATAAGCCTGGTACTGAGCCTGCGGGGGCTTTTGCGGGTTGGGGTTGTAGATAGGCTGCTGCTGCTGGCCGGCGTACGCTTGATGGGGGTTGGCGCCGGGATAGCCTGAGGCCGCTGGGGCGCCGCCAGGCGGTTGCGTGCTCTGGACTTTTGCCGCGGCCATCTTGCTGGCAAGCTGTGGGGCAGTAAGAACCGTAAGTCAATCTCCGACCGGCCATTGCAAAATGTGGGGGGGTTGTTTTGGCTAACGTACGCCCATGGTTGGTTGCTGATAGTTGTAAATGGTGGAGGTGTTTGCTGTACAAGACTTGGGCGGGAGATGGATCAAACTTGCTTTGGGAGTTGATATGTCGTGATCGGATGGTGATGATGACGATGGATGGTGGACCGCTGGCTACCCAGAGAACTTATACTGCGAGCCAAGAGGCTGAGTGTGGGTAGGCATGTATGCGCTCATCGTCTGGACCTGTTGAAACACGGGTGGGGCTGGCTGCGGGGTAGAGCAGGCAAATGGATATGCGCTAGTGCCATGTAGGTACATAGATACATACATGTAACTCTGGAATGCACACCACCCAGGCATTTGAGAGCAGTGCCCCGGTCCATGCCGTCTACCGCCATGTCGCAAGTACGGCGGCAACACAAACTGGTGAAGCGCCTGCGATAATGGGGCTCGTCACGTGAGAGCGACTATCCCACCCAAATAACTGCGCACATATTGGGGACGGGCGACGGCCTGACTGCCTGCGGTGTCTGAGAAGAACACTGGCAATCGCCAGCACCGGGTCTCGTGGCAGAATAGCGTGAGAGCGGCGATCTGCTGATTAACTAGTCTACAACATCGACGAGCTCGTCATCCTCACTGCCACCAAAGTGCAGATTACTACATAGTTGCCCCCCCTCAAGGCATTGCTGCTGGTATCCCCAGAATCCGGCCAGTCTGCTGACATACAGAGCCGAGCTGCTAGTTATGTAGGTACACATTCCGCAGGGCTGGAGCGTTTGGAACGCGGGAGCGCACCACTCGACGGAGCAGGTGGAAGCATCGTTGTGCTTTTTCGGCCGGTCGGTGTCGACATCACAGAGAACAAACAGGCGTCAGGATTGCACCACCGCCCACACGCACGCCGATAGCGGACGGAAGGCGAGTTGTTGTTCGGACTGCTGAGGAGACCTTAGTGAAGCACTGCCCCCTTCGCCGCTGAAAGTGCTGAAATCCAAGTGCTGGATACCTACACGCCTATCTGCACAACCGGGGGCCACGGGGGAGACGTTTTCCATCGCCGCCCCTCACCGGGTGCGGATCACAACCGCCGAAGATGTCCACAGCCCACCACTTACTGCCAGAACAACGATCGATCCAGTCTCCCTCCGCAGTGTGGCCCCATCCGTTCAGAATCACGGCAATGAACTCTCTAGATGTGCTATTCCCAGCATGCATCCGCCAATCCACTCATCACCATCGAGCTCATAAAACAGCTGCACCCCTCGCACCGTTGGTCCCCCGCCCCCCTTCCGACGCCCAATGGCGGCGCAGTGTTCGCAGCGCGCGATCCCGTCGGCTGTTCTCAACCCCCGCTGTTTCCTTCCGGCGCTGTATGTAGAAGCGGGGACACGGCTGCCCTGTCTTTTTTCCTGTCGCAGGCCGCATGCGTAGGCTAGATATAAGTTAGTATCCACGGGCATACTGACAACTGTCCCCACTGGTCCACTTGTCCGCCTGCACAGTCTGTCTGCCTGGGAGATATCTACCCGTGATAAGCGTGCCAGTGTTCTGCCTTGCGTGCTGCGTTTCCGGTAGGTTGTTCCGACCGGAGGGATGACTCGTTACTCTTCCGGGCGCAGCGAGGTGGCTATGCCGGCGCACGCGTTGTCACTCGTGTATCTAGCATCTATATGCTGACTGGCTAGTGTTACCGGGTCCCCGCGGTTCACTGCCATGATCTACAGAGGCCGCACGCGATTATCTACAGAGGCCGCATGCGATTAATGAATAAATATATAAAAAAAGGTCCTTGCAATATGTGGAGTTTCCGTTGTCACACTAGTCCCTTAGTCACACATGAAGCGCAGGTGATGGTAATCACCGCCCGAAGTGACTGTGAAGTAGGAACTCGAAATACGTTGAAATACAGAGATACATGTCTATGCGAATAACCCATACTGCACTATACCCGTCGCGCAAACCCCCCCTCTCCAAAAAAAAAGAAAACAAAGAAAACAAAAGGTATCCCACGCACAAACAGAACCGAAGACAGCGAACGCGCACCCTACAACTTCGCCTTCGGCGGAGCAGCTCCCAGCCCGCCAGAATCCTCCATCCCACCACCCTCCCTCCCATCCTTGAGCCTCAAAATTCCCTCCTGGAGACAGCTCGCCAGCAGGATCCCATCGGCACTCCACACGCGCCTCATGCTCAGTGCGCGCTCCTCGTCCGCCCAAGTGTTCACCGTCTCGACGAGCAGCCACTCGTCGAGCTTGATCCTGTCGCCGGCGTGAAAGTGGATGGTGTGGTCGAGGCTGACCATCATTCCGATTTTGTCCCGTCTGGCGGCCGGGTTCGCCAGTTCTAGGGCGCTGACGAACCACAAGTCCGAAAAATACGCCAGTGCCGGGCTAAGGTACAGCGGATTCGAGATCGGCGCCTTCGAGCGCACCCACTGGCGCATCACCTTCTCTGCCGGCGATAGTGAGTGACCGGGGCGCGACGTGCTCGCGGGGTGGATACTCGGCGCGCTCGGATTCCTCTGGTGGATGACGATGGCGCGCCACTCGAAGGGATCGCGCTCGTAGCGTTTCCTCCCCGCGGCCGCCGCATCCTCGTTGATGCTCCCCGTCGCCAGCAGGCGGTTGATGACATCCAATTCGTTCTCGCACTCTTCGGGCGGTTTGATATCCGCGGTAGGGAACAGTGGCTGGTGCTGCACGATCCTCTTCTCTGCACTATCGCCCCCGGCGATCTTTATCGCCTGGGGAACGGTGAACGAGCAAGCCATGGTGAAGATCACTTTGCCGCGCTGCCGCGCTTGTACGGTCCGCGTGTGGAAGCTTCGTCCCTCCCGCACGATGTCGACGTGGTAGAGAATGGGGATGTGCGGGTTTCCGCTCAGTACGAAGTAGCAGTGCATACTGTGCGGGACAAAGGTCGACGGCACCGTGAGCTGCGCCGCGAGAAGCGATTGAGAGATGACGCTGCCGCCGTAGATGCCACGGGCCCCGACCGGCTGCCATAACTTGCGCGTGTTGGTGAAGATGTTTGGGCCGATCTCCGAGAGCGGCGTCAAGCTGATCGTGTTCTCGATGGGAGCTATGGTGTTGTCGAAGGGTGGCTCGGCCTTGACCGTACCACTTAAAGATGGTGATCGTTCGTGGCGCGCCATGTCGATGAGAGATGTTTTTTTTTTCGTTTTCCGAGAGCTTGCAAGGAGCTTGAAGGAAGCTTTAGATAAGCTGTTTGAGTGAATTAACTGGCAAGTAGGAGAGATTTCTAGAACCTGGTAATTCTAGTTCCCAAGCCGCACGTGCCGCACGTGCCAGAAGTCGGGGGTTCGGGAAAAAAGGCAGACTAGATATGTACACAATGCCACCACGGAGAGGATGTAGAGTAGAGATGAATTGCTATGGATAGATGGAATATATATTTACAAGTGGATCACGGCCTTCGGCCGTCTACTATGAGCGACGTATTTACTTGTCGAGTATTCTAGATACGTGAAACATCCCCAACAACTCATCTTTGCTTCTCTCCACCTATGTATTCCATTTCCGCCATCAGCGCCCTCGCTCTACATACACAACAACTCTACTACAGCTACTCTACTAATCTGCCTGTTCACCCTCGCTCCATTACTACAGCTCCCCTTTCGGCTGCTACGGCTGTCCATCCTCAAAGCTGCATCGACTCCGACCTCGACAGCTGTGTACTGATGACACTCCCCGCTTCCAATTAGCAGGCTCTCCTCTTATTTCCTCACAAAGCGTGTGCAGTAGTTTGCTACTTTCTTTCTGAGCAGTGAAACAATCACATGGTTCTTTGGCTCTAGCAGTGGCTGGGGAGACACTCTCATGTTCCCACTCAATACTTGTTTTTGCCCCGACAGACTGGGCACATTTGGAAAACCATCAAGGATCGGTGACTGTACCGAGGATAGCCATTCCAGTATCGCAGTGGCAGAGACAATAGACGACGTAAACTTTATAATGCTACAGACATGTGTATATTCTCGAGTATAATCCTTTCCGCACAAACCCCTTGACAAATACCGTCAGTTCGTGCCTCTCCCCCTTATTTTCTCTTTCGGATGGCTCCTGGCGGTGTGTGAACATCTCCACGCCTTATTACCCATGCCGGTGAGCTGTCCCGCCATCAGAGCGTGTTTCGATAACTGCCATGCTTTATTTCTAGGTGTACATGGTCCTCCACCGTTCGATCCTTCATTCCCGCTCAGCCGGGTTTCCAGTGGCGGCACTGATTATGCGTTTCACTGCTATCCGGCGTCAGCGCCTGCTCCATTATATGTGGCTGGCATCGCCGCTGCTCCATTATCCTTACATCAGTGCCGGCCGGTATTAGTGGCTCCGGTTCTTGTGTTTTGGTGATGACCGGAGTAGTGTTGCTCCATTACGCGTACACCTCAGAGTGCTGTCCGGCATCAGTGATGCTCCATTGTTCTTACCTCAATGCTGTCCCTGGCCTCAGTGCCTGCTCCGTTCTTCATGTCTCGGCGATGTCCTCCATCAGTGCCCATCCCACCATTCTTACCTCAGTGCTGTCCGGCGTCAGGTGTCTGCTCCATCCTTCGTACCTCGCTTGCTATCCACCGTAAGTCACCATGGGTTTATCGCCGGATTCATGGATATACATAAGAACTTCACGAGCGCTCGAGCGCGTTGGATTTTTTGAACCTTTCCGAGTTAATCAATTGCAGGGATCGCGTGGTCGACCAATCATTCAGACATTCTGAACACCATTTCGTGTTGACCAATTTGCGCGGATCCCGCGGTCAGCCAATCATTAGAGAGTTCAAACAAAACATGGTGAGGGTATGTAGATATGTAACTACATAATTGCATGAACATACTGTTGTAATACATGAATACAGGCCCGTTCTCAACCTCGCCCGCGCCTGTACCAGCTGTGCCTACGCCGACATCTCCTACAAGCCGTCGGGCAGAGCCCTACATCAGTACATTATGCCCCTCCTGTCGATACCGGCTACGCCTCTGCGGCATCCGATCGGGCCCGACCTCGGATAGAGCCCCTCTCCAAGCATCACGCCGGCTCCGCCGCTCTCCAGCCGTAATGCAAGCAGTTTGAGGCCGTCCCTTCGCTTTCTTGAACAGTAGCGGCCGACACTCCCACAAAGCAGAGTCCCAGGAGGTGCCTGCAGGGCGCCAACATCGATAGGGTAGAGTCTGGGAGTAGTTTAAGTGGCAACCATCGCAGCAACGACGAGGTTGTAAGGTTCGCCCTTTCGCCGCTTCATAACCGATGCGCAACAGCGTCGCTTATCGCTCGGTTTCGTCGCTTTGGGAATCGTGATAGTACTTGTTTTCCTTGAATAGATGCAATGCTCCGTTGAACCAGTGCTGTGCCTACGCATGTATTGATCGTCTTCGGCGACAATCAGTCACGCATCCCTCCACTGTGGAATGTGTCGCTTTCACCTTGAAGGGACACCACTTCTCAGCGTGGACACAAACAATGTTGCGTATTTTGTCGGATTTTTTTGGAGCGATAGGTGAATTTCCGAGGGTCGGAGACAGCCCATATCCGCATCGTAGTCTTGAAGGCGTGGAAGCCCTCAAACTGTTGACCGATATACAGAGATTCGATCTCTAGTAATATATGTACATATAGTGGGGATGGAGAACGAGACATCATAGGGGGTGTATTGGCGGGCATAGGTAAGCGGCGGGAGCCTGGATTATTTTTTTAGTTTGTTCATACTCGCATTCGACCTATCATGGCGGCGTACAGTTTATGTAACTATCCAGTTTTCCTATCCGCAGACCACACACAGCGGCCCGTTGCAAGCTCCCCCGTGCCCTCCGCCCCCTGTCCCAAGAAAGAGTAGTTGCGCACCAAGGAAAGTCACAAAGGGAAGAACAAAAGAAAGAACAAAAGAAAACATAACCCGCCCGTTATCCTTCTTCTGCCGCTGCCATGAAAGAGGGAGTGGGTAGGAACAGCGGTTCCTCCTCACCCGGCTCCTCCGCCCTTCTCCTCTTCACGCTCCCGGCGCTCCCGGAGCTCCCATTCCGACACGACACTCCCCGCGTCGACGTCTGCTTCCGTAGCCGGCACCAGCCCCCCCCACATCCGTAGACAAAAGGAAATCCAGCACCGCCTGACCCCACCTTCCTTCTGCGAGAAGATCCCGGATCTTCCACCGGCTCTTCCACCTCCCTGTCTCCTTCCGCACCTCCGCCCATAGGATCTTCTGCTGACCCCTCCACTTCGGGCACACCTTGAAGAGGTGTTCTCTCGTCTGCATAGGGCCCTTGCACCGCCAGCACTGAGCGGAAGGGCGAACCTTGCCCAGTGCAGGTACTTTCCGGTCCCGTCTTCAGCTGGCAGAACCTCGAGGCGAGCCTCTTGGTGCTTCCAGCAACCGTGCCGTTCGGTCTCTGACTTTTTGGCATTCTGCATCTCGTCTTGGAGATTCGGCCTCCAGCCCATCGTCGAGCCTCCACCCACTTCTTCTCGGAAATCTCCCGCTGAATGTTCGCGAGCGATCTGGGAAGCGGCATCGAGCGCGCCTCCGCCCGGTCCGAGTAAGTCAGCCATTCTACCCCGCGGGCGTCTGGCTCTTCCGCCGCGAGCTTGGCCCACTCGTCGGCAACAGAACTTTTATTTTATTTAGGCGTGGTGCGGGCACCCTGTACCGAATCCGATACGGGCACCGCATACCCCCCTCGCCCGTTCGGTCCCCGACCACCTGGGTGCAACTACATAACTGGCGGATCCCACTGTTTTCAACCCTAAGATGCTCGAGTATCCGCGCTGTTGAGCTTCAGTCCCTAAGTCCGCGGCCGGCACCGGTGAGGACGCGCCGTGCGGCGACATTGACCGACCGACCCACCGAGGGCCGGGACCTGCAAACGATCCTGACACTGCAGATTCTAAGTCTAGCTCCCGGCTCCGAACCTATGTAACCTTCCTCCTCGCCAAGATGCTAGCTATCCCATCTCCACGTGATCATCTGTGCCATGCGCACCTCGTTTCTTGAGACCGGTATATGTATACGGAGCTTCATCCCAGGGAGCAGGAATTCAAGCTTCCCCACGAACCGACCATTCGTCTAACTTATCGTCCCGCCGTTGAAGTCTAGGTCCAGCCCTTGAATGCCCCAAGAACTGGAGTTCAGGTTCACCAGATGATTGGTGGGATCGAATCGGCAGTTTCCAAGACTCTCCGGATGCAGCGCTTCAGAACATGCATGAAGTGGATGACACGGAGCCGTCCGGAATTCCCTCCGCGCCGCGGGCCAGCCGATCATGTTGAAGTCGCAAGCCGGCTTATGTACCAGGGTATGTGATGTCCCCCTAAAACTCACAGCCGCGAGTAGTGGCTTGGCTGAAAGGCTTGTATGATACACACCTTCCCCACCCCGGCCACGTAGACAAGTAAATAGTACTGAGGAAAGATATCTATCAAACATATCACCATCACATCACCATTACCATACTATCATCACCCACTGCCTGTAGCCCATCTACCTATATTAGTACTTGCAATTCGATAGCACATGAAGCAAAAAGGTCGCCGTTCGGCAGCTGCGTGCGTACCCAAGAAGTAACACGTGACGAGCGAATACATATCACCACCCTGTGTGACGACGCCAGATGAAAATTTCGCAGGGAGATCACCTTTGTCCTCCATACTAAATGTTCATAACCACTCACTCGGTTCGCTGCGTTGTGGGGATGTGGTCTCAATCAGGACTAGTGCTTACGCACGCCTATCTAGTCGTAATGGAAACTACATACGCAAGTGATTGGTCAGTAGAGCTACGACGGCTGTCTCCATTTTGGTGTGCCCTGGCGGACGAGAGTCCGATTCTCAGCTTTTCTCTACTAACTAGATATGTAGATATCTATGAAGCCATCGTATGCATATCCTGTTAGCGCGCTACCTTCATCGCTGGGAAAAACAAAGCTGGCCACGCGGCCACCACGTTAGGCCCAGAGCCTTCTGCTTCACGACTGAAACACTCCCTTTGGTAGCGCCTTGCTCCAAGACCTGCAAGAAATTCTTTCCCTCCAAAAAAGAATCCACGACAGCCAAAAGAACACTCGTTTGTATCTACCCGTACTCGTTTCTACCCGTACTCGTTTCTACCCGTACTCGGTTAAGGCCACGCGACTTCGGCACGGGGAACAGGAAGCCTCGACCACATGTCTTGGAGATAGCGGTGAAGCCGGCAAAGTCCGTAAGCTCTCTGGAGATCCTCAGCCTTTAATTTCGCAGTATCATACACGCCATGAGCATTGGGCAGCTATATCTCAGGAAACTGACCCAGAATCTCCAGAGCAGGATGGGTGGACTCGAATTTTCAGGTGGGAAGGTGTCTCCTGGCAGGCGAGAACTTCCTGCATGGACGCCAAGCGAATGTGATGACTGCACCATAGTCCTACCATTGTTTCCTTACCGTCTCTAGCAGCGCACGGCAACGACCACCGGCACCGTGGAGAGTCTCAAAGATTTCGTAGCCGTCCCTCGGGATGTGGAGCCCGTCGATGTAGGAGTTGTGTAGTTGTGTTTCTGGAAGATCGAGACGGCGGACGCCACCAACTCGCAAGATCCAATCACAAGCAAAAACCAGAGTGCAGCCTTCGACGAGACGAACACGCAGAGCCAGACCCACGATCGAAGAACTGTTGTGTAGCTCTGCCACGCACTCCGCATCCGTGAGTTCCTTGCTTCTCTCAGCGTTCCCTGGACCTATAGTGAGGTGAATCCTGTAGCAGTCGATGGGGAATTCAGGCGTTGGGATCTTCCATTATATCCAAGTGGAGTATCATGGCCCTGAATAGTTGTAGCAGGCAGGCTGCCCTTAAAGCGTCGTCTACCGACTGTGAGAAGAACTGGTGGCAGAGAACATAGCCTGCTCTTGCTTGTGGTTGAGATGTTTCGTGGACGGGAGTCGTACGACGATGTTCTTTCCCATATATGTACCGTAAGATAGGTACATATGTGGTTACCTAGCTGAGGAAACCGTTCCGTACGGGACCGCGTATGTAAAGGCTCCTGCAGACAGCGCTTCCAACTCCATGTAGGTAGCACCCGAGAGTATGCCATCCCGCTAACGCGATCCATCAGCTCGGGATCCACATTTCGCTACCGAAGGACTTGACGTTCATGCAGATATCCCCACAGCTCCGGAAAGTCCGGGCTATGGTTCGCTCCGCCCCCTCCCACCCCCCTCACCCCTGAAAACGATCCACTACATATGTAAAGTAGGGAATGCCCCATGCCATGTGCTCGTTTGTCTGTCCTCTTCAAGGATGGCCGATGTCGATGTCCCCACCAGAGCTCCCAGCATCTTGGGAACTCTCATTTTCTTCATGGTTTTGTCGACTGTGGTGGTCGGATTGAGGTTGGTTTCGGTTCATTATTTCACCCACTCATTCTGGTTGTCAGTTGGTTTCTTGGGCGCCGACTTTCTGACTGGGCGCGGGCGGACACAGAATATACTGCAGAGCGTGTGTGCTGAGAGTGTTTGGCGCGGAGGACTGGCTGACTATCGGTGCTGTCGTATGTCCACCCCCTCGGCTCACTCCCCACGCAAGAGATACAGGAGAATACTTACCGATGTCGTGTTGCTAGATCGTGAATTATGGCTACGCGACAATAGCGGTCCTCTCGCTGAACGAAGGCTACGGAAAACACCTCAAAGATGTCCCTTCTCAAAATTATGAGGAATTGCTAAAGGTTCGTCCGCTCTCATGCCCATTTACACACTCCAGAGCATTCACTAACGGGATATGGTGATAACCAGCTGGCTTATGCCATGGCCCTGGCGTGTTCCTTGGCCCCATGGTACGGAATCCAACTACATACATGAGATCGATAACATATTCTGCCGGCAAATCCAGCTGACAGGCCCACGCTTCCAGCGCGGTGAAACTTGGCATCCTCGCACTGTACTATCGACTGGCGGTAGAGCCTGCCCACAGACGCCTCATCCTAATCACCGGCTGGGTAGTGTTAACCTACACGACCATCATCCTTTTCGTACGCCCCTGTCAGCTCACTCGCCCCGCCTCCACTGACCTTCCCGCAGATGGCCATATTCATGTGCCACCCGATTCCCAAAGCTTGGGATGTCCTCAACTACCCCGACGGCTGTCCGATACAGCTGTTCGACATAATGAAGGTACAAGCCGTGTGCAACCTCGTCGGTTCGGTAGTGATATTCTGCATGCCACTGCCGGTGATCCACGCCCTCAACATGCCCCGACGAGATAAGCTCACGATCACGGTCATGCTGCTATTTGGCGCCGTCGTAGTGGTCACGTCCGGCCTCAGACTGCAGTGGTTGGTGAGTTTCAGACGGAAAGATTACGACTCCACATGTATGCAGACCTCCTCTCCCGTATCCCTCGAGACTCACCGGCTGACCTTGTATGTCGTCGCAAAGGGGATGCAGCGCTCACCGGCTACTATACGATCGCCGAGTGCAATCTGACGCTCATCGCGGCGAGTCTGTTCGCGGTACGCCAGCTGTTCATCAGAGCCAAAATTGCACTCACATCGTCATCGTCATCGTCACCACCGCCGCTCCCACCTCTACGAACGCTGGAAACACCACCGGATTTTTCGGTCAGGATGGAGGTCTTTCCTAGGAAGAATGCCAACTCGGATAGCACAGACCAGATCTTTGATAGCCAAAGTGGGCGGGAGGGTAGTATCGTATAGCCGAATGGTTGCTTCCTCTCAACATGGCTACCATACTCGCTCCCCGGGTGCGGAGGTATGGGCGGTTCGTAGCCTTACGATTTCCCTGTGAGGCGGTCTGATTTCATGGACATGTCGTGGTTTGGGTGGCGGACTCTTCACGGGAAACGAATGATGCGCCAGTCCATCTCTTTGTTCTGGATCGGAGATGGAGAATAATGTACATACTAAACAATGATCCAAATACATAGGCCGGGCGAGGGCAAAGGGGAGCTGCAAGGAGCCGCCCTCGCGCGGACTGCAGGCAGGAAACGGGCTGTGTGTATATCGTCGTCATCTCGATAAGTCGCACGCGATTGGTGGCGGGGTGGAAGTGGTCCGAATACGTTTTCTGGGCGGCAGGCGAACTTGTCTGTTGTCTATGTAGACTCGATCGCCACCGCCAACTCCCTCTGACAGAGGGTGGCGGTGTGCTTCCTGGCCTCAAGGGAGTACACTCCGAGGTCATCCGCAGGATCGCTGGCTAGCGTCCATAAAGATCGCCACTGGTCTGATAGCGGCAGTAGCTATCATACGCACTCGGGAGCAACGGAACGCTCGAGTTGTGTGACATGGCCGGTATGTAGCGGCAATGGTTCCCTCCTATCTAGATACTGACTGCCAAGCGGAACTACCGCGAAAGGTGACGTCGGCCCCCCATTCGTGCACCGAACGTATGTATATACCGATGACGGACAGGTGCTGTCTGTCGCCACCTGGGCACTCGACAACTGTCTACATAGGACAGCATCACCTTCTTGTGGAAGTCCCCTCTTTGGCTAGATAGCCCTTCTTGGCTGCAGAGTGGGTTGAGTGCATACAAGTAGTGGCGGCAGTGCTGCAGAGGGATCCACACGATTCCGACATCACTCGACTGTATTAGTCACTACGGAGGGCGCTATCTTCTTAGATACATACTAGGGGAGTCGCACGCGATTAATGACAAAACAAAAAAGTAATTAAAAAAATTCCTTTTTGCCAGACCAAGCTAGAGGCAAGCACGCTCCGACGGTCAAAAATAATCCTCGGTTGCAAAACACCATATCTACGACGATCCCCCGAAACAATACACGATTCCCCCCAACCGCTCACTTGGCCGCAACGTTCACTTCTACGATGCTACGATCCCTGACGTCGCTTTAGGCGGATTCATCCAGAATGATTCTGTTACGGAAGCGAATTTTCTGGACTTTCTCTTCATACTACTCGTCACGGCGGCTCCCTTACGCGTTCGAGAAAGAAATTCGGGTCACATCGTGGTGATGACAAACAACCGGCTCGAGCTTGGAGAGTATGATATTTGTTGCGATGGTAGGTGGTCACTTCATGAGAGCCCCAATCGCTAGCTAACCTTGAACAGGTCCTATTAAGGTCAGCGATGAGCCATGGGTGCAACGCCTCCCCTCGCACAAGTGTGTCAGGCCGAGAAGATGTCTTTCGGAATGGAATCCGTGCTCGCGATGGGAAGTGTGTTATTTCCGGCCTGGTGAATAAGGATGCCTATCGTGATTCCTGGGCTGTTTTCGATGCAGCGCACGTCTTTCCGCTTGAGAAAGAAAGCCTCTGGATTTAGTACAATTTCGGTCGTTATATTACAGACATGGACGATACTACTGGAGTCTCAAAGATCAACTCGCTGCAAAATGGGTTTATCCTTCGAAGTGATATCCACTGTCTATTTGATCAATACCTTCTTTCGGTGAACCCAGATGTGAGTATAATGAGTGAATCTATTTCTCATACTGCTTCAAAATAGGATAACTACAAAGTCATGGTGTTTGATGACGATATCCTGGGCTTGGACGGTAAAACTCTCGATTTCGTCTGTCGCGATCCTGCGAATCCACACCGCGTGTCCGACCAGCTCCTGAGATGGCATTTTCGACAATCGGTTCTTGCAAATGTGAGAGGTGCAGGGGAACCGATTTTCGAGCATGACTTCCCACCGGGGGACGGATATGATGAGAGAGATCCGCGAAGGGCCATGTGCGGTGGAAAGGTTAGAAATGGAGATTGCGTCTAGGCTGAGAGGATTCGTGTGAGGATTGTTCCGGTTGTTCTTTGAGTGTTTGGCGGGGGAGTAAAAAAAAAGATGGTGTCATAGAACTGTGGTCGGGGGGAAGCCCATAATGAAGAAGATGGTATGATGAGAATAAATGTCCACAAAGACTGCTTCAATACCATCCGCCCGACACAAGATTTCCTTCATTTCCCGGTACTACCGGTAAATCCCCCTTTTTTTAGCAGGAATGCTATCCCGACATAAAGATCAATTCAATTCAACAATTTTCTCGGTGTCGCCCCTACCTATCAGAGCATACTTCTCCTCCACCAGATCATGCTTCTCAATGGTCGGTGATGCTCGTAGTGCGCCGGTCGCTTTGCTGCCGCGATGGGGGGTTTTTCTTTTTGAAACCGCGATCGTTGACGATGTTGGTGCGCCGTCCCTTCCACCATGAACGCACGCCGAACAGGGTGATCCGCAGTCCGACCACTATCTATCGTCGTCAATATCTCAATTCAAGTTTCATAGTAACTAGCCAAAATCCATGTATGCTTCAGTGCCTGGACAAGACTTAACACCTATATAAGTACTCCCTTGATCTCACAGAACGGAGAGCCAATTCCAATACATACGTTCAGAATTTGATATCACTCGACCATATTAGTCACCAAGGAGGCGCCAACTAATGCACAATGCAACCCCCCACTTTCTTTTTGCGCTCCATCACTCAAAAATAATCATTGGTACATGCAAAACAACACCATCCGACGATGCCTCCCGACCGCTCACTCGGTCGCAACATTCACTTCTACGATGCTACGGCCCCTGATGTCGCTTTAGGCGGATTCATCCAGAACGGTTCTGTCACGGAAGCGAATTTTCTGGACTTTCTCTTCATACTACTCGTCACGGCCGCTCCTTTACGCGTTCAAGAAAGAAATTCAGGTCACATCGTGGTGATGACAAACAACCGTCTCGAGCTTGGAGAGTATGATATTTATTGCGATGGTAGGTGCCCACTTGGCGAGGGCTTCAATCGCTAACTTGGAACAGGTCCTATTAAGGTCAGCGATGAAGCATGGGTGCAACGCCTCCCCTCGCACAGGAATGTATCAGGCCGAGAAGATGTCTTTCGGAATGGAATCCGTGCTCGCGATGGGAAGTGTGTTATTTCTGGCATTGTGAATACGTGCGCCTATCGTGATTCCTGGGCTGTTTTCGAAGCAGCGCACATCTTTCCCCTAGAGAGGGAAAGCCTCTGGATTCAGTGCAATTACGGCCGTTATATCACAGATACGGACGACACTACTGGAGTCTCAAAGATCGACTCGCTGCAAAATGGGTTAATCCTTCAAGCGGGGATCCACAGTCTAGGTATTTGATCAATACCTCCTTTCGGTGAACCCGGATGTGAGTATAATGAGTGAATCTATTTCTCATACTGATTCAAAATAGGATAACTACAAAGTCGTGGTGTTTGATGACAATATCCTGGGCTTGGACGGTAAAACTCTCGATTTCGTCTGTCGCGATCCTGCGAATCCACACTGTGTCCGACCAGCTCCTGAGATGGCATTTTCGGCAATCGGTTCTTGCAAATGTGAGAGGTGCAGGGGAACCGATTTTCGAGCATGACTTCCCACCGGGGACAGATATGATGAGTGAGATCTGCGAAGGGCCATATGCGGGGGAAAGGTTAGAAATGGAGGTTGCATCTAGGCTGAGAGGGTTCGTGTGAGGATTGTTCCGGGTGCTCTTTGAGTGTTTGGCGGGTGGGTGGGAAAGAGATGGTGCGTAGTGGCAAAGGCCTTTACAGGTTGAGCAACATGGCAATCCCAGTTTGGAATAATGGAAACCCTTCAAAAAAGTTGTGTCCTCCCAGTTCCCTCTTCATCTCACCTTCGTTCATTCACTTTTTTGCCGGTTGCCCCCCGGCCACGCGTGCGAGTGGTGCTTTACACTGCATGGCCTCCTTCTCTAAAGCAGCGGTTCCTCCGTCTCCCTCAGTCTCCTTTTCCTCGAGGTCTGAGCCGTCGTCTTGTACACCGTCATGATCTTGGGAACCGCGTAGAGGACAAATTCTTGGTAGTTCTGCGCCTCGCGCTTGTTGGCCAGCATACCGATACAGGCTGTCTGGTTTGGATTGTCGATTGTGACCTCCACTCGTTCCAACGCCTTTTCCCACTGCCTGACCTTGAAGTTGCACGCTTTCTCGGCGCAGACAATGACGTTGATCTGGCCGTTGGACTTTTGGTAGCGAGTCTTGAACCCACCCTGCACAGCCCACCGGAGGATCTGTCCCTTGAAGCCCTAGAAGCAAGGGAAATGGTGTCCGATATTGATGCTCGTTGTGCGTCATCGCTTTGCTGCCGCGATTGGGGGGATGGGGGGTTTGGATTTTATCCCCGACGGACCCCTCGCGAATATCCAGGGCGGATGCACACCGTATCTATACCGTACACTGAATAATGACGGTATTGAGACAGAAAGCAGTTTAGCCAACCTTCAATGCATGTATATGGATCAAATATCGTGGAACCTGTGAATCCCACATACGAAAGAGGAACGTGGCCTTCCCATCATTGATATGCTGGTCGGATTTTACCATTAACTAGATGCGCAAACATTTCCTATCGCTGAGCTTTACGGGACGATACAAGGTTTTGGTGGCGACAGGTAGTAGATAGCAACGAGAGACACACAACAGGTCGGATTTTTTCTCGTGGATTTGGAAGCTCCTGCATCCGTTACCAGAACACAGGCGTATTGGCATGTGGCCGAAGGCCAAGAGCTCCACTTGACTACATGCACAAGACGCTTTCTCGGTTGAAACCTACAAAGCCAACATGACGCCGTTCGATTCGGCGTGCTTTAACAGGTTGACAACTAGGGGCCGCGGCATCAGGCTAAAGGCGATAGCACGTGGAGAAAACGAAAACCTTGGCTATGTACATAGGCCTGCTAAAAATCGAGTACATAAGGGCGACATGGGGAGGAAAAAGGTACAACCAAAGAGTAGACTTCGTCTGCTGGATGTTCCCAATAAACAATCCAGACAGCTAGACAGTTAGTTGGGAATAAAAATTGGTTTTGTGGTCATGAAGATTTACCCTGCTAAAACCCGAAGATTGTGAGGTCCATAGGGGCTCACGCTAGATATTTCGGTGGTGGAGGAGTCCATGGGGATAAAAACCGTTTTTTCCCCCCATCACTGTCCTTGCAGCTCGTTGTGGGGGGGGGGGGGGGGCGGGGCGGGGGGGGGGGGCGGCGGGGGGGGGCGGCGGGCGGGGGGGGGGGGGGGGGGCCCCGCCCGCGGCCA
>Ga0307516_10003226_pt1 | contig 21159 bp, 30 predicted proteins | sample 19_EM_MG_FD_203310 | JGI IMG/M metagenome (GOLD analysis project Ga0307516, IMG submission 203310) | Populus trichocarpa ectomycorrhiza microbial communities from riparian zone in the Pacific Northwest, United States - 19_EM | ecosystem: Host-associated > Plants > Roots > Unclassified | place... | reverse complement strand
CTTGTCAGATGGTGTTCGGAGTGTGTCCGGTGATGATGTGCTCGAGATTTTGTGAGTTCCGCGCATTAAAAGAGTTTGTAAACGCTGCCTCGACATCGTTGGACAATTCGAGGACATCATATTCTGGCTGAGGACACTTACTGATGCATAGTCACCTTTCCCGACGATTCTTGGAAACAATCCATACAACTTCTGAAGCGTTGTTAATGCTTGGACCGAGTCATATACAACAGTTTCATCTCCATCCTAAAAAGAGCTTTAATGAAAGAGGGATGCGAGCGCGATGTAATACCCACCACCCACAGATCTTTAAAGGCATGCTCGTATTCAAGCGAGACGACATCATCAGCCAAGGGTATGAATTGCAAATTGTACGACGAGATCGTGACATCTCCAAGTACTCCTTCTTCTTCGAGGATCTGTGTGACGAGCCTCGACAATCGGGGAACAAGGAGCAAGGTATATGTGTATTTGCGTGATTCTGCTGAGTGCCGTTTGATTTGGTCTGACGGAAGTCAGTTTGGGTGTGCTAGAGGCAGGATACAGACATACCAGCGATGATTTTAACATGCTTGGTCCTTGGCCGGCATAGGTACACGATATTCGATGAGTTGGATGACAGTGCGCCAGGTTCCAACCAAAACATCTTGTCCACTCCATGATGCTATGCAGCCGCTGAAAATGGGCAAGTATGAAGACATTGGCGATGCAAACCTTGAGTAACGACACCTCAGTGATGAGACCAAGAGGTCCCGCTAGTGACGTATCGAGTACCAGTGTTTTCGTTCCATTGACCTAGACGACGTTGGAGCAACCTCGAAGAATGGTGTTCATCAACACAAACCGAGTTGAGGGCATCGACAAGGGTCTTCCGGGCGATTTCTCTTAGGAGATTCACGTCAATGAGAGACTCGACCTGTTGTGATGTTGTTTCGGCGGGAATAGATTCGGGTGTGGACATGGGGATGGCTGTGCAAGTGGACTTGTGGACTTAGCTGTTTAGTGATCAGAAGAAGTAGAAATGACATTCTCAAAATGGTTCGTAAAACTAGAATGTATAGATGATGAAGAGTATGCGTTGTCCACCGATATGTACAAGGATTTGGGAAATTAGAAGGCTTGATCTACAATGCTTTGAGTTTCCCCTAGGCCCTCAATGTTGCTTCCGGTTTCGAAAATAGTCTTCCTTCCCTCGACATATACAGAGAGAGGAGTCGATTTTCTTCATCCAATTTCCGCGGGATTTCCTCGAATTTTCCAAACTGAAGAGTTCCTATGATACTAAGAAGTACCATGCAATAATAAGAAAGAGGGAAACAAGAGCGGAGCCGACACGCGAGCTCATGGACTGGCAGCTGGATATAGAGGCAACCTTTGCTGCGAACAAGAGCTTACCTTGAATATAGTCTTATTAAATTCGTGTCCCTGAAGTCTCGTTAGTAAAGTAGAAATTAGGGAACGCGATGGTATATTACACCGACGTGTACGCAACAATAGGGTCTGTCACATCGGAGAGGATCCGCCATATATTCCCCGTCCTACCACTAAATTGTTTGGCACGCGCTGCAGTCGAGATAATATCTCCTTCCCGAGCATAAAGTCCACCAATGAAAGTGCCAATACTCGTGCCTAAGGCTCCGTAAGTCGAAGAAGCGATGAATGAATGAGGCTCGGAATGCTCGCCTGCAATATGATCAATAGGGATTTTGAATTCTTCCCATGCACGAAGTAGACCCTACAGGCAACTTCATGAAAATTAGGAAGGGCATGATGCTCACCAAGTGTCCAATGCCGCGAGCTCCGCCACCACCCAGGACCAGCCCAATAGATTTCCCACAAATTCATCGAGCAATTGGGGGGAGATCGTTGAAGTGTGCAGGTCGTTGTGGCCGGAGATCAGCAGTTGCACCGCGGTATTTTTGGCTACCGCTTTGTATTTTGTCTTTCAGGTTTCTGAATGCCGTTACCGCGTCTGGGTCCTTCTATGGACTGGTGCTTTCGAGATGGGCAGAACGAGACCCTGGATGCACCAAAATCAGGGGAAAATATACAGATATTTAAATAGACCCACCGATAGCTCGACATGCATATATGCCAATGCACCCATGGTCGATTCTACCGTAAGGATTAACCTTCATCAATGTATCAAAGAGCAACGAACCTTCAGCCATTCACGCGTAGAGCCAGGGACGACGGAGCGATCCGGGTGGAGAAGAATGAGCTCCTTACGAGCCGCTGTCTTCGTTGACAATAGCAATCTTTCATTTGAGACGGATAGGCGGCGTTTGCACTCTCTTTGGATCGGAAAACTATGCCGGCGTATAACATCTTTCTCGCTCTCAAAAAAGACAACGAGTAACTTATTATGCAGCATGCTAAAGGTATAGATTTCATGGTACGTTAACCAAGGCTTGAAGGAGAGAAATTTAGGATTTCACCATATGCCTGATGCCTACGAGGGCACAAACAACAGATGAACCCCGGTTCTCCGAAATTTATCTCGAGTAGATTCGGTTCACAAAATGAAAATTCTACTTTCAAGATTAGAACGTGGACCATTTCAAGATGCAAAACGGCATCGCACCTTTTATGTAGTAGCTTCTTGAACGTTAACTTGATATATTATGGGGCCTTGCGTACAAAATGCAATCATAGATATCGATGGCCATCCCCAACAATTAATTATTCTCGACACTGTCGACAGAGACATTAATGGTCTCTGGTGACTTGCCAGAATCGCGCGGTGTAGGATTTCTTGACAGTACAGACGAAGCGAGTCGTCGCGCCCGCGTATCAGGGAAAGGTTTTTTTGCATGGGTCGAGCACTGGCACCACCCCGACCGTCATAGTAGGGATGGTCAAAGTTGAAGCACTTACAGTGACGATGTGACATTAGATAATCAATCTGTAATAGTCACTCGATCTCCCGCAAAATCGAAGTCAAATCGAAGCGCACCGTTTCCCCGTATGGGCTTATCGAAAGACAACCAAGTCGAGCTGTTCATACCCTACAAGTCTCCCCCCCAACCGGTTTCTCGAGTCTAGACGACATTTGTCAAGACATCATGTAGACTTCCCGAGTGGCCCTGGTCATCCTGCCTTACTCTCGTGACGGCCATGTCTGAGTACTGTCTGGAACATCACCACTATGCGTTGAACACTCCGGCTTTACCTCAAACCCAAGCTCTGTGACTCTTCAGTCATCCACAGCTTATCTTCGGAGGACTGGTTTATTTCGTTTGCTGAGCATGGGTTTAGTGGGCAGTTCCCCGCGATCGAGATGCGGCGGTCTTACGTCTTCCTTGTTCCATTGGCCGGCGCCGGATGAGAGTGTCCAGGACACACTTCCTCCCGTACACGAGAGCCATCGTGATAACCCGCGCTTATCCTCCTTCCGTCTCCTGTCCTTTCTTGGTGTACTGATCTCCAGGTTCTCAAGAAATTGTCGTTAGAATAGCCTTATCCGCATCGTGCAAACACAGGCTTCACAAAGATCATTTATAAACCCATTGGCATCCCATCCACACGGTGACTTTATTGAACTCCGATGTCTTTCTTCCGCAACCTCTTTTCTTCTTCCGCCCAGCGTCAACAAATCGCACAAGACACCATTGCCCGTTCCGAATCCATCATCCAAGAGCACGCCGGAGCGAGTGCCTCGTCGGAGTCGACGCTCATCGCAGATCAGCTGCCCCCACTCGACCCAGCGGCATGTCCCAACTTTCCAACATCAGAAGTGAAAGTAGTCAATGAGGATTCGTGAGGGAGATCATTGAGAAGAGCCGTGGTACGATCGCTAATGGGCAGAAGGAGAAAGAGAAGGCGAAAGTCGCGGTGCTGAATCTTGCGAGCGATGCCAGGAGGGCGGAGATGACTCTTTTAAAGGCGCAGGTGCGTCTTTACTTCTCTACATACATATAAGTATCGTCCATAGGGGATCTGGGTCATAGGAAGCAGCTCTCTGCTACTCCTCAACCCTCTACACAACCCTCTACACCCTACCCCCCTACTATCCCTGGCTCAACCTCGGACTCGGGTCCATCGCAGGCATCCCCAAACACGACCTCGACCACTCATGCGCAGAGCTCGAGCCGGGCTAACGCAACGTCTCGGTCATCACCGGCGCTACACCGCGGTACCCCAAACTGACAGACAACAATCCCAATTTCAGATATGAGTCTGATTTGGAGGATCGAGAGGGAAGATTCAGCCTGTTTGTCGGATGGCGGCGAAGAATGGGCAGGAGTATTTGGTGAGACTCCTTTTTTTTTCTTTTCTTTTGGCTTCCGAGACGCTCGAATCTCTGGCGACTGATGATCAACGTCAACCGTCGTGATTAGGTGTTGGCTACGGCGTGTACAGGTGTCCTCGACTTGTGGCTGCGGAGATGAAAACCATCCTATGCGAGCCGGAATTCAAGGGATGGTTCCGTCGTGTTATTTTTGCTGTTTATAGCAAGGAGGATATCGGATTTATAATAAAGTGTATGCCCATAATATATATCTGCGGCAGCTTGGTTCTGACATGCAGTGGAACGAGTTGGATTATCGCATGAATGGGGAGAGTGTTCTCAAACGTGAACGACTTTCGCTTGGACATCAACTCGACGAGCAATTAACTTGCTCATTGCTACAGCGAACCATGCGCTAATCATGCGGTGGAAATTATGAATCATGACAACCTTAAGCACAATCTACAGGTATTCATGCAAAAGATTGACAAACACTGGGTACCGATACAAATGTGAGAGGTCAATGATGCCACCAACAAAAGGACAACTCACCAAGCAAGTCGTATTATTTACGGGGCCACTGCGTCCGCCTCAAATCCATCCATAAAGTAGTCGACAAGCTGAGTGGCGCATGACGATCCTAGATATTGGGTGTTAGCGCAGGAGTCGGAGGAATAATTCAAAACCCACGAATTACATAAATGACAGTTTTCATATCCTTTAGTGCCGATTCCAGCATATTGCTTCTTCTCATCGTTCTCCGGAAAAATTCTTGTTCCGCATGCCGGCCTGCCTCATCTCGATTATCCCCGTCTACTTCATGACCTCTTGACTTCCATATAACCACCCTATGCGCGAGCTCATGGAGGATGACCACGGGGGGAAAAAATTCGAAGTATTGCCGTTGGACGGGCTGGCCCTTCCACTGTAGCAAAAGTTAGCAGTGGTATATAACTTCTGAGTCGATGAGCTTCGCCGAGAGATCTTTACCTCCCCATTAATGATGTCTTCATGTATTTCCTTCAGGAACCGCTTGACGACCACATCAGTATTTCGGGTAAATCTGACCCTATTCGATCTCTATAATGCTGTAGTGCGGTGATAAAGGGGCGCCTCAGACTTCTATGCTGTTCGAGGCGGGCGCGTGGGGCGGCGAGAAGTCTGACAATTCGGCTGTATTGGTTGTTTGGGTGACGTTTTTGGAATGTACGAGGAGGCGGACATTGGCACGGCGGGGAACAGTGAAACGGGCACGGCGGGGAACCATCGAGAATCGGAACATGCCGCAGGGTCAAAATGAGGGAGAAGAAATGTGGGGCAATGGCCCGGGTATGCGTGACTTATGTACGGCATCCCCAACGAATCCGTCTGCGGCCGCGCAGGATTGGAATTGACTCTGAACAACGTCAAGTTGTCACGACGCATCAAATGGCCGTATATTGAACGTCCACCTCCATTGCCTCCCACTTGCGTCGTCTTGAGTGATCGGACATATCGCCTGGAAAAGCGGCATGTCCACAAGATGGCTGGCATTCGCCGACGTTTGGCATGTGCGTGATGGGGAAGGGCATTTGGAACCATTCCTCAAGTACCATCATCGGTTAATATAAATACAGACCACATCGAAGTCATTAATTGTTGAAGTGAAAGCGGCCTCTTCATCCGTTTGTGTTTCATCCCATCCAGCCGACAGGATCCATCTCTATCATCTCAAAGTTCTTCATCGTCTCGCTCATTCTATGTATTGAGATCTTCTTTTCGTATGCTGGGGTCTTGCCATTTCCCCAAGGCGTGGGGGAGGCAAACTTGTGCTGAGCGAAACTTGCCATTGATCGCCATATTCCAATACATCGCATCAGGGGAGGCTATCCCCTCTAGTTGGGATTCGAAAGGGCTAACGAGCTTCCGTGGATCGAGGAGTGGTAATGCAGTCCCAGCATTGGCGGTAAATTTCCGGACGACGACCGCAGCAATTTGTGCGTCTGTGATCAGGCCGACGCGAGCGGACCGAGAGGAGTGAGTCATAAGTTGAGTGAGAGCATCGTGGAGAAATTCAAAGCCATACCTAACATTCCCTTGATTGCCTTACCCTTACTAGGCTTCTGCTCGATCCCAATACCTTTCATTTCTGCTATATTTCCAAAACACCGGTGGAGAGTCCAACACTCGACGAGACTCCCGAAAAAGCAAGTCTGAACGCGCCAACCGCCATACCGCGTGTACCACATATACGAGCGATCTAGATTATCAGCATTCAACGGCCTCAAGCACCATTTTTTCTTTTCATCTGTTTTACTTCCATTTCGAGTGCCAGAAGACCTCGACTTAGCACCGCCCAATTTTCCTTTGGTTTGAAGTCCAGGGCGAGACCACCAACCAAGAGACGGCCGAGTTCGTAGAGGAGGCTGGATAGGCATGCGAATTGCACTTTGGCAAGGGAGATGGTCTCTGAGGTCTCTGTCCATTTCTAAACATAACTTGGTAGAGAAATAGAAGCAAAGTAATGTTGAGCTACACGACACTCAAGAAGGTGACGCAGATACTTCACCTTCTCCATCGTCTTCTCCACCAAGAGAGCCGCCAGCCCTCGATTCAAGTGGATCGCATCGTCGAGCGGCCGCACGCGCCTGGTCTCGAAAAAGTTATCAAGTATATAGTTTTGCTTCTTTTTCAACAAAACTTCGGGCCAGTGATACAAGAAGAAGTTGTGGATATCGGTGTCGCTAGGCTTTGTGGGTCAGATATCGTTCAAGTGGCTTAGTTGGTCCGCCTTGTGGCCCTGTCCCGTTTTATAGAGAGAGTGAAGGCAAATTGGAAATGGTTCGCGGTACATCTGGTGTTTCAGGAGCTGTTTGCGAGTCGTGTGGATCAAAAATAGAACAGGGTTGACGATGGATGATCCAAGGGCTGCGGAGGAGAGGTCTGCATCGGTGATGATGAGTTTGATGTCCTTGTCTAATGGACTGGTGAGCTGAGTCGGGTTGCGCTTCCCCATGGAGAGGGTGATTGCCTCTGTATCAGCTTCAGTAGTAGAGAGGTGAAGAGCGGACCGATTACACCTGTGCTGCAAGATGGAGAAAGAGCGCAGCACTGGATGTCTCACCCTTGACGTATCATCTGTCTCAGTTCAGCATCTGCCATGATTGAACTTGAAATTCGTTGCCATCTAACGTGCCCTCTGAAGTCATATAGCTCTTACTTAACGTCGGCAGGAAGGGCCTTGAACACTTCCATGTCCACTTGAGAGAAGGAAGGTTGATGGTGGCAGGTTTTTGACGGTGATTTGCTCGTTTGCAGATTTGGCTGTTCAACAGGTTTCGAGGGCTTTCGGACAGCGACAAGTTCCAAGGCGGGCCCGGCACACCTTTGTTGGTCTCTGGATTCGGCGGAAAGGAACATCGCCTGGCCCTCCAGTGAGGGGCAGGCTTCACATCGAGAGACGGACGCTCAAGCTTCTGGATTTGGCTCCCAATTACCTGCAGCTCGCTTGGATCGAAATTGAATGAGCACAATAAGCGAGACCAATAAATCCTTGGGTCACTCGTCGCCTCTCGTCGCACGAGGCATTTGCTTGTTGTACAAACTACAAGCACCGTACAAGGAATTAGACGGACTTATCAAAATGGTTTGTAAAAACCAGAATGTATGGATGAAGAGTGTACGTGATACACCGATATGCACAGGGATTTAGCTGCTTCCGATTTTGAAAGTAGGAGAGTTAGAACTCCGAAGTCAAGGATCAGATAGAGTTACGGCGGGCACTACGGCCATTCTTCTTCCCACTGTATGCAATCTGCTTTCCCTCGACATATACAGAAGGGAGTCTATTTTCTTCATCCAATTTCCCCAGGATTTCCATGGCTGCAGTGTAACCCGTGTCTTGGATTTCCTCGAATTTTCCAAACTGAAGGGTTCCATACTAACAAGTACCATGCAATAATAAGAAAAAGGAAAGCAGGAGCAGAGTTGTGACACACCTCATGGACTGGCAGCTGGATATAGAGGCAACCTTTTGCTACCTTAGCTTCTTCCAAAGTCTTCACACTTGAGACGCTGGGGAGAATGAGATAGGCATCAAGCACACAGGGACTGGAAACATACTATGCTAATCGGCTCTGAATTTCCGTGATAGCAGGCACGTATCTGGCATTCGAGAAAGGGTTCCATCTATTGATTAGCAGCCACCAGCCAGATACAGTATCCCCGAAGTTTCGAGGCCGGTTATCGTCAAGCTGAGGACTGGTGAACATCATCTGCGTGATCATGGGAGGACGCCTACCGAGCCGACATCGCACGCAAATACTACACTAGCACCCATTGAGGACATCGCGGCTACCTGGACAGTGTCAGTTGTCCCAAGTATGTTAAAGAAGATGAACAGCATTTACTGGTAAATTATCGACTGTAATACTAATTGAGACGTATATTTCCGGATTAGATGACATTACTCACTGTAACCTCCATCAACCAAAAGGTTCCCATTCTCACATATTGGAGGTAGTAGACCAACTAACGACATCGATGCACCTGTCCAGAACGGTCAAATTTCTCAAAAATATCGAGTAAAATAAGTCCAAGGCGCACGAATGAATCTCCAGGCATAACCGGTTTCGTGAATTTCCATTCGAGAATTCATGATGTTCGTGGTGTTGCAGAAGTAAGGTAACCACATGTCCTCTATATGGAGATCGTAAAAAGCCTGCACCATGGTCAGTCTCTTAGAGACGGACGAAAAAATCGAACCAGTGCCTACCTTGAATATTGCCCTATTAAATTCGTGCCCCTGAAGTCTCGTTAGTGAAGTAGGAGATTAAGGAAAGCGATGGTATACACACCGTCGTGTACGCAACAATAGGGTATGTCACATCAGAGAGGATCCGCCATATGTTCCCCATTCTACCACTGAATTGTTTGGCACGCGCGGCAGTCGAGATGATATCTCCTTCCCGAGCGTAAAGTCCACCGATGAAAGCGCCGATACTCGTGCCTAAGGCCCCGTAAGTTGAAGAAGTAAGGAGACTCGGAATGCTTGCCTGCAATATGATCAATGGGGATTTCGAATTCTTCCAATGCACGAAGTAGGCCCTACAGGCAATTTCATAATTTTCCAGATTAAGAAAAATATGATGCTTACCAAGTGTCCAATGCCGCGGGCTCCTCCACCACCCAGGACCAGCCCAATAGATTTTCCACAAATTCGTCGAGCAATTCGGGAAAAATCATTGAAGTGTGCGGGGCGTTGTGGCCGGAGATCAGCAGTTGCACCGCGATATTTTTGAATCTCGCTTTGCACTTTGTCTTTCAGGTTTCTGAATGCCGTTACTGCGTCTGGGTCCTTCTGATGGACTGGTACTTTCGAGATGGGCAGAACGAGACCCTAAATGCACCAAAGTTGGGGGAAAATATACAGATATTTAAATAGACCCACCGACAGCTCGACATGCATATGCCGATGCACCCATGGTCGATTCTACCATAGCGGTTAACCTTGATCAATGTATCAATGAGCAACAAACCTTCAGCCATTCACGCGTAGAGCCAGGGACGACGGAGCGATCCGGGTGGAGAAGAATGAGCTCCTTGCGAGCCGTTGTCTTCGTTGATAGTAGCAACCTTTCATATTCGCCAAGACTCGGATCGTCTCCCATACCCACAATCATGACACAGTCGGCCTGCCGAATACATGTCTGGGTCCAGGAGCTGTTGACTGGCGAATCTGCGACATACAATACTGTACGATATTTCTGTTCTTGATCAGCTAGCCAACCTGCAGCCTAGAAAGAACGGGTCAGATTGGCACGATCGAAAACATGAACAAGATTTTCACCTTTAGTTTTCCCATACGAGTGAAAGCATGTCGACCTAAATGGCTCGAGATGGAGGCTTGATTCAGGAAAGAAGTCGAGGCTCCAATACCCTCTAGTGCTACCTGAAGTTTGCGCGCAAAAACATCGATCGGCACGGTACGTGAGACTGGCAAGATGGCAACAGTCTTCAAGTTTATGTTGCTGTAACCCAGTTCCGAGGCTGAATTCCGGGTAGTGGACGAATCAACCTCATCCCTGACACGAGAGGCAATCATCCGTAAAAGTCTGCAATCGAGGCCATCAGCTTGGAATTCAGGAAATTCAAAAACCTTACTGAGCAGTTGTTTGCGGATTCCTGGCAAGCGCTTAATGATATTCACAGTATTATAGAGCTAAAACTCACCGTGCAGATATCGCATTGAACAATGTCTGAGGCATCCGAATGAGCTCAGTATCACGTATTGCATGGACCGTATTTTGTCGCTTGGAGCTGGTAATCACATCCAACTCTCCAACGGTATCGCCCTGGCCATATTCCCCTACGATAGTGACGTCCCCGGACTCCGTTTCAGTTATTGCCCTGAGCCGCCCGTTTATAACGATATAGAAACTGTCGCTGACATCTAATGGTCGCCACAGGACTTGCCCGGCGTTTACTTGCACCCAATCTAGTGAGGCGTCGATATGTAGGACTGCACTACCATTAAAAACAGATCCAATATGAAGCGAGCGAGAACGCACTCAAGGGAGAAAGCAAGGATATAAGGCGTTTCGCCAGGGTAAGCAGGACGATCGGTCGCTTTTCCAGGAGACGTTCCAAAGCTTGAGACGATAATGCTCCAACGTACGTATCCGTCTTTGCCACAATGTCGACATATGAAGCAGTGTTACATAAGGAAGCTTCGAAGGGTGAATAAAGAAGAATGTAAGAATTATCAAACGGGCTCACAAAGGTAGCCAGCAATCCCTCCCGGTTTGACGGTAAATAGAAGTTTTTGTTGGGAGTTCTTACCCTTTCCTTTGGTATCGGAGGTTCCCATCAGCGGATCGGTAGTTGAGGAGTTCTCAGCAGGCAAGAAAATGTCAAGGAATCCTTCAATAACATAGAACAAGCCTGAAAACAACCTGAGTATTGAGCTTCTAAACCAAAATTCGTTGACTTACCCGTGTTGAGTTCTCCTGCCCTCGCCAAAGTTGATCCTTTGGCGAAGAATAATATCTCGACTTCGTTATCCAGGCCACTCATGTACCCTCCAGTTGAGGTGATCGAACTTGCAGTAAGGCTTGATGTGTCATCGCCGCCGTCCAGCAAGGAAAGAGAGCCAAAAGGAGAGGTGAGATTTTCATGGGAACGTCGAGGATCAACAGGGACTATTGCAGGGGATGGTTCAGCAGAGTCACTTTTACTCCAGGGAGGCTGCAGGAGACCGATCGATTTGGCAATGCACGACATGACCTCTTCTCGGAGGTCAAAATCCTCGGAAGATCTGGGCCTATTCCTTAAGTCGCGTTCCCTCTCAGAATCTCGGGGTATTCGCGGGGTATTCAGAAGGCTGTACGATCGACTTGAAGGTCTATCGTTCGCAGAACCAGACGCAACGAGAAGATCTCCAGCTTGAACATTATCCCGTGTACCCCTACTGAAAGGTAAGGAATGCTGTCGCTTCTTATTTGCAAGAGGTGCACTCGGGCGGTCCGTTGCTAATCTTGATGAACTCCTGGAAGACTCGCCCGACTTCGGTTTCGGTGATGGTATGATTGGTGAGTGGGATACGAAGTAATCGCTTTCGTTATCGGATGACCTCCCATCAAACCGTTGTCGCAGACTCTGGAGGCCGCCCGAATCGTAAAACGACGCGGGCAACGGATGACAGGCAAGGTCATTGATAGCTTTTTCAGTTCGGAGGACTTCGCTCGTCAAACCCAAATACCTATGAGCGGCATGGAAAGTGACCCGAGAGAACCTCGTTAATATCACTAGAGAACATACATGTAAATTTCAATTTTTTTTCTCAAATATAATTGAGGTGGTACCTTGAACAATGTGGCCAGTAGCTTTTGGAAAATTCTTCGTGAGTCTTCGAAATGCTTCAGCAGGAATGACAGCAAGAGTAGTGTCTTCAGCAGCGCGAGCGACCACTCCGCGATGCACTGAGCTAGGCCGTGTCCGCTCAAGAGAAAAGGAAGGTGTATGAGTGCTGCCCAAGTGGTATGGGGAAGATGTCCCGCTCCTTGTCGGTGACAAAGTTTCTTGAGCATGAATAGTGGAAGCTGTGGACGATATTGAAGTCCTTCTTTCATGCCGCCTCCTGGACTCCAGGTCGAGCTGTGATACATCCGAATCTGCTCGGCGACGAATCGGAGGTGAATCATGCATGGGTGGATATGCATCCGTGTTAGGAGGCTCATCTTGCCAACTCATTTTCACATCCTCAGTGAAAAGGCTGAGGATTGTGAACAAACTCGAGAGAGTTCCGCCACTCCTCACTTCGTTCAGCAGTTGATAGCCATTCATATCTTCATGGTCCCAGGAGCTCTGCCTAGCCATGGGTTGGCCTGCTTGGGCAAAGACTTGTATCATGCCGTCGACGACACAATAAAAACTCTTGTCCTGATCCAGGAACATGCTATCCCCCGCGATCAGTCTCCTGGTCTGCAGATGCCGCGCAAGTTCATGGAAGACCTAATCCAAAGTAAAGTTTAGAATGGTGCTTTTGACATTGGGGCGTCGAAGAAACAATTACCGGCTTTTCAAGCTAACGCAAAGAGATATGAATGTTCTGTGAATGATGGAATATTTATGATGCACCACTTACGAAGCCGAATACACGGACTGCCTGAAGAAAATCATCGAGGTAGTTGTGGAAATTGGTTGGTGGGTCTTAAAACGCGTTAATCGGGAGTGGTTCTAGATGAAAAACAGCACGAAACTGACCCGTATTCACATCAGGATGAAGTTCATTCACATCCGGTTTAACCAAAGGAGGTTCCTTTAGTTGCGTGTAATCGTTCAGATATCGAAAGCGTATCCAATAGTTCAGGGCGAATGCAGACAACACGAATAGGACAGCAAAGTTCCAGAAGTCCAGCTAAAAAAGGTATGAACAATATGTTGGCCAACGGGAACCTCGCAGGATGGTACCGTCAATGTCATGGAGTATGAGAGGATTGCGTAGATATATCGAGGAATTGTTATCGTGGCGAATGCGACTAGAGCCTTTGCCCATGATAAGATCCACACTGGTCGTCGAGTTGTGCTCAATGAGGCTAAGATCGATTGCTCATGACGAACTGTACACTCACGTATGACCCAGAAGCACGCGGAGATGAGCGAGACCAACGGGTGACTGCCAAACTCCATCGCAGTCATACTCAGGTCGCGTTTGGGGGATATAAGCAGGCACGTTGCGGACCGAAGGTACTGGCCGTAGAGCGGCTGATTTCACGTACGTCATCCCAACAATCAATTATTTAATCACAGGCCGGTCGCAAACCATCAAAGAATTTTAAGTATCGACAAGTATTCAACCCCATAGCCATTAAAACGTATGCTCCGTAGAATGTTTCCCGATAGCAGACGTGCTCGACGATCCAGATGAGACCGTCGAGAGAATTCCATCAATGTAATTTGCACCGCTCCTACAAACAACACTCGTCACGTAAAGGTAACAAGAGTGGTCGGAGACAAACCATCGTTGATGTGTGAGTACATCACAGCCTATTTCCTTCTCCTTCTGTTGGATGAGCTCGACATATGCTAGCATGCCGTCTTCCTTGAACCGTGCGGCAAGCTCGGCTGAGAGTCATGAATCACCTGAGTATGAGCGGTGTAGGAGATGAAAGCATACCAGAAACGACGGCATTGCTATGTAGGCCTGCTAGAGAAACAAGCTGAAGGACAAACCTGACGATAACACGATAAATCTCTAGCAGCACAGAAGAGCCAGTAATCTTACCCTTCTTTGGCAAGCTCCCAGATGAAGTTCTTGAGATCAGCCTCTGGGAAGGGATACATCAACGGTCGGCTACGTAAAAAACCACTGCCCTTACTTGTAAATCCGTGCTGAGACCAGTTGAAGCTAGGACTTAGATTGTATACAAGCCATCTGACCAAACACGTCAGGTCACAACAAAGGAGGCGTGATGAAGACCTTTACTTTCCAGGATATCTCTCTCTGATCTTTCTAGCAAAATATCGAGCTTGTTCAAGGTCCGGCTTTTTGGTTTCGAGCCAGAGGAGATCAGAGTACGGCGCGAATGCGAGCATGCGTTTAATGGCACCCTTTAAAATGGACGATATAAAAATATGGGATGAAATATTGGTTCAGCACGAACCTCAGTGCCTGCCGCGAAATGGTAGTAACCCTCCCGGGTCCGTGGAACTGTGGACCGTTAGCTAAATCCAGGAATGTAAGAATGTTAGGGACTAACGATCACAATCCCAGAAAACAGGCTGGCCCAATATGTCTGCAGCAACAGCGCGGGCTTCGGTGTGAGATTTCCCGGAAACAGCAGCAGAGTACGAAGTGTATGCAGTGGCTTTATCTGAAATGCTCGATTTGCGAATGGCCTCCTCGACAGCTGTGGCAACCATCATAGCAGGAGTCGTACATGACGAAAAATGACTTACCCTCATTGAAGGTACACATCTTATGACTCGCCGTCCAATCTAATTCAAGCGCATCAATCTCAGGACCAGTCGCGCCTCGAGCTTCTGCATCGGAAAGTACTTGTGCTAATGATGTAAAGCTAGGGGCGGTAGTCCCGAGGATGAACTCGTGGTCAGCGATGTCGATATTAGAGGAGAGGAGATTCCCAGACTCCGAGTCTGTCCGCGCAATCAGGAGCATTGTCGACTTGAGTAAATCATTTTGGAATCGCGAAGCGATGAGCCGTGAGATGTGAGTCGAAGTCGGCACTACGACCTTGCCAGCTAGATGTCCACACTGATGATATGTAAGTTTCCTGCAAGGTAACATATAGGAGTTGCAGTTGCAGACTTTTTTACCACCATGAAGTTGATCCTCGATGTGGATAGCAGACACTCCCTACATTGAGCAGTAAGTCTGTCAGCAGTTCTTGGTGGAGGTAAACACCCAAGGACATGTATTCACGGATTCTGCGAAGAGTTTAACAAGCTTCATGACAGCCGTCAAACCCCCATGCCTAACCACACTGCTTTAGCTACAACGAACATCAGATGGAAACGAAAGAGCTTACCCAGTATCAGCGTCCGCGATGATAGGCCTCAAGTAATCAATGCGTTCCATCTTAGCCCTCTGCTCGGGAGAAGCATTCCAACGTTCGTCGAAGTGTTTTTTATCATGGAGTTGCTGTGCACGGAATATTCTATGGACTTGATTCGGCACAGTAGTGTAAGGATAATCTCTAGTGTTCACGTTATTCCAGCATATATCTTTCTAGTTACGCGGAAACGTACCCGTAATCCGGTCCCACTTCGTTGTTTCCAGTAGTTAGTACGCTTGACGCCGCCCAACCCGAGATATACACAGCCTCTTGGTGGCGTGCCATTTGAGTCATTTGTACGGGGTCGATTGCACCCATGGTATGCACTGGCCTTCCTTCCGCGGCCGCCTTGAAGAAAAGGGTATAGAGCTTGTTGGCAAGCAGGGTGCCCGGAAGAGGAAGAACGGGCATAGATCCTTGTTTTGAGGCGACGTCTGCGGCAGAGTAGGTCCGCTTTATGGAAGCAAACCTCGGTTGGCTGAAGAATTCCTCCATTTCGGCGGTGCGCTGCTTGAAGAGGGTGGTCTCCTGGTCATCGGAAAGTGGTTGCACTGGCAGAGACGGTAAAGTGGACATTGTGCGAGCTGCCCGACTGATTCGAAAGCCCGTGCGCAGGGAAAGCATCGTGGCCAGCGTCGTCCTCGTTGGCGAGATGTAAGGCATAACACCAGTTCGGATCATCCATCATCCCGGGAGACTGTGAGACACGGCCATCCCTTTTCCTGACTCCGGACCTTTGCCACGAACGCCTTTGCTTCATCTGAGTTCTCGAGGCGACGACTCGGATACTTACCGGAACAAACTTGGACTTATGTGACACCTTTCTCTATCCTATGACGAAAGCGAGGAGGTCTTATTTCACCCTCGGCCATGCAGTTGGACCACACTCGCCATCCTGTGCCCATCCGCATCAGAGACCTCGAGACTCAGAAAACAGTCACCCTGTCAGACATATCGGAACTCTCTTCTTCCACCAACCCCCTCGTATCTCTGGTCTGCCAAACACGTCAACGCCTCCTCGACAACCCATCCTTTCGTGCGCCATACGTAAAATGTCTCCGTGACCTCCACCGCGGCGCCAAAAGCCCTATCGTGAAACGGCACCTGTGCAAGATACGAAGGAGCCACTTGAAGCCCACAGATGCGGACGTTCTTGAGTTTCTGGTGGCCTATTGGCCGGAGATTTTGTTATTGAAAGACCCGGATCGGATGCCAAGTTCCATTCAGGATGTTGAGCGGGTGCGGCCTCGAGACAACGCGATGCTCCTCAGTCGCGGATTAGCTTCTCAAATAGTGGAGACGGTGATGTCTTCGCGACTCCTGTTCACACATTGATCCCTGATCTGACGCCAGGAATTAACCCAAGAAATGGAAGGGATTTCCCTTCAAGAACTTCAGGTCGGATTCATGTCAATTCTTTTATATGAAGTCGGCCGGCTTCTGGTCGATTGGTGGTACCCACCCGATTTCCAGACCAGTATAATATGGCGCATTCGTTCGCTGTCTCCCAGCTCGGAGTCGGAACTTAGCTCAACCTCGGACCAACCTCCTCAACCGAAAATGCGTGGCCCCGAGTATACGTACTGGTGGTATACTGGAAAAGGCAGGAGGGCTATTGACAGAGCCTTTTTCGGTAGTGTTGTCGAGTTTTGGATGAACAAAGCTCGACAACTCGGTCATACTTGGGTACCCTACAAGCTTAAGAGAGGCAGGTTGGAAGACATCCGTGGTATCGGGTTCCACTTGCCGAAAGCCGACACGATACTCAGTGCGTCCCCCTGTTCGGATGGCCGTTGTCACTTAGTATCAAATCGCTTCTTCATATCTAGACGTGCAAACGGCTGGCGCAATCCTCGAGGCATTTCGATCCCCCAACGCAAACAAGCCATTGCCCCTCTTCGATCCGAGCACCCTACCACGCCCTCACGAAACGCACCTGCGGAAATTTACTGTTGGCAACCTCAATCTGATCTGCGTGTCCAAACTAGGCGACCTTCAATGGGACTGCTGGGGCGACAATTATTACTACCCTCCTTGGTGGACGCTCAGAAGTCGAGCGGTGTGCTGAACGTGGAGTGGAACACACAATAAAGTGATGCTGAGATGTCAGAATGCAGGTTATCGGAAATCAGTTGTTAAGTAAGTTACATGTCAGATCGCTGGGGGTCCACAGGGGCCCACGGCGTCGGTGTCGTGCAGTTTTCAATATATCTCTTGAGCTGTGGTGCTTTTTCCACTTGTTACCATCAGTTTCCCTAAGGCAAAGACCAGAAAGTACCGAGTTTGGACATTCCGAACTCCGCCGGACCAGACCGAACATGCCGAACAGGCTGGACCAGGCCGAACCGCTCCGAATTAGGCCGAGCGGGTCCTGAAGGCGTTGACATGCGATAAATCTACTCGGCGTGCGTGTCTGGTGTGATTTCCAGAATCCAATATTCTCCACAACGTGTGTCATGCAATAATCGACACTTGGCTGTGGTACGAAACTAAATTAATCGATACAATTATGTAATCTACGCTGACTTGGCGTCGCCGCCTTACCGCCCGGCGCACACCTCCAAACTCGAGCGACCTTGAATCTTGTCCAGGAAAAGCACCACCACTACATTCACATCCATCCGTTGCTAATACTGCCACCCCACTAACCACGCTTCCTAGATTACAGGAAACAAAGTATCTGGTCGATGGGTGCAAGTAGACGTGTATAATGGGTACAGGGATTCACAATTTAAGTACTGGGGCGGAAATGGGAGTTTTGGTTATGTGCATGGTGTGTCATCGAAGTGATTGAGAAGTGAGTGGTGAAACGTCACGAAGTCACTCGGTACACATGTGGAGCTCTCTGTGGATAATGCTACTGTATGGAAGTCCATAACTATCTGCCTCTGTGCAGGCGATGTGTGTGGTGTGACGTTCATGTTCAGGACTTGTTCGGTGTACTTGTTCGGCGTGGTTCGGAGTGGTTCGGCCTACTCGGACTGATCCGGCGGGGTTCGGAATGTCCAATACCCGGACATCCTCGCAAAGGCATGGCATCATTTCGGAGTTGTGATCAGCCGGATCAACCCGCTAATTACGGAGACTGCGAGACACGATCATCTCTTTGTTTGAATCCACCATCTTCGAATATATGAAAGGCATGAAGCGCAGTCCCATTTCGAGTTTCCAGCGGGCCCCTTCAAAGCGTTCACGTATCGATCGCGAAGTCATCGATATTAATGATTCAGAAGACGATGACGACGTTGGGGCGATTCTTGCGCGAATAACAGAACAAGAAGAAAGAGAACGAAGGGCCCATGCCAGCGCGCCAGGGCCTAGCAATTCCATCGTCGTAGATGATATAGAAGGAGACGAGGCTTTGGCACGTCGCCTTGCCCAAGAATGGGGGAAAGAACAGCATCAACCGACCCCCAGTCGTTACAACGGTGCAACCACTCACGAAACACAGCTCACACCTGATGATGAAATTGAAATACTCGAGGTACGCAAAGTCCAGGACCCTCAAACCAGCCCCCCACCCGTCACCTCATCCAAATTCCAAGAACAAAGAAATATCTTTGCAAGAGATTTAGGCCCTCCGGACGAGAGGCTTTCTGACTTTCAAGATTTCTTCGCTGGAAATAGGAACTGCTCCAAGTGTCAGAAGCCAGTTGCGTCTCCTCGCGGTCATGTATGTCCTCGTCATTCCCGTTTGCACACCCTCGTTTATTTACAAGGCACTGTTTCAGGTGATGTTCAAGAACACTGATTCCAAATTACCTCCTAGTGTCACCCATCTCCTCCATGCCCCATGCGCTTCTTGCCGCACAAACCACTGCCGAGGATGTTGGACCCCCATTTCATGCCCAGCATCATGTAAAGGTGCTCCGAAGAAAGGAACATGTACCGTCACCACGTGTTGTGCAGCGAGCCGTGCCATCGCGATTTTCGAAACCCTCGGCGGTCTCGACCGTCAAATGATTGGTGAACGTGCCACATCGGAATCACGCGCCATGGCTTTAAGGAAAAGTAAAGCTTACAAGAGTCGTGCTACCGTTGGCCCAGGTGGAACGGGTTACAGCACCGGCTCGTCCTATCGCAGCGGTCCGGTTCCTACAAACGGTGTGGCGGCACCAAAGCGTTCTCGGGCGGAAGGATTAGCGAAGCATTGGGATGAAATAATCGTCCGCGCTTTCAATACTCTTTCCGAACTCTTGCCGGCACCATATTCCGAGTCTGCCCAGCCATATGATCTAGTTCCGCACGATTCTGTTGGAAGTCTGCTCTCGCTTTCAATGTTACCAGAACTGCTTGCCGGCCTTCTCCGTAACGACTCCGTGACCGATTGGATTACACGTAACGAAACGTACCATGCCATGCTAAGATTACTGCGGCGCCTGGCAGACTGTGAGATAACCGTCCAAGTGCTCCTCGAACGACGATGGGAAGTGGTCAATTCTCCCGGACTCGAGACTTGGATGTGGGGCGAGGGAGAAATTGTATGGCAAAGGGACGCGGACAATGTGATAGAACGAGGCCCTCCGTTATATGAGTACTTCAAAAAGCTCATCAAACAGGGTCAGACATTCATGGCGACAGTCTTGCACATGTCCGAAGCAAAATCTCCTGAAGGCGAGGAGACTGAGGACACTACAACGCAAGGTATCTCACTGTGTGGAGATATCATTGCTGCCGGCGCCGATATTGAACGTATCATGTCAATTTTGGGGGCGGATGCAACTCAAATGAAGTGCAAGACGAAGGAGGACCCATCCTCCACCATTGATAAGCGTTATGCTGCAGCATGCGATGACTTGGCATTCAAGCATGTTGTCTTGGCTTCCCAAGATAAAAAAGGGAAAGGTACCGGGCTCGTGTACCCCAATTACTTCTTCGCTCAAAACCTTAATCAAACACAATACGCCACCCGAAACCCCAAGAATCATTTCCGCCTTGCATCGGAACTGGCCATACTGGCCACGAGTTTACCTTGTGGAGTGTGGGTTCGTGTGGACGAAGTACGAATCGATGCGCTGTACGTGAGCATTTCATCACGATTACGTCGTTGTATTGAAGCTCCCCGTCCGGCAGCAAGATCATGATTGCAGGCCCAGAAGGTACCCCTTACGAGGGGGGCTTGTTCGAATTCGACTGCTTCATGCCATTGGAGTACCCTAATACCCCACCCCTTGTCCATTTGTGCACGACAGGGGGTGGTACTGTAAGATTCAACCCGAATCTCTATAATTGCGGTAAGGTCTGCCTATCTTTACTCGGAACGTGGCCCGGCCGGTGGGTAATCATTACGGTCCAAGTGGCAGGTGCTTATTGGCCTTTTCCAGACCCGAGGAGCAGTGGAGTGCCAAGTCTACACTTCTTCAAGTCATCGTAAGCATCCAGAGTATGATTCTTATAGACGCACCTTATTTCAATGAGTACTGAGTTCTAAGCAAGTGATGCGGGGATTCATATTAACAAGCTTTCTCAGACCTGGGTGTGGCAAAGCCAACCTGAAGTCTCCTGCCAGCGTCGCTTACAATCGGACCGTATCTGCTAATACGGTACGGTGGGCTATTCTGGATTGGATGCAAGACAGACACTTGAATGGCACCTGGGGAGTACGTCGTTCTCTTGTTGCGTCATCGTGTGTTGTCTGAGCAATATACAGGAAGTCATCATGTCGCACTTCAGCATCAAGAGGAACAGAATCCGGGAAAGGTTTTTGCCCACTGATTTCTATCATCCTGCTTTCCAGGTTGACCGGTATTTGCAGAATCGTGGAATGGGATGTCTCATCAACGAATACACACGGGAAAGCTTATTTGTACAGCCTGTGCAGTTCAGGTAGTTCTTTCACTCGCACCGACTTCATTGCAGAGTACGACAAACGCA
>Ga0307516_10003225_pt1 | contig 21165 bp, 13 predicted proteins | sample 19_EM_MG_FD_203310 | JGI IMG/M metagenome (GOLD analysis project Ga0307516, IMG submission 203310) | Populus trichocarpa ectomycorrhiza microbial communities from riparian zone in the Pacific Northwest, United States - 19_EM | ecosystem: Host-associated > Plants > Roots > Unclassified | place... | reverse complement strand
CCGATCAGGCGCGGCAACAGCCAGGTCGATCCGCAGTCCGGCACCAGCCCGATGCGGCGGAACGCTTGCAGGAAATAGGACGAACGCGCGCACAGGATCATGTCGCCCATCAGCGCAAAACTCATACCGGCCCCGGCGGCGGGGCCGTTGACGGCCGTGACGATCGGGCAATGCAGATTGCGCAGCCGCCGCAGAAACGGATGGAAGGCGATCTCCAGCGACGATCCCGCATTGACCTTGCCGGGCTTGGCATTGTTGCGGCCCTGCAAATTGGCGCCGGTGCAGAACGCTCGGCCAGCACCTGTGAGGACGAGACAGCGCACCTCCGCTCGCTTTTCCTCGATCACGTCGAGCGCCTCGGCCAGCCCACCCAGCATGTCGATCGAGACCGCGTTCATGACCTCCTGGTGGTCGAGTTTTAAGACCGCGGCCGACCCATCGAAATCGAGCGTGACGTGCTTGAACTGCATTGTTTCCTCACGAGTTGTGTTTACGCGCTACCGGTCCGCGACAGCGTCCATTCCGGCGTTCGCCGCATATTTGATTGTCCTGATGGGCTTGTCCATGCTTGGGCCTGAGCATCTGCCCGTCACTGTGCGCACAACCAGGATAAATCCATCAGCATCTTTGACCTCTCCGGTCGTACCGCCGTAATCACCGGCGGCAATGGCGGCATCGGCCTCGGCATCGCACAGGCGCTCAACGCCGCCGGCTGCAACGTCTCGATCTGGGGCCGCAACGCCGGCAAGAACGCGGCTGCTGCCGCAAGCATCCCAAGGAACCGGGCAAGGTCGATATCAAAATCTGCGACGTCAGCGATCCCGCCTCCGGCCCGGATCTGTATTTGCAGGACTGCCGCGCGCAACGCGCCGGCCGCTTGTGCGCCGACCCGTCGGCCGTCTAGATTGCGCGGCAACGAACAACGAGCCGCGCCAAAGGGAGATCCTGTCATATGAAACACGCCTATATCCCGAGAACCACGACCTACAACCTCAATCCGGGCGAGGAACTCAACGATCTCAGAATGTCGGACCAGGTCCGCCCGCTTTTCGAGCATGTGAAGAAGTTCATCCGAGAAATCGTCGACCCGATGTCGGTGGAGTTCATGCGGCATGGCGAGAAGAAGACCGACCGCTGGAGCTTCACGGACGGCCAGCTCGAGGTATTGCAGAAAGCCAAGAACAAGGCGAAGGAGGAAGGGCTGTGGAACTTCTTTCTACCCGATGACGAGACCGGCCAGGGCCTGAAGAATCTCGACTACGCCTATATCGCCGTCGAGCTCGCGAAAAATCCGCTCGCCTCCGAAACCATGAACTGCTCGGCGCCGGACACCGGCAACATGGAAGTGCTGGAGCGCGTCGGCACCAAGGCGCAGAAGGAGAAGTGGCTGAAGCCGCTGCTCGCCGGCGAAATCCGCTCGGCTTACGCGATGACCGAACCCAACGTCGCCTCCTCGGATGCCAAAAACATCTCGACCACGGCAAAGCTCGAAGGCGGCGAATGGGTGATCAACGGCGAGAAGTATTACATCTCCGGTTTGGGCGATCCCCGCTGCAAGATCATGATCGTGATGGTGAAGACCAATCCAGATGCGCCGCCCAGCAAGCAGCAGTCGCAGATCCTGGTGCCCAAGGATACGCCCGGTGTCGAGATCATCGGGCCGATGCACGTGTTCGGCCACGACCATGCGCCGCGCGGGCACATGCATCTGCGCTTCAACAATGTCCGGGTGCCGAAGGAAAACATCCTGCTCGGCGAAGGCCGCGGCTTTGAAATCTCGCAAGTCCGCTTGGGCCCCGGCCGCATCCATCACTGCATGCGCACCATCGGCAAGGCGGAAAAGGCGCTCGATCTGATGGTGACGCGCGGCCTGACGCGTCAGGCGTTCGGCAACAAGATCGCCCATCTCGGCGGCAATCTCCAGATCATCGCGCAGGCGCGCTGCGAGATCGAGGCGATGCGGCTGATGGTGCTCAAAGCGGCCAAAGCCATGGACGTACTCGGCAACAAGGAAGCGCGGATCTGGGTCAGCATGGTCAAGGCCATGGTGCCCGAGCGGACCTGCAAGATCATCGACCAGGCGATCCAGATGCACGGCGCGACCGGCATTTCACAATGGACGCCGCTTGCGGAGATGTATCAGGACGTGCGGCATCTCAGGTTTGCCGACGGCCCCGATGAAGTGCACTGGATGGTGGTCGGCCGGCACGAACTTAGCATGCCGTAGGGCAATCATAGGGCGCGCGTTCGCGCGACCCGTTGGCTCTACCCACCCTGCGGATTCCAAATCGGAACGGAGTAATCATGACTGACAATTTTCGCGACAACGAAGACCACAACCGATTTGAACTCGATGTCGGGGGAACGATCGCTTTCGTCGCCTACCGGAAATCGCCCGGCGCGATCACGCTCGTGCACACCGAAGTGCCGCCGGAGCTCGGCGGCAAAGGTATCGGCTCGAAGCTTGCGCGCGCCACGCTCGATGCGGTGCGGACGCAGGGGCGCAAGCTCACGGTCGAATGCGAATTCATCCAGGGCTTCATGGGCAAGCATGCCGAATACAACGACCTGCTGGCGGCTTCGTCGGAAGGGTAGAGAAAAGCGAAACCCATCAGCAGCCGTCGCTTAAGGCGGTGGGTTTCGCGGAGCCTGTCATCGCGCGCGCATTCGCGCGACCCGTTGGCTCTGCCTACCCTGCACCCCACAGCCTACGCTGTGCCGGCCGGTGAGCGCGAAAGAACGAGCGGATCTGGCGGATCGCCAGCGGGTGGCGGCGCGTTGGCCGGCTCTCCAATCTTGTCCTGCGTCCTGGTATCGAAATCGCCGGCCTCATGGCGCTCGTGCAACTGGCTCGCCGGATCGCCCCAGGTGCGGTTGACCTTGCGGCCGCGCTTGACGCCCGGGCGCTTGGCGATCGCATCAGTCCAGCGCTGCACGTTCTTGTAAGAGTCCACATCGAGGAATTCGCCGCCGCCATACAGCAATCCCTTGGCGAGGCTGCCGTACCATGGCCAAACCGCGATGTCGGCGATGGTGTATTCGCTGCCGGCAAGATATTCATTGTCGGCAAGCCGGCGATCGAGCACGTCAAGCTGGCGCTTCACTTCCATCGCAAAGCGGTCGATGGCGTATTCGATCTTGATCGGCGCATAGGCATAGAAATGGCCGAACCCGCCGCCGAGATAAGGCGCACTGCCCATCTGCCAAAACAGCCATGACAGGCATTCCGCGCGCGCCTGTCCGCGCGTCGGCAGGAACGCGCCGAATTTCTCGGCGAGGTGCATCAGGATCGACGCTGACTCGAACACCCGGATCGGCACTGGCCCGCTGCGGTCCATCAGCGCCGGGATTTTGGAGTTCGGATTGACCTCGACAAAGCCGCTTCCGAACTGGTTGCCGTCGATCTTGATCAGCCATGCGTCGTACTCCGCACCGCTGTAGCCGGCCGCCAGCAGCTCCTCCAGCATCACCGTGACCTTGACGCCGTTCGGCGTCGCCAGCGAATACAACTGAAACGGATGTCGGCCGACCGGCAGCTCCTTGTCATGGGTCGGGCCCGCGATCGGGCGGTTGATGCCGGCAAACCTCCCGCCGCTCTCCCTGTTCCAGGTCCAGACTTTCGGCGGCGTGTAGGCGGAAGGATCAGTGACGCTGTCGTTCATTCGTTGGGCTCCAGGCTTCTTTCGGCCGTGTCTCGTTTACGCGATCTGCCGCGCGGCGAAATTATACTAGCCACCCTTTAGCACAACCGCTGACATGTCGCCGCCGCCCATGAGGCTGCCGCACGGCGGTGCCGATCAATTCCCTGTGGCGATAGGCCGGCGCGCGGCGGAGTTGTACTCGGAGCAATGCCTTTGTGGCTGGCGCCGTTGCGATGGGCCATAATGGACAGGTCACCACAAAGAGACCATTCGAATGCTTTCATCGCAGCGCACGCTATTCGATATCCCTCGCCAGATCTGCTACCTGAATTCTGCCTCCTACAGCCCATTGCCGCTCCGGACGCTGGAAGCCGGCCGCGCCGCGGTCGGACGCAAAGGCAACCCCTGGACGCTCCCGGCCAGCTTTGCCAACGAGCAGAATGAACGCGTGCGGGCAGCCGCTGCGAAACTCATCAACGCCGAACCTTCCGATGTCGCGCTGATCCCATCGATCAGTTACGGCGTTGCCACGGCCGCAAAACTCTTGACGATTCCCCGCGCTACACGTGTCCTCCTGCTGGAAGACGATCACTCTTCCCCGGTGCTGGAATGGCATTCACGGGCCGAGGCGCAAGGTTTTACGGTCGAGACGGTCAAGCGGCCGGATGATGGCGACTGGACCTCGGCGATGCTTGCCGCGATTGAACGATCCGGCGCACCGCCGGTCAGCCTTGCCTCGATCTCGTCGGTGCACTGGTCGGACGGCGGGTTGATCGATGTCGACAAGGTCGCCGTGGCGCTGCGGCAGCGCGGCGCGATCTTCCTGATCGACGCAACGCAAGGCGTCGGCGTGCTGGCAATGGACGTCAGACGTCTGGATCCTGATTTCGTACTCTTCCCGACCTATAAATGGGTGCTCGGGCCCTACGGCCGCGCTTTTCTCTACGTCGCCAAACGCCACCAGGGCGGAACTCCGCTGGAGCAGACTTCAGCTGGCCGCCGCAACGTGCGCGCGGAAAACGCGGTCTACTTCACCGATCTCAACTACGTTGGCGATGCGCGCCGCTTCGACATGGGCGAGCGCGACTATTTCATTTCGATGGAGATGGCCTCGATCGGCATGGAGATGCTGGCGGAATGGGGCGCACCGGCGGTTGCACAACGTTTGCTGATGTTGACGGAGCGGATCGCGGAGGGCGTACGCGGCATCGGGGTCAGCGTGCCCGCACCTCACCTACGGGCACCGCATATACTGAGCCTTGCTTTCAAAGGCGGGATGCCCAAGGGGTTGATCGAGGGGCTCGCAAGCGAGGGCATCTACGTCGCGCTGCGCCTGGGGCGCCTGCGCATCTCGCCGCACGTCTTTAATGACGAAGCCGATGCCGACCGGTTTGTCGAGGTGCTGACGCGCCGGCTGCGGGGATAATGCTCAAGCTTTGCCTACCCTACGCACTTCGTTGTCGGCGTCGTTAAACCGTTTCCAGCTCCTCGGATTCCTGGGAAAGCGCTCCAACCTGTCCTGCCAGCCAATGCCATCGCGCCGCCAGGTCGTAGAGTTCGGCCTGGACTTTCCGATCTGAACTCAATCTGGCGCGCTGTTCGTACTCTTCGGCGGCTTTGCGCAGAGCCTGAATTGTTCTAATCATTTTTGCTACTCGCTCGATCCGTGCAAAATGATGTTCCGTGACACGGAAAAGCACAATTGCGGGCCACTACGAACCGGGGAACTACGGAGATGGTCGCCGTGCCGCTTTCCTTTAACCCGCTGTTAGGCCAACCCCAATTCCAAAACCAATGAGGCCGCCCTGATGGACGGCCTCTTGCGTGGTACCCGAAGTGCCTAGGAGTCCGGAAGCCACAAACCTCAGCCAGTTTCGCAACGAATGCGACGACTGGTTCGGTATGCCTGCTTTCTAGCAGGTTTTGGCGTGCTCGGCATTGACCTAACGCAATGCAGTGCGAACCAAATCTGACATCGTCAAAGCAGTAATGGACCAACCTCGATGCAATTGGACAGACTTGACTTGGCCGAGACAAAATATGCCGGAAACGGTCATCCGCTTTGTGCCGCATGTGGAAAACGACTGACTCAGTTTCTTGTGATGCCGGAAACTGAAAACGCCGGCTCCCCGGTCAGATTTGAAATCTGCACCGATTGCCAGGCCGAGGTGGTCGAGACCATCAGGCGACACGGCTACCGCAAAGATTCCAGCACGCTTCACTAGCCGCCTCGACGCCAATGAGGACGTGGCGCCCGCCGAGCGCCGCCCTAGGACGCCGCCATCTCGCGCGACTGCTCCGCGCCCGTCATGACAAAACCCTCATAGCCTTTGGCGGCGACGTCGTCGCAGATCTGGCGGTAGGGTCCGACACCGCCGATATAGGGCATGAAGATTCGCGGCTTGCCGGGAACGTTGGCGCCCATGTACCAGGAATTGGCCTGGGGATAGAGCGTGCTGTAGGCGACCTCGTTGACATGGGCGACCCATTTGTCCTCGGCGTCCTTTGTGGCTTCCATGGCGTCGAGATGATGGTCGCGCATATATGTGACGCAATCGGCGATCCAATCGACATGCTGCTCGATCGAGACGATCATGTTCGACAGCACGGACGGGCTACCCGGGCCGGTGACGACAAAAAGATTGGGGAAGCCTGCACTCATCAGGCCCAGATATGTGCGCGGGCCTTCGGCCCATTTCTGGTTCAGCGTCTGCCCGTTACGGCCGCTGATGTCGATTTTGGCCACCGATCCGGTCATGGCGTCGAACCCGGTCGCCAGCACCAGCGCGTCGACTTCATAGTCCTTGCCGCCGGTGCGCACGGCATTGGCCGTGATCTCCTCGATCGGGTTCGACTTGATATCGACCAGCGTCACGTTGGGGCGGTTGAAGGTCGCGAAATATTCGGTGTCGATGCAGATGCGTTTGGTGCCGATCGGATGATTGTTCGGCTGTAGCAGTTTTGCGGTCGTGGGATTGTCGACGATCTCGGCGATCTTCTCGCGGACGAAATCGGCGGCGGTATCGTTGGCGGCCTGCTCGATCGCGAGATTGTTGTAGACCGACATGAAGGTGAGCCCGCCGTGGCTCCATCGCGCTTCGTATTTCGAGCGCCGTTCGTTGTCGCCATCATCGAGCGCGCCGCGGTCGGGCACCTCGGTATAAATACCGTTACGCGACTTGACACTCGCAAAATGCCGGATCTCCGGATATTTGGCGCGGAACGCCTGCCGTTCCTCTTCCGTCAGCACCGCGTTTCGGGCCGGAATCGAAAAATTCGCGGTGCGCTGGAACACCGTGAGATGGCTAGCCTGTTCGGCAATCACCGGCACCGATTGGATCCCCGACGATCCCGTACCGATCACGCCGACGCGCTGGCCGGTGAAATCGACCGTCTCATGCGGCCAATGGCCGGTGTGATAGACTTTTCCCTTGAAGCCATCGAGACCCCTGATCTCGGGCATCCGCGCGTTCGACAGGCAGCCGGTGGCGAGCACGACAAATTTCGCGGTCACCGTCTTGCCGTCGGACAAGGTCACCGACCAAAGGTTGGTGCTTTCGTCGAACGCCGCGCGCTCGACACGGGTGTTGAACTGGATGTCGGGGCGCAGGTTGAAGCGATCGGCGACGTGGTTGGCGTATTTCAGAATCTCCGGCTGCGGCGCGTAGCGCTCGGTCCAGTCCCATTCCTGCTGTAGTTCGTCCGAAAACGAATAGGAATATTGCATGCTCTCGACGTCGCAGCGCGCCCCGGGATAGCGGTTCCAGTACCAGGTGCCACCAACGCCGTCGCCCTGCTCGTAGACCCGCGCCGAAAACCCCTGCCCGCGCAGCTTATGGAGCATGTACATGCCGGCAAAGCCCGCACCGACCGCGACGACGTCATAGCTCTGGGTGGCTTTGCCGGATGGGGCTGGCGAGACGGACATGGAAGCTCCGTGAAATTTCTCTGATTTGCCGAGCAGCATTCTCCGCTAGCTGCGAAAGCGCAAGAGACAAATCGGCCGCGCCGGGTTGCATTATTTTGCGACGTGGAATGCGAAAAATTACGCGGCCGGAAACCGGCTTGGCATTTCGGCCCCCGATGGGCTAGCGTTCACCGAATACGGCGAATGAAAACCAAAAATGAGCAGCACCAAAGCCGCCAGAGGGAACGGATACGGCCATGAAATCCCCGATCTGCAACATGCTGGGCATCGAGTTTCCGCTGCTGGCTTTCAGCCATTGCCGCGACGTGGTAGCCGCCGTCAGCCGCGCCGGCGGTTTTGGTGTGCTGGGGGCGACCGCGCACTCGCCCGAATCGATCGAGCAGGAACTGAAATGGATCGACGACCACGTTGACGGCAAGCCATATGGGCTCGACGTGCTGATCCCGGAAAACATCTCGACTTCAGGCGAAAAGGACGTCACCTGGAAAAGCCTGGAGGCGAGGATCTCGCCCGCGCATCGCGACTTCACCAGAAACCTCTTGAACAAATACGGTATCGAACTGACGACGACCAATGTCGCCGATAACCAGCCACAACCGTTCGACGCGCAACGCGCGATGGAAGTGCTCGAGGTATCCTTTCGCCATCCGATCAAACTGATCGCCAACGCACTCGGCGTGCCGCCAAAGGCGATGATCGACATGGGCCGCAAACACGGTGTGCCGGTCGCAGCCCTCATCGGCTCCAAGGAGCATGCGCTGCGGCAAGTCGCGGCCGGCGTCGATATTCTGGTGGCCCAAGGCACCGAAGCCGGCGGCCATTGCGGCGAGGTTTCGACCATGGTGCTGGTGCCGGAAGTGATCAAGGCGATCAAGCCGATCCGCGACGTCCCGGTGCTGGCCGCCGGCGGCATCATGACCGGGCGGCAGATGGCGGCCGCCATGGCGATGGGCGCGGCCGGTGCCTGGACCGGCTCGGTGTGGCTCGCCACTGTCGAATCCGAGACCACCGAAATCTTCCGCGAGAAGATGATCGCGGCGTCCTCGCGCGACGCCATCCGCTCCAAGGGCCGCACCGGCAAGCCGGCACGGCAGTTGCGTTCGGTGTGGACCGACGCGTGGGACCGCGGGCCAGACAGCCCCGGTGCGCTGCCGATGCCACTGCAAAGTATCATCAGCCGCGATGCCTTCAACTCGATCGACCACACCGCCGCCGCCGGCAACGCCCAGGCGCGCGACCTCGTGAGTTATTTCGTCGGCCAGGGCGTCGGCCTGATCGACAGCGTCAAATCCGCCGGCGCCGTGGTGCAGGAATTCAAGGAAGATTTTGTCGAAGCGGTCGAGCACATGAACGCGCTGCTGGAGGAGTGATTCACCTCCACCGTCATTGCGAGCGAAGCGAAGCAATCCATCTTGCTGCAAAAACAAAGAATGGATTGCTTCGTCGCTTGCGCTCCTCGCAATGACGAACAGACAAACGTCCCGTTTCAAGAAAGCATAGCAAGAAAAAATGCCAACATCCCCTACCCCCGAAGACCGCATCCCCGTTATCGTCGGCGTCGGTGAAATCGTCGATCGTCCGAAGGATATCGCCGACGGGCTCGAGCCGCTTACGCTGCTGGAGCAGGCGCTGAAGCGCGCGGAAGCCGACAGCGGCGCAAAACTGCTCGGCGAACTCGGCTCGCTCGATGTCGTCAATTTCCTGAGCTGGCGTTATCGCGATCCCGAAAAACTGCTTGCCGATCGGCTGGGCGCAAAACCTTCGCATTGCTATTACGGCCCGGTCGGCGGCGAGAGTCCGATCCGCTATCTGCATGAGGCGGCAAAGCGCATTGCGCGCGGCGAATGCAACGTGGCGGCGGTGTGCGGCGCCGAGGCGCAATCGACCGCGACCAAGGCCGAACGCGGCGGCATCACGCTGCCATGGACGCCATTCGCCCATGACGTCGAGGAGCCGAAGCGGGGTGCTGCGTTCCAGAAACCGATGGCGGTGCAACTTGGCGTGTTCCGCCCGATTACGGTGTATCCGCTGTATGAATCCGCGACCGCGGCGCATTGGGGCCAGACGCCGCGCGAGGCGCTGGCGGAATCCGGACAGCTGTGGTCGACCTATGCGGACGTAGCTTTAGAGAATCCAAACTCCTGGCTGAAGAAGCGTTTTGCGCCGGACGAGATCACGACACCGACGCCGGAAAACAGGATGATCGCCTGGCCTTATACAAAACTGATGGTGGCCAATCCGACCGTCAATATGGGTGGCGCGATCCTGATGACGTCGCAGGCCAAGGCCCGTGCCGCCGGCGTGCCAGAGGATCGCCTGATCTATCCGTGGGGCGGCGCGTCGGCGGAAGAGCCGCGTGACTATCTGGTGCGCGACCAGTTCTTCGAGAGCCATCCGCAAAACGCCGTGCTCAAGGCGGTCATGGATCTGGTCGAGGGCGACGGCAAAAAATTCGACGCGATCGAATTGTATAGCTGCTTTCCCTGCGTGCCGAAGATGGCGCGGCGGACGCTCGGCCTCGGCCCCGATGTGCGACCGACGGTGACCGGCGGGCTGACGTTCTTCGGCGCGCCGCTCAACACCTATATGACGCATGCGACCTGCGCGATGGTGCGGAAACTCCGCGATGGCGGCAATCTCGGCCTGCTCTACGGCCAGGGCGGTTTTGTCACCAAGCATCACGGCCTGGTGCTGTCACGGCATGCTCCTAAGCAGGCGCTGGCGCAGGACACCAGCGTTCAGGCGGAAGCCGACCGTCGCAAGGGCGCCGTACCGGATTTCGTCACCGAGGCCTCGGGCAAAGGCAAGGTCGAAAGTTTTACCGTGATCTATGGCGGCAAAGGCGACGTCCAGCACGGCGTAGTGATGATGCGCACGGTGGACGATGCAAGGGCGCTGGCACGGGTGCCGGCGAACGACAGCGCGACATTGGCGCATCTGCGCAGCATGGATCGCACGCCGGTGGGGTCGATCGGCGACATCGTCACGGCGGAAGACGGCGTGCTGGAGTGGCGGGTGGGGTGATACTCGTGTCCCGGACGCGGTGCAGCGCTGTTGCGCGGCTCCGCAGAGCCGGTACCCACCGTTGGAGCCGGGCTGCCACGATGGGCCCCGGCTCTGCAGCGCATCACCATAGTCGTCGAAGACGCGCGTAAACGCGCTGATGGTGCTGCGCAGCGTCCGGGGCACGAGCGCCCCTCTACCTACCCCTTCACGTCCTGCTTTTCCGAGGCCGTCGCCGGCTTGCCCTTGGCGCCGACGACGCGAACCTGATCGCCGTCGGCGATGCCGTCGGGCGGCGCAGTGATGATGCGGTCGTCGGGGGCGACGCCGGAGGCGAGTTCGATCTCGCGGCCAAGGTCGCGGGCGATGGTCACGGTCTTGAACTTGACCTTGTCATCGGGGCCGACGGTTGCGACGCGCAGGCCGTTCTGGTTGAAAATCAGCGCGCTGGCCGGGATGTGCAGCGGCACTGAATCGCGTTGCAGGCTGAGCCGCACATTGGCATAGCCGCTCGGCATCAGCTCACCGGCCGAATTGTCCAGCGCCAGCTGCATCCGCGTCGTGCCGGAGGAGACTTCGACCGATTGCGAGGACGCTTCCACGGTCGCCGCAAAGGTGCGGTTCGGATATTCCGGCATCGTGATGGCGGCCTTGGCGCCGATCTTGATCGCGGGCACGTAGTTCTGCGGCACGTTGACATAGACGCGCAGCTTGGTGATGTCGGAGACCACGAACATCGCAGGTCCCGTGCCGCCGCCGGCATTGATCAGCGCGCCAACGTCAGTGTCGCGCGCGGTGACGACGCCGTCGAACGGCACCGTGATCTTCTTGTAGCCGGCGAGCGCTTCCAGCCGCTCGACATTGGCCTGACCGGAATTCACCGCCGCTTTCTTGTTGGCGAGATCCGCGGAGCGCTCGTCGATTTCCTGCATCGAGACGAAATTCGAGGCGAGCAGCGATTTGCGCCGAGTCAGCGTCGCCTCGGACAATTTCGCGCTCGATTGCTGGCTGGCGAGGTCGGCACGCGCTTGCAGCAATTGCTGGTCGAGGTCGGGCGCTTCGATCTCTGCGATCACCTGGCCGGCCTTGACCTGCGCGCCGATATCGACGCTCCAGCCTTTCAAGTATCCGCTGACGCGCGCAAAAATCGGCGCGCGGGAATAGGCTTCGAGCCGGCCCGGCAGGTCGATGGTGGGGTTGAGCGCCCGGGCGTTGGGAAGTGCGACGGCGACTGACGGGACCGCCTGGTTGTCGGTCCATTCCTTCAGCTTCGAGCCGGACTCTTCGCGCGCCCGGATGCCGGTGGCGACGATCAGCCCCGCCCCGATCAGCGCCACCACCCCGAATAGGCCCAGTTTCCGGCGCGAGACCGGCGGGCGCGGTTCAGTGGGCATGCGGCTTCTCCGATGCGGCGTCGGCGATGACGCCATGCTTCTTGTGTACCATACTAAATACCACGGGAACAAACATCAGGGTGGCGATGGTCGCAAAGATCAAGCCGCCGATCACGGCGCGTCCCAGCGGCGCGTTCTGCTCGCCGCCCTCGCCGAGCCCAAGCGCCATCGGCGTCATGCCGATGATCATGGCGAGCGCCGTCATCAGAACGGGACGGAAGCGGACGAAGCCTGCCTCCAACGCCGCAGCGACGGGATCGCCGAGTTCTTCGTAACGCTCGCGGGCAAAGCTGATCACCAGCACGCTGTTTGCGGTCGCAACGCCCATGCACATGATGGCGCCGGTCAGCGCCGGCACCGACAGCGTGGTCTGGGTCGTGAACAGCATCCAGACAATGCCGGCGAGCGCGGCCGGCAGCGCGGTGATGATCACGAACGGATCGGACCAGGACTGGAAGTTCACCACGATCAGGAAATAGATCAGCACTACGGCGGCGAGCAGTCCGAACAGCAGGCCGGAGAACGCGCTGTTCATGGTCTGCACCTGGCCGAGCAGCACCACCGATGAGCCCTTCGGCACGTCCTTGGCGGTATCGGCCATCGCGGCCCGGACGTCGGCGGCGACCGCGCCGAGGTCGCGGCCCTGCGGCGTCGCATAGATCTGCACCATCGACTGGATGTCGTATTGCGACACCACCGCGCTCGAGGTCGAGCGCTTGACCTCGGCGATGCCGCCGAGGATCGGCGACTGCGGATTGCCTGATGCGGTGATCGGCAGCGCCTGCAGGGCACTGAGTGAATCGATCTGGTATTGCGGCGTCTGCATCACGATCGAATAGGACACGCCGTTATCCGGGTTGAGGTAATAGGTCGGTGCGACCTGAGAACTGCCGGCCAGATTGACGACCAGGCTGTTGGTGACGTCGCGCTCGGTCAGCCCGACATATTGCGCCCGCGTCCGGTCGACATCGATGTTGAAGGTCGGATTATTCGGCGATTGCTGAATCCGCGCATCGGCAATACCGGGAATCCGGCGGATCTTGCTCAAGAGCTTGTTGGCGTAAGCGAAATTCGCCTCGACATTGGCGCCGCGGATCTGCAAATCGATCGGCGCCGGCGCGCCGAAATTGAGGATCTGGCTGACGATGTCGGCCGGCAGGAACGAGAAATTCATGCCGGGAAACTGCCGCGGCAATTGCTCGCGCAGGGCCTGGACATATTCGGCGGTCGGCCGGTGGTCTCCTTTCAGCTTGATCTGAACGTCGCCATCCTGCGGGCCGATCACGCCGGTGTTGTTGTAGGTCATGTTGATACCGGAAATCGGCATGCCGATATTGTCGGCCAGCGTATCGATCTCACCAGGCGGGATGATCTTGCGGACCGCCTTCTGCACGTCGGCAAGCTGGTTGGCGGTCTCCTCGACCCGGGTTCCGACCTGGGTCCGGACATGCATCAGGATGTTGCCGGCATCGACCGCGGGAAAGAAGTTGCGGCCCAGATAGGGCACCAGCAGGAATGACACCGCGACGACGCCGAGGAAGCCGGTCACGAAAAGCGACCGCCGCCCCAGCGCCATCGACAGCAAATCGCGGTAGCCGGCGCGGACCCTCTCGAACCGCGCCTCGAAGGCGCGCTGGAAGCGCACCAAAGGATTGCGCGACGGCGGCGGTCCGCCTTCATGGTCGACATGGGCTTTCAGGAGATAATTCGCCATCGTCGGCACCAGTGTGCGCGACAGGATGAACGACCACATCATTGCGAACATCACCGCTTCCGCCATCGGCACGAACAGGAAGCGCGCCACGCCGGTGAGGAAGAACATCGGCACGAACACAATGCAGATGCACAGCAAGGATACGAAAGCCGGCGTCACGATCTGGTCGGCGCCGTCGAGAATCGACTGCTCGACCGGCTTGCCCTGCTCCAGATGGTAGTTGATGTTCTCGATGGTGACGGTGGCATCGTCGACGAGGATGCCGACCGCAAGCGCGAGCCCGCCGAGCGTCATGATGTTGAGCGTCTCGCCGATCGCCGACAGCATGATGATGGCGCCGAGCACCGACAGCGGAATCGAGACGGCGATGATGACCGTCGAGCGCCAGCTTCCCAGAAACAGCAGGATCATCACGCTGGTCAGGAGTGCTGCGATCACGCCCTCATTGGCGACGCCCTCGATGGCGCCGCGCACGAACAGCGACTGGTCGCCGATGAAGCCGACCTTCAGCGCGTCAGGCAGCGAATCCTTGATTTCGATCACCTTCTGCTTGATGCCGGCGATGATATCGAGCGTCGAGGTCGAACCGGCCTTCAGCACCATCATCAGAACCGAGCGATTACCGTCGACGTGGACGATATTGGTCTGCGGCGGGTTGCCGTCGCGCACGGTGGCGACGTCGCGGACATAGACCATCGCGCCGTTGACGGCCTTGATCGGCAGGCCGCCGAGGTCTTCCATCTTCAGCGGCGAATTATTGAGCTGGATGACGTATTCGAACTGACCGATCTTCTGGGTGCCAACCGGGGTGATCAGGTTCTGCGCCGCCAGCGCGTTGGCGACGTCCTGCCCCGACAGCCCGCGAGCCTGCAGCGACGTCGAATTGAGGTCGATCTGGACCTGGCGCTGCTTGCCGCCGAACGGATACGGGATCGCGGCGCCGGGCACGGTGACCAGCGGCGTGCGCAACTGGTTGATGCCGATGTCGGCGAGATTCTGCTCGCTCAGACCTTCGCCCGACAGCGCCACCTGGATGATCGGCACGGTCGAGGCACTGTAATTGAGGATCAAGGGCGGCGTAGCGCCAGGCGGCATCTGCTTGATCAGCGTCTGCGAAATTGCCGTGACCTGAGCGTTGGCAGTACGGATGTCGACATTGGGCTGGAAGAAGATTTTGACGATGCCGAAGCCGCTATAGGAATTGGCGACGATGTGCTCAATGTCGTTGACGGTGGTCGTCAGCGAACGCGTAAACGGCGTGGTGATGCGCCCGGCCATCTGGTCCGGCGGTAGACCGGTATATTGCCAGATCACCCCGATTACGGGGATGCGGATATCCGGGAAGATGTCAGTTGGCGTGCGCAACGCGGCCAACGGTCCGATGATCAGCAGAAGCAGCGCGAGCACGACGAAAGTATAAGGTCGGCTCAGCGCAATACGGACCAGTGCGATCATCGACCAGGCATTCCCAATCACCACGGAGAGACGAAGATTGGCGCCCCAGCAGGCCACTTCGTTCGCGCTGATTTACCCGAAAAACTCAAAAAAAGCCAACGCGGACGGAATGGCCGCCTTTCACTTCCCTGGGATAGCTTGCGGGAGGCCGGCCGACCGCGCCGGCTGACCTTGTCAGGCCGCCCGCACCGAGTTGAGGAATTTGCCGACCTCGAGCTTGAGGCGATTGCTATCGCTCGACAGCGACTGGGCGGCCGAAAGGACCTGCGTGGATGCCGAGCCGGTCTCGCCGGCGCCGCGTTGCACATCGGTTATGTTGGACGAGACCTGTTGGGTGCCCTTGGCGGCCTGCTGCACGTTGCGGGAGATTTCCTGGGTCGCGGCGCCCTGCTCTTCCACGGCGGCGGCAATGGTCGAAGATATCTCTGACAGTTTTTCGATGGTGCCGCTAATCACCTTTATGGCGTTCACGGACTCCTGGGTCGCGGCCTGGATGCCTGATATCTGCTGGCCGATCTCGCCGGTGGCTTTCGCAGTCTGCTCGGCCAGCGCTTTCACCTCCGAAGCCACGACCGCGAAGCCACGGCCGGCCTCACCGGCCCGCGCGGCCTCGATGGTGGCGTTGAGCGCCAGCAGATTGGTCTGGCCTGCGATGGTGTTGATGAGTTCGACGACGTCGCCGATGCGGCTGGCGGATTTCGACAATTCGCTGACGCGATCGTTGGTCTTGCGCGCCTGATCGACAGCCTCATTGGCGATCCGGGCCGATTGCTGGACCTGACGGCTGATCTCGTTCACCGACGACGACAGCTCTTCGGTCGCGGACGCCACCGACTGCACATTGGAGGAGGCCTCTTCGGAAGCTGCCGCCACCGTCGTGGTGAGTTCCTGTGAACGAACAGCGGTCGCCGTAAGCGTGCGGGCCGAAGCCTCGAGCTCGGTCGAGGCCGACGACACGGTTTCGATGATCTCACCGACGGCACCTTCGAAATCGTCGGCAAGTCGATTCATATCCGCTTTGCGCTGAACTGCCGAACGCCGCTCGGTAGCTTTCAACTCTTCACGGTTGAAGCGTACGATTGCCTGCAGGGTCTGCAAATTGCGCAGCGCCACGCCGGTTTCGTCGTCGCGCTCGACCGGAATGCGGCTGTCAAGCTTGCCCTGGGTAATGTTCAACATCGCGTCGTTGAGCCGTCCAAGCGGGCGGACGACGGCGCGAATTGTTTGAATGCCCAGCATTCCCCCGAACAAAAGCCCGAACAGGATCAGCCCGATCGCAAAGCCCACAACGAGAATGTATCGGGAATTTGCGGTCTCGAACTCTGCCTTGGCCTCCTTGATCTGTATGGCAACCAACTTGTCCAACTCGATCTTGGCAATTTTTGACAGTTCCCTCGCCTTGCCGGCGAGATGCGTCTCCAACTCTTCCAATTTTTTGTTGGCAAGCAGCACCAATCCAGGCTTGATGCCAATCTCAGTATAGTCGCCCCGCGTTTTCGCGAACGCATTGGCAATCGATCTTTCATCGGGCGTGAGGTAAGTGGCCATATAATCCGTCCAAACCTTTGCACTGAGCTCCAGGTTGGCGCTAACTCTGCCGGCTACATCGGCGACGGATTTGCCAAGGCGGGCATTGACGGCCGCGTCAAACAGCAAAATGGTATTTTCCTTCATCCGATCATTGATATCGAACAGTTGCGCCAGCGGGACCGCGCGGTCGTCGTAAATCGATTTCATGCGCATATTGCTGTCTCGGGTCGCCAGGATGCCGGCCAGCCCGATGGTCAGCATGAAAAGGCCCAGGATCGCCACCAGCGTGATCAACCGTGCATTCAGTGAGCGGGTGAAGACTGCGAGGCGATCCATCGGCGAGTTGCGCCGAATGATGCCGTCATCGATCCTGTAGTCATGCGCCGTCTTTGCACGCAGCAGCGCGTAAACCTGTTCGGCTTCCCTGCGCTGGTCCGCGGGCAGCTTGGTACGGATCGACGTATAGCCGGTGATCTGACCACTCTCCCGGATCGGAGACGCGGTTGCCAGGACCCAGTAGAAATCACCATTCTTGCGGCGGTTTTTGACTGCACCGGCCCATGGCTTGCCGGCTTGCAGCGTGGCCCAGAGATTTTCGAACGCTTCCGCCGGCATATCCGGATGGCGGATGATGTTGTGCGGCTGGCCCATCAGTTCCGCTTCGGTAAAACCCGCGGCGTCGACGAACTCGTCGTTGAAGTAAGTCAGCCTTCCCTTGGTATCTGTCCTCGAAACGATCAGCGTTTCGTCGGTGATCGGATATTCAACCGCCGTGACGGGAAGATTGCTGCGCATTTGTCGTGCTCCTGGAAGAAACCTGGATTTTCATTCCAAACACGACTTTCGCACGTCGATCCAAGCAACGTGTTCCGTCTCCTCTGTGGTTTAACGATCCCGTCGGCGATTCTGGTTAATTTGCCGCGCCGTAGAACTACTGCACGCGCGCAACGAACAGGTACACCTTGGTCGGCGTCCCGGCACAAGATGGATTGTCCGAGGTCGCCGCTTTCTTTGGATACGGGTTGCTCGAAGGCCTATGGGGGGACCGGAACTCCGGCCCGTCGGGGCCGGTATTCCAGAGGTGTCAGGCCGCTCGCACCGAGTCGAGGAACTTGCCGACCTCGAGCTTGAGGCGGTTGCTGTCGCGGGACAGCGACTGCGCGGCCGAGAGCACCTGCGAAGACGCCGAGCCGGTCTCGCCGGCGCCACGCTGTACATCGACGATGTTGGCCGAGACTTGCCCGGTGCCTTCGGCGGCCTGCTGAACGTTGCGGGAAATCTCCTGCGTCGCAGCACCCTGCTCTTCAACCGCGGAAGCAATCGTCGATGCGATCTCCGACAGTTTTTCGATGGTGCCGCTAATCTCCTTGATCGCGGTTACCGAGTCCTGGGTCGCGGCCTGGATGCCTGATATCTGCTGGCCGATCTCGCCGGTGGCCTTCGCGGTCTGCTCGGCCAATGCCTTCACTTCCGAAGCCACGACCGCGAAACCGCGCCCGGCTTCGCCGGCCCGCGCCGCCTCGATGGTGGCATTGAGCGCCAACAGATTGGTCTGGCCCGCGATGGTGTTGATGAGCTCGACGACGTCGCCAATGCGGCTTGCCGCCTTCGACAATTCACTGACGCGATCGTTGGTGGCGCGGGCCTGGTCGACCGCCTCACTGGCGATCCGCGCCGATTCCTGCACCTGGCGGCTGATCTCGTTGACTGACGAGGACAGCTCTTCGGTTGCGGAGGCCACCGACTGGACATTGGTGGAAGCCTCTTCGGAAGCGGCCGCGACTGTCGTCGTAACCTCTTGCGCCCGTTCGGCGGTCTTGGTCAGCACGCCCGCGGAAGCTTCGAGCTCGGTCGAGGCCGACGAAACGGTCTCGACGATCTCGCCGACCGCGCCTTCGAACGCGTCCGCCAGCTTGATCATATCGGCCTTGCGCTGCTGCGCCGCCATCTGATCCTGCTTGATCCGGGCCTCGGCCTCGTCGCGGGCCTTTTGCTCCGAGACGACCTTGAATTTTTCGACGGCGCCTGCGACGCCGCCGACCTCATCCTTGCGGCCAAGGCCGGGCAGCACAACCGCAAAGTTTCCGCCGGCCAGTTCTTCCATCGCAACCGTCAAGGCGCGCATCGGCCGCGCGATGGTGAAGAAGGAAAACACCCAGGTGCCAAGCAGCAGCAGGATCGCACAAACACCGATCGACAGCGACAACCGCTCGGCGGCAGCCATTTCCAGCGTCGCTTCGGTATTTTCCTGTTCCGCCCTGTGCTTGGCTAAATCAGCGATCTGATCGACGACCGAATCAATTTGGGCTGCGATGGGAAGCGTCACTTCACGGACGATGCGGACCGTCTCGCCCTTCAGCTTTGCGACCTGCGCGGCGGATTCGGAATTGGCACCCAGGCCGAACGCTTCACCGCTGACGGTAGCGATCTGCTGCGCCCCCTTGCTATAGTCGGCGGCCAACCCCTTGAGCTTTTCAATGCGCGCGCGATTTTCGCTGGATTGAGACAGTTTGGACATTTCGTCGGCGAATTTGTTCACGGACGTCAGCCGCTCGGCCAGATAGCCAACGGCTTTTTGCAAATCTGCCGCCGTGTTGGCGAGGCGGACATCGCGCACGCCCACCTGCATGCCACGGAGCGAAGCCTTGGCGTCGATGGCATCACGCGCAATCGTCTGCTGAACGATCGCGCTCTGATAGGCTTGGCGCACGCCGGCGTTGCCGTAAATCTGACTGGCGATCATGGAGCCGACCAACAAGACGCCAAGCGCCGACGTGATCGCCAGCTTTGTTCCGATCCGCAAATCTTGGATGATACGTCCCATGGTAGCTTCCCGTGTTCAAAGGTGCATGCAGCCACCCGTGTTCACAGGCGACCGCAACAAGCTACGGTTCCGGGCTCCTGGTTTGGTTAACGCAAAGCCGTAGGACTACGGAAAAAACGGAAAGAAAGGCGCCAAAACACCCCAGAACGGCACGTATTGCGTCTCATCCGCACAAAATACACGCCTTGATTTTAACCAAAGTTCGATGGGAACATTTGGCGGGCAGATTGAGGCCGTCATCCCGGGCACGACCGATGAGGCCGCCGCAAAGCGCCGACCACGCTCTGCCTATTCAGCGAATTCGGCTGGCCGGCACTTGACCGGTCGCGCGTCCTTGTCAGGCCGCACGCACCGAGTTGAGGAACTTGTCCACCTCGATTTTGAGACGGTTGCTGTCGCCCGACAGCGATTGCGCGGCCGAGAGAACCTGGGTGGAGGCCGAGCCGGTCTCGGAGGCGCCGCGCTGCACGTCGGTGATGCCAGCGGAAACCTGCTGCGTGCCGCGGGCCGCCTGCTGCACGTTACGGGAAATCTCCTGCGTCGCCGCGCCCTGCTCTTCCACCGCAGCCGCAATGGTCGAGGAGATCTCCGACAGCTTTTCGATGGTCCCGCTGATCTCCTTGATCGCATTCACCGAGTCCTGGGTCGCGGCCTGGATGCCTGATATCTGCTGGCCGATCTCCCCCGTCGCCTTGGAGGTTTGCTCTGCCAGCGCTTTCACTTCCGAGGCCACGACCGCGAAGCCACGGCCCGCCTCGCCTGCCCGCGCCGCCTCGATGGTGGCGTTGAGTGCCAGCAGATTGGTCTGTTCGGCGATGGTGTTGATGAGCTCGACGACGTCGCCGATGCGGCTTGCCGCCTTAGACAATTCACTGACGCGGTCGTTGGTGGCACGGGCCTGGCCGACCGCCTCGGTCGCCATCCGCGCCGATTCCTGCACCTGTCGGCTGATCTCGTTGACCGACGAGGACAACTGCTCGGTCGCGGAGGCCACCGACTGCACATTGTTGGAAGCCTCCCCGGAGGCCGCCGCTACCATCGTGGTCAGTTCCTGGGCGCGCTCGGCATTCGCGGTCAGCTTGCCGGCCGAAGTTTCCAGCTCGGTCGAAGCCGACGACACGGTCTCGACGATTTCGCCGACGGCGGTTTCGAAAGTATCGGCGAGTTTGACCATGTCGGCCTTGCGCTGCTTCGCGGCATGCTTGTCCTGACCGGCCTTGGCTTCGGCTTCGTCGCGCGCCGCCTGCTCGGCGTTCTCTCGGATGACAACGACCGCCTTGGCGACATCGCCGACTTCGTCGCCACGCGCAGCACCGGGAATTTCGGTGTTCAGCTCGCCGGCGGCCATTTTTCCAAGCGCGCCGCTAAGGCGGATCAGCGGCCTTGAAACCCCGACAAAAGTAAAGATCACCGAGCCAACGAGTGCCAGCATCATGACGATCGCCATCGCGAAACTCAAGCGGTTGGCCTGACCCAAATCGGTCGTTGCCAGCGTCTTGGCCTCCTCGGTGTTCTTTCCGGCAACCTCCACCGCCGTTCGCATCAACTCGCGGGCTTGATTGGCAACGGGCGACGCTTTCACGTCGACAAGCTCTTTCCTGACTGCTTCCGCCTGAACCGCCTCGGCAGTAACTGCGGAAAATCCTTTTACGGTTGTCGCGAGCGAATTGATTGTA
>Ga0307516_10003224_pt1 | contig 21166 bp, 18 predicted proteins | sample 19_EM_MG_FD_203310 | JGI IMG/M metagenome (GOLD analysis project Ga0307516, IMG submission 203310) | Populus trichocarpa ectomycorrhiza microbial communities from riparian zone in the Pacific Northwest, United States - 19_EM | ecosystem: Host-associated > Plants > Roots > Unclassified | place... | reverse complement strand
CCAGGCTGCGCACTTCCGACGCCACCACGGCAAAGCCGCGCCCCTGCTCGCCGGCACGCGCCGCTTCCACTGCCGCATTCAGGGCCAGGATATTGGTCTGGAACGCAATGCCGTCAATGACGCCGACGATGTCGCCGATGCGCTTGGACCCGGCGTTGATGACACCCATGCTGTCGACCACCTCGAGCACCAGCTGCCCGCCTTTGCCTGCGATGTCCGAGGCCGACACGGCCAGCTGGTTCGCCTGCGATGCGGACTCCGCACTCTGGTGCACGGTAACGGCCATTTGCTTCACCGAGCTGGCGGTTTGCTGCAGGTTGGCTGCCGCATGCTCGGTACGGGCGCTCAGGTCCTGATTGCCCGATGCGACCTCGGTGCTGGCCACGCCGATGTTGTCCACCGACCGGCGGATGTGGCCGACCAGTTCGCGCAGCGCGTCCTGCATCTGCGACAAGGAACCCGTGAGCCGCCCGACCTCGTCGCGCCCCGCTGGTGGTATGTCTTCCGCCAAGTTGCCGGAGGCGATGCGGTCCGCGATGGCTTGGGCCTGGGCCAGCGGCCCGACGATGCCGCGGTTGAGCAACCAGCCGAGCAGCACGGCAATGAGGGCACAGCCGGCCGCCGTTGCGATGGTCGCGTTGCGGGTCATCGACATGGTCGACTCCGTGGTCCGGGCGAGCACACGAGAACGTGCTTCTTCGAGCTGGACGACCTCACCTGCCACGCCGAGGTATTCGGCCACGATCTTCTTGAACGATCCGGCCTCTCGAGCGGCGGTGTCGGTGTCGCCCGCGTCATTGGCCTTCAGCATCGCGTCCCGCCCCGCGAGGTAGCGCTTGCGGACTTCAGCCAGTTTCTCCTGCACCGCTTTGCCCTCCGACGAGGTTTCGACCTCGGCGAAGCGCTTTTGAATCTCGGATGTGCGCGCCGTCGAGCGCTTCATGTCCTGTTCGAAGTGATTGACCAATCCGAGGTCACTGCTCAAGCCAATGGCGAGTGCGCGCTGCGCATTCATCGCGATGTTCTGGCGCCATTCCTGGGCCAGGGAAAGACGTTCGGCCTGAATGCCGCTGGCCTCCGCCGTCACGCCGCGGACTGCTTCAAGCTGGAACAGGGTGAAGGCGGCCAACGCCAGGATGAGCGCAACGATGACGCTGAAGCACAGCGCCAGTCGCATGCCAATGCGCAGATTCATGAAAAAGGAGGTCATGGTGGGACTTGGGGCGAGAGAGGTCGCGGTCGGGAGTCCCCTGTTATCGGCCGTTTCCTGCAGCGCCTGAAGGCAATCTCCTGACAAAGGCACCGTCCGTTCGGCCGCAAGGGACGCGCGGCGCATGACTGTCGTTGCTGCGCTTGCAGCAGCCTAGCCCAAGTACCGGGGCCTTGCTGCCGGATCACATGGACTTGGGGTCAGCGGCCCAGCCCTCGCAGATGCATCAGTCTGGAGTGCTCTCGACTCCGAATGAGCCTGCGGCGGCCATGAGTTCTCCCCAGCGATGAGATGGCTGCGGAAGCGCTACCGGCCGGGGAGCGACCGCGGTAGCTCGAACCAGGGCAGCACGCTGTTTTCGAAGCGCGTCATGGCGCAGATCTTCTCGCCCCTGAGCGTGATGACGAACAGGCCGGTTCCATGGCGGATGCCGGTGGGGGTGCGAAGGTAGCTGCCGAACGCCGGCTGACCGTTTGCTCGCGTCGGCACGAGGTCGAACCTCCGGCCAGCGCCGAAGATGCTGGCGAAGAGGCGGGCCACGACATCGCGGCCCTCGTATTCGAGCGGCATCGGCGGCATGGACACGAAGACGTCATCCGTCAGAAGGGCCGCCAGTGCGTCCAGATCGGCGGACTCGTACGCGCTGACGAATTTCGCGACGATTGCATCTTTGGAGCTTGGGTCGCAGGCCGGAGGCCGTTCGCACATGGCGGGCGGCGACCAGCGGCGCTGCAGGCTTGCACGCGCACGTTTGAGTGCGCTGTTGGCTGATTCGACCGTGGAGTCGAGCATGCCGGCCACCTCGTTCGCGGGAAAGCCGAGCACGTCGCGCAGGATGAGGACGGCGAGTTGCCGGGGTGGGAGAAGTTGGAGGGCGGTCACGAAGGCCAGTGAAATGGATTCGGTCTGCTCGTAGCGAGCCTCGGGGCCAGGCGCCGCGTCGATCGCATCTTCGAAGAGCGCGTCGGGATAAGGCTCGAGCCAGACGACCTCGCCCAGCCGGGTCGGCTCCGGCGGTTCGACTCCAGGAACATCCCATTCCTTTGCAGGCCTTCGGCCGGCCGAGCGCCGCATGTTGAGGCATCGGTTGGTGGCGATCTGGTACAGCCAGGTGCGCAGCGAGGCGCGCCCCTCGAACCGTTCCAAGCCCTGCCATGCCGCCAGCAGCGTGTCCTGCAGGGCATCTTCGGCATCCTGGAAGGAACCGAGCATTCGATAGCAATGCACCTGCAGCTCTCTGCGGTGGTGTGCTATCGCCTCTCTGAACGCGTCGCCGTCTCCGGCCCGCGCCCTGCTGATCAGGTCGGCTGTCATCACGTCCATCGTCGCATCACTTCTCCCGGGTGCAGTGTCTTCCATGACGGTATAGACACCGGCAAGGGGGCGAACTGGGCGGTGGGCGCGCGCCCAGTTTGTCGATGTTCCGGTGTCTATACCTCGACGTATCTGACGATCAGGACGTCGGCGGGTGGCAATACACCGGACTGAAGCTCCGATGAATTCAGCCACCGGTCTAACCAACGGGTGGGCGGGAGTGAACGTCCAGCAACAAAAAGGAACGCGAGATGATGCTCAAAGACAAGGTTGCGGTGATCTATGGAGCCGCGGGCGGGATAGGCGCGGTCGTGGCGCGCGCTTTTGCGCGCGAAGGGGCGAGGGTTTTTCTTACCGGTCGCCATCGAGCGCCCGTGGAAGCCATCGCCGACGAGATTCAGTCGGCTGGCGGGTCTGCGGAGGCGATGGAAGTCGACGCTCTGGACGAGCAGGCTGTGAACATGCACCTGCAGCATGTGATCGACGTGGCGGGTCGGCTCGACATCTCGTTCAATGCGGTGGGAACCTCCAATGCGAAGGCGCTGGGTGTGCCCCTGCTCGAGCTGGCTCTCGAGCAGTTCTCTCAGCCGATCACCGACTACACCACGTCGTACTTCTTGACAGCGCGCCTGGCTGCCAGACGGATGGTGCCGAACAAGTCGGGGGTGATCATGACGGTCACCGCGCTCCCCGGGCGGACGGGAACCGCATTGAACGGGGGCTACGGTTGCGCCCAGGCCGCCAAGGAGGCACTCACACGCGACTTATCGACCGAACTCGCACCTCATGGCATCCGCGTGCTCAGTCTGCGACCACATGGCATGCCGGAGACCAAGACGATGAAGGAGGCCTTCGAACTCAAGGCTTCCCGCTCGGGCATGAGCTGGGAGCAGTTTCAGACGTTTCTCGCCAACTGGAGCCACCCGCGCCGCGCGATGGTGCTTGAGGAGGTGGCAAGCATGGCGGCATTCATGGCGTCCGACAAGGCGAGTGGGATGACTGGAACCACCGTCAACTTGACCATGGGCGGCGTGGCCGACTAGCCTGGGCTTGTCGAAGGATCGGCCTCGAGCGGTGGGGAGCCGCTCAAGGCCGAAACGCTCAGTGCCCGCCGCCGAAGTAGGCCGCCTTCACCGCCGGATCGACCTTGAGTTTCTCGGCCGGGCCGTGCACCGCGATCTTGCCGTTCTCGAGCACGTAGCCGTAGTCGGCGACGTTGAGTGCGGCGGCCGCGAACTGCTCGACCAGCAGCATCGTCACGCCTTCGGATTTGAGGCGGGCGATGATGCGGAACACCTCTTCGACGAGGATGGGCGCGAGGCCCATCGACGGTTCGTCGAGCAGCACGATGTCGGGGTTGAGCATCACGGCGCGGGCCGTCGGATGCCTTCGTGCATACTCCCCCGCCATCAAATGCGGCACCGGCCGCCTTTGATCAGAAGATCAATCCAACGACCAGGGAGATTCCATGAAGATTCGCTTTGCCGGCGCAACCGCCGCGCTCGCCTGTGCCTGCCTCATCGCTGCTTGCGGTGGCGGTGGATCGGACCCAAGCACGCCAACGCCTGCGGCCAAGAGTCCCCCCGTGCTGACTTCTCAGCCCGCCAGCGTCACAGTACTGACCGACGACACCGCGACGTTCACGGTGGTCGCCACCGGCGCCAACCTCAGCTATCAGTGGCAGAAGAACGGCACCGACATCGCCGGCGCGACGTTGCCGAGTTTCACGACACCCGCCGCCACGTATGCCGATAACGGCGCGAAGTACAAAGTGGTCGTCAGCAACCCGGACGGCAGCGTCGCAAGTGCGGCCGCCAGCCTCGCGCTCAAGTTGAGCGCTGACCAACAGGCCTTCGAGGACTTGATCCTCGCACCCGGTGGCGGTAGCCACCAACTGCACTGGAACCTCAGTTTCTCGGGCCCGCAGGTCAGCGGAACCAACTACGCCTTCTCCGACCTGTCGGTGATGGCCGCATCGCCGTTGACCGCGGGACCGCAGGCATCAACGCAGACCCAGCCGGTGAACCTCGCGAGCACGCTGTCACTGCTGAACGGGACACCGACACGCGTTCTGAAGAATGGTGTGATTTTGGTGGTGCCGGTTAACGGTCAGGTCAACGTTGCGTCTTACACGGGCAGCAATGTCAAGATCGACGGCTTGGCCAGCGACGGTGCAACAGTCGCCCTCTCCCAGATCCGAAGCGGCTATTCGACGGTCGCGCTCAGTGGCGCAGTCGTTGCCGCCCCAGCGGACCTGGCGCACTGGCACAACTCGTTCTGGTCCAACACGGCCATTTTGAATCCGGCGGCCGAGTTCGCCTCGGGCGCGGCGTATGTGAAGTACACAGCGGTCAATAAAGGCGACCGCTACACGGTGTTCGACTGCGTCGGCACCACCACCGATGCCAACGTCGCGCCGTGCGTTTCCTCGACGACGCTGGATGCCGCATTGACGGCGGGCCTGGTGTCCAACAGCGACGGCAAGACTTATCACCAAGGCGACGGCACGATGTCCACCGTTGGCGGTGTGCCGATCTTCGTCGCGACGGTAGCGCGGCCTGTTTCGGCGACGCTCAGTTCGACAGTGCAATACCGCATCTACTTTCAGCTCAATGGCAACGTCTATACCGGCGCGCTGACGAAAGACGGCCAAGTCCTGGGAGGAAGCTATTGGGTCTCGACCCCAGGGGCGGCCAGCGTCGCTGACCGTCTTACTTTCTTGCCGTTCCAGATCCGCATGAACAAGGCGGCACGCGACAGCATCGCATCGGCAATGCAGATCTGACAGCCACCCCACGCTTGAACCTGCAACGACGCGCTGGGCTGAACGTGTCTCGCAGGGCGGCTTCGAGCGGCAGCAAGCCGCTCGAAGCCGAAACCCTCAGTGCCCGCCGCCGAGGTAGGCCGCCTTGACCGCCGGGTCGACCTTGAGTTTCTCGGCCGGGCCGTGCACCGCGATCTTGCCGTTCTCGAGCACGTAGCCGTAGTCGGCGACGTTGAGTGCGGCGGCCGCGAACTGCTCGACCAGCAGCATCGTCACGCCTTCTGACTTGAGGCGGGCGATGATGCGGAACACCTCTTCGACGAGGATGGGCGCGAGGCCCATCGACGGTTCGTCGAGCAGCACGATGTCGGGGTTGAGCATCACGGCGCGGGCCATCGCGAGCATCTGCTGCTCGCCGCCGGACAGCGTGCCTGCAAGCTGCTCGCGCCGTTCCTTCAAACGCGGGAAGAGCTCCATCGCGCGTTCGAGGTCAGCCTTCACGTCGCCCTTGGGGCGGCTGCCGGTGAGCCGGGGGAAGGCGCCGAGCGTCAGGTTGTCCGTGACGCTCATGGTCGCGAACACGCGCCGACCTTCGGGCGAATGCGCGAGGCCGCGCTTGGCGATGTGATACGACTCCAGGCCGTCGATGCGGTCGCCGTTGAGGCTGATCTGCCCGCCGGTGGGTTTGATCATGCCGGAGACGGCGCGCATGGTGGTGGTCTTGCCGGCACCGTTGGAGCCGATCAGCGTGACGACCTTGCCCTTGGGCACTTCGATCGAGATGCCGTGCAGGACTTGCACCTTGCCGTAGCCGGCGACGAGTTCTTTGATTGTCAGCATGTCGGTCCTCCCGCCGGGCCGCCCCAAGGCAGGACCGCGCCCCCTTGGGGGGTGGCGAACGTAGTGAGATTGGGGGTTGTCATAACTGTCCTCAAGCCGCTTGGCCACCGAGATAAGCCTCGATCACCTTCTCGTCCGCCTGCACCTGTGCGGGCAAGCCTTCGGCGATCTTCTGCCCGAAGTCGAGCACCGACACCGTGTCGCAGATGCTCATGACGACATCCATGTGGTGCTCGATCAGGATCACCGTGATGCCGTGTTCGCGGATCTTGCGGATGATCGCGATCAGCTCCTTGATGTCCGGCGCGGTCAGGCCTGCGGCGGGCTCGTCGAGCAGCAGCAGCTGCGGGTCGAGCGCCAGCGCGCGGGCGATCTCTAGCAGCCGCTGTTTGCCGTACGGCAGGTTGCGCGCTTCTTCGTTCAACAGGTCGGCCAAGCCGACCATGCGCAGCAGGCCGATGGCGCGCGCCACTGCGGCCGCGTCTTCGCGCTTGTAGCGCGGCGTGTGCACGGCCACGTCGACCAGGTTGCTGTGGAAGGTGTGGTGCAGGCCCACCTGCACGTTCTGCAGCGCCGTCATCTCGCCGAAGAGCTGCACGTTCTGGAAGGTGCGCGCCACGCCCGACAGCGCGATGTCTGACGAGGTACGGCCGACCAGCGAACGGCCACCGAAGTCGATGCTGCCGGCGGTGGGCACGTAGATGCCGGTGAGCACGTTCATCATCGTGCTCTTGCCGGAGCCGTTGGGGCCGATCAGGCCGTGGATGGTGCCGCGCTTGACGACGAGGTCGACGTTGTTGAGCGCCTTCAGGCCGCCGAACTGCATCAGCACGCCCTTGGCCGTGAGCAGCTCGGGCGCGGCGGATGTTGCTGCGGTCGAGACGGCGTCTTTCGGCGCCTTGGACTCGTCGACCACCGGCACCTCGACGCGTGTCTGCATGTTGAGCGCAGAGCGGACGAAGCCGACGATGCCGTCTTGCAGGTAGTACACGACGAAGAGCGTGATCAGCCCGAAGATCGAGAGCCGCCAGTCGGTCATGCTGGTCAGCACGAACGAGAGGCCGGCCAGCGCGATGCTGCCCACCACGGGAATGGCGACTTTGCTCAGCGAGGCCTTGCCGCGCCGCAGCGCGACGAACGCGCCGATCGCAACCACCACCGCGATCAGGATCGACACGTAGCGGAACATCTCGATGTCGTCGAGCAGCTTGGGCAGCATCACGATGATGGTGGCGCCGAGCATGGAGCCGATGCGTGTCTTGCGCCCGCCCATGATCACGGCCAGCAGGAACAGCACCGTCAGCTCGAAGTTGTAGGTGTTCGGCGAGATGTACTGCTCGGAGTAGGCGTAGAGCGAACCCGCGAGCCCGGCGAGCCCGGCGCTGATGACGAAGGCGTAGACCTTGTATCGGTAGACCGACACGCCCATGCAGTCGGATGCGACCGGGCTGCCGCGCAGCGCCTCGAAGGCACGGCCGAGGTGCGAGCGCAGGATGCGGTCGACGACCAGCAGCGACGCGATCAGCAGCACGCCCACGACCCAGAAGAACTCCTGCTCGTCGAGCCGGTGCCCGAAGAGCGGCGGCTTGCTGAGCTTGATGCCCATCGGCCCTTCGGTCAGGAACGTCATCTCGTTGATGAGAATCTGGATGATGGTGCCGAAGGCCAGCGTGACCATCGCGAGGTAGGGGCCGGTGACCCGCAGCGCCGGGAGCGCAAGCAACGCGCCGAAGACGGCGGTGACGCCGATCGACGCGATCAGCGCCACCAGGAACGGCGCGCCCAGCTTGGTGACCAGCACGCCGGCGGTGTATGCGCCGATGCCGAACAGGCCGGCGTGGCCGAGCGACACCTGGCCGGTGTAGCCGACCACGATGTCGAGCCCGAACAGCACGATCGCGTAGATCATGATGGTCTCGAGCAGGTGGATGTAGTACGGGTTGCCGACGACGGACGGGAACACCGCCAGCGCGACGATGCCGACGATCGATGCGATCAGGAGCTTGCGTTTCATTCTCAGACTTTCTTGATCGCGGTCTTGCCGAACAGGCCGGCGGGTTTCACGGCCAGCACGATCAGCAGCAGCACCAGGCCGGGCACGTCCTTGTAGCCGGTGCTGAGGTAGAAGCCGGTGGTGGTCTCGGCCACGCCGAGGATGATGCCGCCGAGGATGATGCCCATGCCGCTGGTCAAGCCGCCGATGATGGCGACTGCGAAGGCCTTCAGCCCGAGCACAGCGCCCATGGTGGCGCCGGTCAGCGTGAGCGGTGCGATCAGCACGCCGGCAAAGGCTGCGCTCATCGACGACAGCGCGTACGAGAAGGTGATCACGAGGCCGGTGTTGATGCCCATCAGCTTGGCGGCATCACGGTCGTTGAAGGTGGCGACCACGGCCTTGCCGTAGATCGAGCGGCGGTTGAAGACCTCGACCGCCAGCATCATCAGCACCGCGCCGACGACCACCAGGATTTCCATCGGCAGCACGTTGGCGTTGAGAAACTTCATGGGCGACTCGGGCAGCGGCGACGGGAACTTCAGGTCGTCTCGGCCCCACACGTTCTCGGCCACGTTCTTGAAGATGATGCCGAGCGCGATGGTCGACATGATCCAGCCGAACTCCGACTTGATCTTGATGGCGGGCCGCACGCCGATGCGCTCGACCACCGCGCCCTGCACGGCACCGAACACGCACACCAGCGGAATCATCAGCCAGTAGTTGACGCCGAGGCCGACCAGCGTGAGGCCGACCAGTGCGCCCAGCATCAACGCGTCGCCCTGGCCGAAGTTCAGCGTGTCGGAGGTGGCAAAGGTGAGCTGATAGCCGAACGCGATCACCGCGTAGATCATGCCCAGCGCGATGCCGCTGAAGATGAGTTGAGTCAGGATTTGCATGGCGATTTCTCTCTGCACCGTGATGGCGGCGCGTTCGGGGCAAAGGAGGGCCCCTCAATAAAAGACGCCGCCGCGGTTGTCCGGGGCGGCGTCTTCACGGGGCGATGCTTTACTTCTTGACTTGCACCGAGGCAGCCTTCTTCTGGTCTTCAGGATAGGCGTAGACCACCTTGCCGCCCTTGACCTCGCCGAACACCGGAATGTTGGCGGTGATCGCGTCGTGGTCGGTCTTGGTGAAGGGTTTGTTGTAGGTGGTGACCACGCCTTCGACCGGCGCCTTCAGGTCTTCGAGCGCGGCCTTGATCTTCGGGCCGTCGGTGCTGCCGGCTTGCTTGATGGCGGCGACCAGCAGGTAGATCGAGTCGTAGCCTTGCGCGGCCGAGACCGGCGAATCCATGCGCGCGTTCTTCGGGTTGAAGGTCTTCAGGTAGCTGATGATGAACGACTGGCGCTTCGGCGTGGTCGGCTCCTGGATGAAGGTTTGCGGCATGCGCGCGCCTTCACCGCCGGGGCCGGCGTTGTCGATGTAGTTGGCCATCGACAGGGTCCACGAACCGACCATCGGCACCTTCCAGCCGAGCTTGGTCATGCCGTTGGCGATCTGCGCCAGCTCGGGGCCGATGCCGTAGGTGAGCACGGCTTCGGCGCCGGCTTCCTTGGCCTTGAGCAGCTGGGCCGTCATGTCGACGTCCTTGATGTTGAACTTCTCGACGGCCACGGGCGTGATGCCCTTGGCCTTGAGTGCCTTCTCGAGGTCGGCCTTGCCGAGCTGGCCGTAGTTGGTGGAGTCGGCCAGGATGGCGACCTTCTTGAAGCCGCGGCGGGTGATGGCTTCTTCCACGATCATCGGCGCCTGGATGCTGTCGTGCGCTGCGTTGCGGAAGATGTAGTTCTCGGGTTGGTCGTCGAACTGATGGGTGATCAGCGAGCCCGTGGCCACGTTGTTGAACACGGGGATCTTGGCTTCCTGGAAGAAGCGCTGCGAGGCGAGCGCCACGCCGGTGTTGATGTAGCCAACCGTGGCGGTGACCTTCTCCTTGTTGATCAGCTCCTGTGCGATCTGCACGCCGCGTTCGTTCTTGGCTTCGTCGTCGCGCTCCACGAGCACGATCTGCCGGCCCAGCACGCCGCCGGCCTTGTTGATTTCTTCGGCCGCCAGGCGCACGCCGTCGCGCATGCTGACACCCATGGACGACGAACCGCCGGTGAAGGGGCCGGCCACGCCGATCTTGATCGGGTCGGCTGCCAGCGCCAGGGTGCCGGCCGCAGCGAGTGCAGCGGCGAGGGCGATTTTCGAGAATCGAATCATGTGTAGTCTCCGTCGATGAATGGTGAGGTCATGGCCTCAAGGCAATATTGATTATGTGGATTGGCGTGCCGCGGCGCATGAGCATCACTCCTAGGGAATGCTGCGTAGTAGTGCATAGGGGAAAACGCCAGCCATGAAGTTCATGTCGCGCCGCAGCACAATTGCCGGATGACAGCTCCATGCGCCCTTCGTACGCGGTTTTCCACAGTGGCCGTTCAGCGGCCGGGCGAACGCGGATGAAGCTCAAATCCAAGATCCTGCTGCTGGCCGTGACGCCGCTGCTGCTGGCCGTCGCGCTGATCGGCGGGCTGCTGGTGGTTGAGACGCAGAGCCTGGAGCGGCAGCAGGCGCAGGTGCTCGAAGAGGTGCTGCTCACTACCAAGCGTGACGAACTGCGCAGCTACATCACGCTCGCGATGACGTCCATTGACCACCTCTACGGCGCCGGGCGCGACGACCAGGCGGCCAAGGAGCAGGCCAAGGCCATCCTGAGCAACATGACCTTCGGCGACGACGGCTACTTCTACGTCTACGCCGACGACGGGCTCAGCCTCGTGCACCCGCGGCAGCCCGATCTGGTGGGCACCAACCTCTGGAACATGCACGACTCCGACGGCACCTTCGTGATCCGCGAGCTGATCGCGCGCGCCAAAGAGGGCGGCGGCTTTCAGCGCTACCTGTGGCCCAAGCCGTCGACCGGCAAGGTCGAACGCAAGCTCGGCTATTCGGTCTACCTGCCGCGCTGGGGCTGGATGCTGGGCACCGGCATCTACCTCGACGACGTGGACGAAGCAGCCGCCCGCCTGCGCGGCAACCTGCTGGAGAGCGTGCGTCAGACGCTGCTCGGCCTGGCCGCGGTGGCGATGGTGGCGGCGCTCGCGGTCTTTGCGGGCGGCCTCGCGCTCAACATCAGCGAGCAGCGCCAGGCCGACCGCAAGCTCAAGGCGCTGGCGCACCGGGTGGTGAGCTCGCAGGAAGAGGAGCGGGCGCGCGTGTCGCGTGAGCTGCACGATCACATCTGCCAGGTGCTGGTCTCGATCAAGTACCAGTTCGAACTCGTCGGGCACCGGCTGGCCCACCCGGGCGACAAACCCGTGACGGCGATCGATGCGGAGATCAGCTCGCTCTCGAAAGCCATTGCCGAGGTGCGCCGCATCTCGCACGACCTGCGCCCCGCGCTGCTCGACGACCTGGGGCTGCCGGCCGCGCTGGAGCACATCGGCAACGAACTCGCCGAGCGCAGCGGGCTGCAGGTGCACGTGGCACCCCACGTGTGCGAGGAGCGTCTGCCTGAGCTGCAGGCGGTGAGCCTCTTCCGCGTGGCGCAAGAGGCACTGCGCAACGTGGAGCGGCATGCGCAGGCCACGCGCATCGACATTCGTTTGGACGACAGCCACGACAAACTCGAGCTGCGCATCACCGACGACGGCGTGGGCTTCGATGTGAAGAACATCGAGAAGAGCAAGGACCGCGGCATCGGTCTCACCAACATGCGCGAGCGCGTGGAGCGGAATGGCGGCACGTTCGCATTGGTTTCGCAGCCAGGGCACACCGCGTTGATCGCGAGCTTTCCGCTGGTGGCTGCATGAGCATGGCGGCTTTTGTGCGATTCTTTGGTGTGCCTTGAGATGACCGTCCGTCTCGTCATCGTCGATGACCACTCGCTGGTGCGCGATGGGCTGCGCGCGCGGCTTGCCGTGGTGCCGGATCTCGAAGTCGTGGGCGAGGCCGCGAGCGGCGCCGAGGCGCTGGAGCTGGCGCAGACGCTGACGCCCGACCTGATGCTGGTCGACGTGGGCATGCGCGGCATGAACGGCATCGACCTCGCGAACGCGCTGCGCCACCAGCACCCGGCGATCCGCGTGCTCATGCTGAGCATGTACGACAACCGCGAATACGTGGTGAGCGCCATCCGCGCCGGCGCGCTCGGCTATGTGCTGAAGGAGTCGCCGACCGAGGAGATCCTCGCGGCGATCAGCAAGGTCACCGCCGGCGGCACTTACTTCAGCGCCCACCTGGCAAACCTCGCCAATTCGGTCGGCACCGAGACGCCGCAGCTCACGGTGCGCGAGCACGAGGTGCTGTTGCTGTTGGCGCATGGCCGCAGCAACAAGGTGGTGGCGCGCGAGCTCGACATCAGCGTGCGCACCGTCGAGACGCACCGCCTGAGCCTGCGCCGCAAACTCGGCGTCGATTCCGCCAGCGACCTGCTGAAGATCGCTGTGGCGAACGGCTGGACCACGCTGTAGGCCAAAGTTCACGCGGCCGCGTGCGGCGCTTCGATGTTGGGGAAACTGCGCACGCCAAGCGGTGTGCGAGCGGGTAGCCTCGATCTCATGGACACCATCGAACGCCGCATCGACTTCTATTTCGACTTCTCGTCGCCCTATTCGTACATCGCGTCCGAATGGATCGAGGCGCTGGCCGCTCGGCATGCGCGCACGGTGCGCTGGCACGCCATCCTGCTGGGAGCCACCTTCCAGGCGGCCGAGCTGAAGACGCCGGTGGCGCACCCGATCAAGCGCGACTACACGATGCTCGACTTCGAGCGCTCGGCGCGCTTCGCCGGCGTGCCGCTGGTCATGCCGCAACCGTTTCCCATCGCCACGCAGAATGCCGCGCGCGTGTTCTGGTGGCTGCATGCGCAAGACGTCGAGCGCGCGACCGCCTGGGCCCACCATGCGCTGCGAGCCTACTTCACGCGGGGCGTCAACCTCAGCGACAGCACTGCCCTGAAGGGCCTCGTGGCCGAGTTCGGCCTGGTGCCGCAGGAGGCCGAAGCCGTGTGGGCCGACCCGGTGTGGAAGGCGCGGCTGAAGGAGGCGAACGACACCGCGATTGCTGCCAGCATCTTCGGCGCGCCGCACTTCGTCATCGACGGCGAGCCTTTCTGGGGCAACGACCGGCGCGCGCAGATGGAGCGCTGGCTGGAAACCGGGCCGTTCTGAACGGCGGCTAGAGAAAGTCCGTTCGGGCTGAGGGATCAAAGCTTCGTTCAGTCGCCGGCCAGCCGTCGGCTCTAGAATTGACGTATACGTCAACTAGACGGCTCGACAGCCGCCCGCCGGAGACCGCATGCCTGCCCTCACGTCCAAGCTCAGCCCGCGTTCCGATGACTTCAAGGCCAACGCCGCGGCCATGCGGGTTCTCGTTGACGACCTGAACGCCAAGCTCGCGCAGGTGGCACTCGGTGGCGGCGTGGCGCCCCGGGTCAAGCACGTGGCACGCGGCAAGCTGCTGCCGCGCGACCGCGTCGAGATGCTGCTCGACCCCGACACGCCGTTTCTCGAGATCGCGCCGCTCGCCGCCAACGGCATGTACAACGACGACGCGCCGGGCGCGGGGCTCATCACCGGCATCGGCCGTGTCTCGGGCGTCGACTGCATGGTGGTGTGCAACGACGCCACCGTGAAAGGCGGCACCTACTACCCGATGACGGTAAAGAAGCACCTGCGCGCACAGGAGATCGCGCAGGCCAACCGCCTGCCGTGCATCTACCTTGTCGACAGCGGCGGCGCCAACCTGCCGAACCAGGACGAGGTGTTCCCCGACCGCGACCACTTCGGCCGCATCTTCTTCAACCAGGCGCAGATGAGCGCGCTGGGCATCCCGCAGATCGCGGTGGTGATGGGCTCGTGCACCGCAGGAGGCGCCTACATGCCGGCGATGAGCGACGAGTCGATCATCGTCAAGAACCAGGGCACCATCTTCCTTGCCGGCCCGCCGCTCGTGAAGGCGGCCATCGGCGAGGTGGTGAGTGCCGAAGACCTGGGCGGTGGCGACGTGCACACGCGTTTGAGCGGCGTGGCCGATCACTTGGCGAACGACGACACGCACGCATTGGCCATCGCCCGCAATGCGGTGGCGCACCTGAACTGGCGCAAGGACATCGCGATGCGCTGCATCGAGCCCAAGCCGCCGCTCTTCGACGCGGCCGAGCTGCACGGCGTGATCCCCACCGACACGCGCAAGCCCTTCGACGTGCGCGAGATCATTGCGCGCATCGTCGACTCGTCGGATTTTGAAGAGTTCAAGGCGCGCTACGGCGCGACGCTGGTGACGGGCTTCGCCCACATCGAGGGCATGCCGGTCGGCATCGTCGCCAACAACGGCGTGCTGTTCTCCGAGTCGGCGCAGAAGGGCGCGCACTTCATCGAGCTGTGCTGCCAGCGCAAGATTCCGCTCGTCTTCCTGCAGAACATCACCGGCTTCATGGTGGGCAAGAAATACGAGAACGAAGGCATCGCCAAACACGGCGCGAAGATGGTGACGGCCGTGTCCACCGCCAACGTGCCCAAGTTCACCGTGATCATCGGCGGCAGCTTCGGCGCCGGCAACTACGGCATGTGTGGCCGCGCCTTCGACCCGCGCTTCCTGTGGATGTGGCCGAACGCGCGCATCTCGGTGATGGGTGGCGAGCAGGCCGCGAGCGTGCTCGCCACCGTGCGGCGCGACGGCATCGAAGCCAAGGGCGGCGCCTGGAGCGCCGACGAAGAGGCCGCGTTCAAGAAACCCGTGCGCGACCAGTTCGAGCGCCAGGCCCACCCCTACTACGCAACCGCGCGGCTCTGGGACGACGGCCTGATCGACCCGGCCGACACGCGGCGCGTGCTGGCGCTCGGCCTGAGCGCGAGCATGAATGCGCCGATTCCCGAGACGAAGTTCGGGCTGTTCCGGATGTGACGGGAGAGTCCGCATGAAGGCCTACTTCTCGACACTCGCCCGCTACAACGTGTGGGCCACGCGCAAGCTCTTCGAGCACGTGGATGCCTTGCCCGAGGCCGACTACCGGCGCGACGTGGGCCTGTTCTTCAAGAGCGTGCACGGCACGCTGAACCACCTGCTGGTCGGCGAGCACTTGGTGTGGTTTCGCCGCTTTGCCGAAGGCGTCTCCATCACCATCAAGCTGAACGAAGAAGTGGAAGCCGACCGGCGGCAGCTGCGCGAGCGTTTGCTGGAAGGCGCGCAGCGCTGGGAACCGTTGATTGCCTCACTGCCGGACGAGCGCTTCGGCGGCAGGCTCGAGTACACCAGCACCCAGGGCGTGGCGCAGTCGCTTCCCTTCGACCTGACGCTGGGCCACGCGTTCAACCATGGCACCCACCACCGCGGACAGATCAGCGCGGCCATCACGGCGATGGGCCACGCCTGCCCGGAACTTGATCTGGTGCGGATGCTGCAAGCGGAGTCGCGACCATGAGCTCACTCGATCTCCAGCGCCAAGGGCCGGTGGCCAAGGTGTTCCTCAACCGCCCCGATGTGCGCAATGCCTTCAACGACGAGGTGATCGCTGAACTCAGCGCCGCCTTTGCGGAGCTGGGTGCGGACACGACGCTGCGCGCCATCGTGCTCGGCGGCCATGGCAAGGCCTTTTGTGCCGGCGCTGACCTGTCGTGGATGCGCGCAATGGCCGACTACAGCTGGGAGCAGAACCGCGCCGATGCGCAGGCGCTCGCCGACATGCTCTGGACCGTCTACAACTGCCCAGTGCCGGTGGTCGGCCGCATCCACGGCGATTGCTACGCCGGTGGCATGGGCCTGGCGGCGGTGTGCGACGTCCTGGTGGCGGCCGATGTGGCCGCCTTTTGTCTGAGCGAGGCCAAGCTCGGCCTGTTGCCGGGCACCATCAGCCCGTATGTGATCCGCGCGCTCGGCGAGCAGGCCTCGCGGCGCTACTTCGTGACGGCGGAGCGGTTCAATGCCGCGCAGGCGCACGCGCTGGGCTTCGTGCATGCGCTGTGCAGCAACGATGAGCTCGATGCGAAGGTCGACGACATCGTCACCGCGATCGTCGACAACGGCCCGATGGCGACGCGTTCATGCAAGCGGCTGGTGCAGGACATGGCCGGGCTGCCGATCACGCCCGAGCTGCGACAAGAGACGGCACGCCGCATTGCCGACATCCGCGCAAGCGATGAAGGCCGCGAAGGTGTGCAGGCGTTCTTGAACAAGCGCAAGCCTTCGTGGCTGGCTGACGCGTGAACCTGGACACCACTCAGCTGATGGCAATCGCCGCCGGCCTGGGCTGGGCCAGCGGCTTGCGGCTCTATGCCGTCGTCTTTCTCACCGGGCTTGCCGGCTTCATGGGCTGGGTGGACTTGCCTTCTGGCCTGCAGGTGTTGCAAAGCCCGCTGATGCTGGGCGCCAGTGGCTTGATGTTGTTCGTCGAGTTCTTTGCCGACAAGATCCCTGGCCTCGACACGGTTTGGGATGTACTGCACACGCTGGTGCGCATACCCGCCGGCGCGGCGCTGGCAGCCGCCGTGTTCGGCACCGACCATGCAACGGCAGCGACGGTTGCGGCGCTCTTGGGCGGCGCGCTCGCCGCCACCAGCCACGTGGCCAAGGCGACCACGCGGGCCGCGGCCAACACCTCGCCGGAGCCGTTCTCGAACATCGGTCTCTCGCTGTTGGGCGATGGTGCAGTGCCGGTGATGCTGTGGCTGTCGTGGGCGCATCCATTCGTGTTCTTCGGCGGCTTGGTCCTGGCGCTGGTGGTGATGGCGGCGCTGATCTGGGTGTTCGCCAAATTCCTGCGGGTGCTTGCGCGCCGCTTCTCACGATCGGTACCGGTCAATGATGAGGTGATGCCGAGATGACGAAGACTTGTTTTCGGTGGCTGCTCGCCGCATGGCTGGCTTGTACGCTCACCACCGCGGCACACGCCCAGGCCAAGGCAGAAGAGCCGATGGCCAAGGACATGCGCGAGGAGATACAGCACGTCAGCGTCACCGTGAAAGACATGTACCGCCGCCAGGAAACCCGGCAGATTCCGGTCACGATCTTTCGCCCGGCCGGCGATGGGCCGTTCCCTCTGGTGATCATGAACCACGGCCGCGCGCCGGGAGAAAAGCGTGCGCTGCAAGGCCGCCAGCGCTACGAGGCGCTGTCGCGCTACCTGGTCAGCAAGGGTTTCGTGGTGCTGGTGCCCACGCGTGTCGGCTATGGCGAGACTTATGACGACTTCGACCCCGAGTACAGCGGCGACTGCAATGCGCGGCGCCTCGAGCCGATGTCGGTTGCGGCGTCCGACCAGGTGCTGGCCACGCTGGAGTTCGCGAAGACCTTGCCGTACGTCAACGCTTCGCGCTGGCTGGTGATGGGGCAGTCGGTCGGTGGCCTCACCGCGGTGACCATCGTGTGGCGCCACCCGCCGGGTCTGGTCGGTGCCATCAACTTCGCCGGAGGCGTGGGCGGCAATCCGGACAAGTCGCCGGGCCACCCTTGCAGCCCCCAGGAAGTTGCGAGGATTTGGCGCTCCAACGCCGCAAGCGGCGGAGCGGTACCGATGCTGTGGCTGTATTGGGAGAACGACTTGTACTGGGGCCCGGACAACCCCAAGCGCTGGGCCGAGGCCTGGGTGAGCGGAGGCGGCCAGGCCGAGATGCACACGCTGGCTGCCGCAGGCAGCGACGGGCACGGCGCGATGGCATTCGACATGGACCATTGGGTGCCCTTCGCTGAAGCGTTTCTCGCCAAGCTCGGGTTCACCCGGCCCGGTGTGATTGCGCGGCCTGCCAGCACCGCATTCGCGAAGGTCGATGAAGTCGACAAGGTGCCGGTGAGCGCCATGGTGCGCGACGGCCCGTATCGCAAGTTTCTCGATGCCAAGCCGCCGAAGGCATTTGCCATCGGGCCGAAGGGGGCCTCGGGTTATGCCATGGGCGATTGGGTGATGGGCAAGGCGCTTGGCTTCTGCCAGCGCCGCGGCGAGCCTTGCAAGCTGTACGCGGTGGACGACGAGGTCGTCTGGGTTCCGTGACCAAAAAATGATGGAGACAAGATGTTCAAAAAAATCCTGATCGCGAACCGCGGGGAGATCGCGTGCCGAGTCGCTGCGACGGCACGCCGCATGGGCATCCAGACGGTGGCGGTGTATTCCGACGCCGATGCGAATGCCAAGCACGTGATGGCTTGCGACGAAGCCGTTCACATCGGCCCGCCGTCACCGAAGGAAAGCTACCTGCGCAGCGACCGCATCATCGCGGCGGCGAAGGCGACGGGCGCGCAGGCAGTGCACCCCGGCTACGGCTTTCTGAGCGAGAACGAAGACTTCGCGCTGGCGTGCGCCGACGCGGGGCTGGTGTTCATCGGCCCGCCGGCGTCGGCCATCAAGGCGATGGGCCTCAAGGCCGAGAGCAAGCGCCTGATGGCGCAGGCCGGCGTGCCGCTGGTGCCTGGTTATCACGGTGCTGACCAGGACCCGGCCTTGCTGCAGCGCGAGGCGGATGCCATCGGCTACCCGGTGCTGATCAAGGCCAGTGCGGGCGGCGGCGGCAAGGGCATGCGCGTCGTCAACGCCGCAAGTGAATTTGCGGCGGCGCTGGCCTCGTGCCAGCGCGAGGCGATCAACAGCTTCGGCGACGACGCGGTGCTGATCGAGCGCTACGTCACGCGGCCTCGCCACATCGAGATCCAGGTGTTCGGCGACACGCAAGGCCATTGCGTCTATCTCTTCGAGCGTGACTGCTCGGTGCAGCGCCGCCATCAGAAGGTGCTGGAGGAAGCGCCTGCGCCGGGCATGAGTGAAGCGCGCCGCCGCGAGATGGGCGAGGCGGCGGTGGCAGCTGCGAAGGCGGTGGGCTATGTGGGTGCCGGCACCGTCGAGTTCATTGCGGAGCCGATCGAGGGAACAAGCGACCTGCGCTTCTACTTCATGGAAATGAACACCCGCCTGCAGGTCGAGCACCCGGTGACCGAAGCGATCACCGGGCTCGACCTAGTGGAGTGGCAACTGCGTGTGGCCCGCGGCGAGCCGTTGCCGCTGAAGCAAGAGGAGCTGCGCGTTCACGGCCATGCGATCGAGGCCCGCATCTGCGCTGAAAACCCCGACAAGCAATTCATGCCTGCCACCGGCACGCTGCAGGTTTACCGCACGCCGCAGGCGGCGAGCTTCGAACGCGCGAATGTCCGCTTCGATGCGGGGGTGCGCGAGGGCGACACCATCTCTCCGTACTACGACTCGATGGTCGCCAAGCTCATCGTCTGGGGTACCGACCGTGCGCAGGCACTCGCGCGTCTCGATGCGGCTCTGGCACAGACGCACATCGTCGGGCTGCACACCAACGTGGCGTTCTTGCGCCGTGTGGTGACGAGCCGCTCGTTCTCGCTGGCCGACCTCGACACGGCCTTGATCGAGCGCGAACGCGAGGTCTTGTTCAACGTGGAGCCTCTGCCCACCGAGATCGCTGCAGCGGGCGTGGTGGCACATGCTTTGGCCAGCGAACAGGCGCTGCAGACAGCAGACCCATGGTCACGGCGAGATGGCTGGCGGCTCTTCAGCGGCGCGCGCCGGCAGTTTAACCTCGAGGTGCAAGGGCAGCGACAGACCGTGCTACTGGAGCGCGCGCACCGCGGCGCGATGACGCTGGTGCTGGGTGATCAGCGCTGGCCGTTCGAGGCGAACGCGCGTGGCGAGGGGCAGCACGATGTGCAGCTCGGCGAGCGCCGCGCCACGTTGTCGGTCTACGCCGTCGGCGAGCGCGTCAGCGTGTTCGCGCCGGAAGGTTCGGCCACGGTCAGCCATGTGGACGTACTGGCGCATGCGGGCGAGGGCGCCACTGAAGCCGGCCGCCTGACTGCGCCGATGCCGGGCAAGGTGATCGCCTTCCTGGCCCAAGCGGGCGAGACCGTCAAGCAAGGCCAGGCGCTGGCGGTGATGGAGGCGATGAAGATGGAGCACACCATCACGTCGCCGCGCGACGGCAAGGTCGAGGCGCTGTTGTATGCGCCGGGTGACCAGGTGGCTGAAGGTGGAGAACTGCTGCGCCTCGCGGCGCCGTGAGGCGCGTCGCGCGTTATCGCGTGACGCGGTTCGCGCTGCGGCGCAGCCACAGCGTGGCGCTGCGCCAGCTGCTTTCTTCGGGCTCCGGTTCCGGTTCCGCAGGCGAGGCGGCGGTGACACCGAAGCCCGATGTGTTGCGCGCCCAGGCGGCGTCTTGCGGCGCTTCGCGGTGGGCCGTGGCGGACGGTTTGGCGAGCTTGCCGGCGTTGACGTACTGCCGTGCCAGCGAAACCAATTCGGGGTTGCCCGAGGCTTGGCAGACGAACAAGACTTCGCGTGCTTCTTGCACGTCGCTCAACATGGCTGCCACGTTGATGCCTTCACCCAGATCGTGCTTCAGGATGAAGTGGATGCGTGCAGCGATGCGAAGTTGAACGGGAGTGGACACAGGAAACTCCAAGCAGTTCGGGTATCTTCAACCTCTGCGCTGTAGGCGCACATCCCTAACAAGGGGGGTGGGTGACTTCAGTCAACGTTAGTGAGGAATAAGTCATGGTTCATGCGTCATTCCCAAGCCATGTGACTCTGGTCGACGTGGGTCCGCGCGACGGTTTGCAGAACGAGAAACAGGCCGTCGGCACAGAACACAAGATCGAGCTCGTGCACCGGCTGCAAGAGGCTGGCTTGCGTGAGATCGAAGTCACCAGTTTCGTGAGTCCGAAGTGGGTGCCGCAGATGGCCGACAACGCGCAGGTGATGGCCGGGATGCAGCGCCGCGCCGGCGTGCGCTACTCGGTGCTCACTCCGAACCTGAAAGGCCTGGATGCAGCACTCGCAACGCGGCCCGACGAGATCGTGGTCTTCGGTGCGGCCACCGAGGCCTTCAGCCAGCGCAACATCAATTGCAGCATCGCCGAAAGCATCGAGCGCTTCGCGCCGGTGGTGGAGGCCGCGCATGCGCAAGGCCTGAAGGTGCGAGGCGCCATCTCATGCGCGCTCGGCTGTCCATACCAGGGTGAGGTGAGTGCCGACGAAGTGGAGAACGTGGTGCGTTTGATGAAAGGCATCGGCGTGGACCACTGCGGTGTGGCCGACACCATCGGCGTGGGCACG
>Ga0307516_10003223_pt1 | contig 21166 bp, 16 predicted proteins | sample 19_EM_MG_FD_203310 | JGI IMG/M metagenome (GOLD analysis project Ga0307516, IMG submission 203310) | Populus trichocarpa ectomycorrhiza microbial communities from riparian zone in the Pacific Northwest, United States - 19_EM | ecosystem: Host-associated > Plants > Roots > Unclassified | place... | reverse complement strand
GCGAAGCGGCCGACGCGGCACTCGAGCGACTGGCCGATCTGCTTGAGGCACCGCGCGTCGTCGCTGGCGTTGCGCCGTCGCGCCATGCCATCGAAGCAGGCCCGCTGACGCCCTTGGCCGTGGGCCGAATCCTGGCCAACGCCCTGCCCGCGGATGCCATCGTGTCGGTGGAAGGTGGTACCTGCGGTTATCCGTTCGTCACGGCGTCTGCGGTCGCAGCTCGCCACACCATCCTCACCAACACCGGTGGCGCCATCGGCCAAGGCCTGCCGGTGGCGCTCGGAGCCGCCGTGGCCTGCCCCGATCGCCGCGTGTTCGCGCTTCAATCCGACGGCAGTGCGCAGTACACCATCCAGGCGCTGTGGACGATGGCACGCGAGCGCCTGCCCGTGATCATGCTGATCACCTCGAATCGGCGCTACGGCATCTTGCAGACCGAGCTCACGCGCGCCGGCATCGAACCCGGGCCGCAGGCGAAGCGCCTGACGTTGCTCGACGATCCGCCGCTCGACTGGATGGCGCTCTCGCAAGGCTATGGCGTTGCGGCCATGCGCGCCTCGACCACCCAGGAGCTGGACGATGCATTGCGCAAGGCGCTGACCCGCAACGACGGGCCGGTCCTCATCGAAATGCGGCTTCCCTGATCAATCCTCTCAGCGAGAACACATGGACCTTCAACTCAAGGGCAAAGCTGCCTTCATCACCGGCGGCAGCATGGGCATTGGCAAGGCCGCCGCGTTCGAGCTCGCCAGCGAAGGTGTGGACGTGGCGATCGCCGCACGCCGTTTGCCATTGCTCGAAGAGGCCGCGAAGGAACTCCGGGCTTCGCTCGGTCCGAGTGCGGGCCGCATATTCCCTGTCGCCGTGGATACCACCGACATGGAGTCGGTGACCAGCGGGATGGCTGCGGCCGCACGCGAGTTCGGCCGCATCGACATCCTGGTCAATGGCGCGGCGCATCCCGGAGGCCTGGTACGCGCCGAACTCGACGATGCCGACCCGCAAGGGCTGCTGCAGGACATCGACATCAAGGTCGTCGGCTACCTGCGCTGCTGCAAGGCCGTGGCCCCGTACATGCGGAAGCAGCGATATGGCCGGATCATCAACATCGGCGGGCTCACCGGCCGCGGCAGCAAGCAGCTCTCCGGCATGCGCAACGTGGCCATCGTCCACATGACCAAGACGCTGTCGGACCAGCTCGGCCCCGACGGCATCACCGTCAACACGATCCACCCCGGCGTCGTCGAGACACCGCACATCCACGAGCTGTACGAGAAAGAGGCCAAGAAGCAAGGCCTGACCGCTGCGGAAGTGGAAGCCAACTACGTCAAGGTCACGCCGATCCGCCGCGTGCTTCAACCCGAAGAGATGGGCTGGATCATCGCCTTCCTCGCATCACCCAGGTCCGGCTCGATCACCGGGGAATCGTTGGGCTGCGACGGCGGCCTGACCCGCGGCATCTTCCTCTGAAGGAATCAAGCAATGGACTTCACGATCATGGTCGCCACTGCCGGGCAAGGCATCGTGCGCAGCAACGACGACGGCAAGACCTGGCACCGTCTGGGCCTGAAAGAGGCGATCGAGTTCGACGGTGTGGTGCGGGCCTTGGCGGTGGACCCAACGCGCCCGGAGCGCGTCTACGCTGGCGCCGACTGCGGCGTGTGCATCAGCGACGACGGCGGCGCGCATTGGCGGCGGGCCGCAGGTGCGACGGCCGGCATGACGGTGTGGTCGCTCGCCGTCGATCCCAACGATCCGAACGTCGTGTACGCCGGCACCGGCGCGCCCTCGCGCTCGGCGTTGTTCAAATCCGTCGATGCCGGTGAAAACTGGTCGCGTCTTCCGCCCGAGATGCCTGAATTCTGCGCGGGTGTGAACCGCCCACGCATGCTGACGATCTGCGTGGACCCGGACGACAGCCAGCAGCTGTGGTTCGGCGTCGAAGAAGGCGGTGTCTGGCGCAGCCGGGACGCGGGCCAGAGCTTCATGCGTGTCGACGATCCGCGCGGCGCGATACGCAATTCCGACATCCATGCGATCAGCATTCTTCCGCGCACTGCGCGGTCGCCGAAGACCACCATCGTGCTGACCGTCAACGCCGTGTATGTCAGCGATGACGACGGCGAAACCTGGGACGCGAAGTTGTCCAAACAGCGCTTCGACGGGCTGTACTACACGCGCACCGTCATGCCGATTCCCAAGTCGGACGGTGAACTGGTGATGGCCATCGGTGACGGAACGCCGGGCTACAAGACGCGCCTCTACCGCTCGACCGACCGCGGCCACAACTGGGCCGAGACCGATCTGGAAGTGGCACCGAACTCCACGTTCTGGGCCCTGGGCGCCCACGACGCGGACCCGTCGCGGCTCTACGCGGGAACCAAGTACGGCGATCTGTTCCGGTCGCGAGACGGTGGGCGAAGCTGGCAGAAGGAGTGGCGAGAGTTCAGCGAGATCACCGCCGTCGCCTGGACGCCGATCTCGGCCCCCCTGGTTGCGCACGCGCAGTCGATCGATTGAAAGAGAACCTCATGACGAACGACGTTACGGTGCCGCCGATCACCGCCGACACCAAGCTGCCGAAGCCGCGCATCGCACGCACACACGTCGCGCTGTATGTGCGCGATCCGGTGGTCTCGGGCCACTGGTACGGCGAGGTGCTGGGCATGGAAGAGGTCGCGCGCGAGCCGCGTTGGGTATTCCTGTCCTTCGGCCAGAAGCACCACGACATTGCGCTCATCAAAGCACAGACGCCGGCCGAGCTGGGCACGATCGGCCTGCAGCACTATGGCCTGGAAATCGACGGCGACCTGACCGAGCTCCGGCGCCTCTACGGGATGCTGTTGCGACGCAAGGTCCCGATCGTGAAGATCACCGACCACAAGGCAGGCATCGGGGTCTACTTCAACGACCCCGATGGCAACCGGCTCGAGTTCTTCTGCGAGACCGAGAGCGACGACGCCGCCGGCAAGCGCCTGATGACCCAGTACAACGCCGCGAGCGACCCGGTGCATCTCGATCCGCTCTTCGACTGAGCGACCCGCACTCCCACCGCCACCATCTACACGCCATGACCAAAACACCCAACTTCAGCGCCTTCCACATCCGCAAGTGGTACCTGCAGATCGAAGACACGCTGGCCGGCGAGACGGGCCAGGCCGCCGATGGCGAGCCCTTGCGCAAGATCGTGATCGCCGCCTGCATCCACAACCCGTTCGCGGGCCGCTATGTGCAGGACCTGTCGCCCTGGATCGATCCTTCGCCCGAACTGGGCCGAGAGTTCGGCCGCCGCATCGGCGAAGTCGCGCACGGTCGCGCCATCGAAAGTTATGGCAAGGCCTGCCTCGTCGGCATCGACGGCGAGTACGAGCACGGCAATGCGCTGTTAACCAACCCCGCCGCCAACCCGATCCGCGACGGCATCGGCGGTGGCAAGTCCTGGGTGCCTTCGACCGGAAAGCGTGGCGGGCCGGGGACGACCATCGACATCCCGCTGGCGCACAAGGACGCGCTGTACGTGCGCTCGCACTACGACACCGTCAGCGCCATGTTCAGCGACGGACCCAATCGCGACGAGGTGATCCTGTGCTGGGCGTTCGCCACACGAGGCCGCCTCAACGCCCGCCTGGGCGGTCTGAAAGCCAGCGAGATCAAGGGCCAGGACGGCCTGGTCTGAGCGGCGCCGATCCCCACAGCAAAGGCACCACGGCATGAGCACGCACGCGCGCGAAGACTGGATCGAGAACGACGGACTGAAGCTGCACTTCGTCGAGTGGGGCGACCTGTCGGCGCCGCCGATCGTGGCACTGCACGGCCTGCGCAGCTTCGCCTACACGTGGGAGTCGGTGGCACTGCCCCTGGCCGATCGCTTTCGAATCATCGCCCTCGACCAGCGCGGCCGTGGCATGAGCGACTGGGATCCGGCGCGGCGCTACAACGCCGAGGCCTACGTTCGCGATCTCGAGGTCTTGGTCAACAACCTGGCGCTCAAGCGCTTCGTTCTCATCGGCCACTCGATGGGCGGCGCCAACGCGTTCGTGTATTCGACGCGGCACCCGCAGCGATTGGCCGGCATGGTCATCGAAGACATGGGACCCGGCGCCTCGAACAGTTCCGGCGGCGCCGAGCGCATTCGCCGCGAACTGCTCGCCACGCCCGATCGATTCGACTCGTGGGCCGCGGCCGCCGCGTTCTGGCGCAGCCAGCGGCCCAACATTCCCGATGCCGCCATCCAGGCCCGCGTGCGGCATTCGATGAAAGAGGTCGAGGGTGGCGAGATCATCTGGCGCCACGACGCGCAGGGCATCGCGCACGCCAGGCTGAACGCCACGCCGCAGCAATTGGTGGAACTTTGGCCGCACGTCGAGGCAGTCACCACACCCACCCTGCTCCTGCGCGGCGCGAATTCCGACTTCCTGTCTGCCTCGACGGCAGAGGACATGCAATGCCGCAACCCCCGCATTCAGTACGTGGAGATTCCGTCGGCGACCCACTATGTTCACGACGACAACCTGAGCGGCTTCGAAACCGCACTGCACGCGTTCCTGGGCAGCCCGCCACTCGCGCCATGGGCGATGGGGTCGGCTCGGTGATCGGAGACGGCGTGCGGCGCACATCGGTCGTGATCGTCGGTGGCGGCCCCAACGGTATCGCCGTGGCGAACCTGCTCGGCGCCTACGGCATCGACACGATCGTCATCGAACGCGAAAAGCAGATCCTCGAGTACCCGCGGGCCGTCGGCATGGACGACGAAGCGTTGCGGATGTTCCAGACCGTCGGCCTGGCCGATTCACTGGTGCAGAACATGATCCAGAACGTGCCGATGCGCATGTACCGCGCCGATGGCAAGTGCTTCGCGTACATCCGGCCCGCCACGCGCGAGTTCGGCTGGTGGCGCCGCAACATCTTCATGCAACAGCTGGCGGAGAAGACGCTGCGAGAAGGGCTCGCGCGCTACCCGAAGGTCGAGTTGAGGCTCGGCGAAGAGGTCGTCGCCGTCTCGCAAGACGCGCGTGCGGTCACGCTGCAGGTGCGCAACCCGGAGGGCGAGGTCTATGCCCTCGAGGCCGACTACTGCGTGGCCGCCGATGGCGGGCGCAGCCCGATGCGGGAAATGCTCGGGGTCAAACTGCTTGGCAAGACCCACGCCATCAAGTGGGTCGTCGTGGACGTGAAGAACGCGGCCGTCGACGCGCCGCACACCGCGCTCAACTGCGATCCGCGGCGGCCCAACGTCTGCATCTACCTGCCCTACGGTTTCCGGCGCTGGGAGTTCCTCGTGTTTCCGCACGAAGACGCGCAGGCCATCGCCGAACCCGAGTCGGTGCGCCGGCTGCTCGCGCCGTACGTCGCGGACCCGGACAAGGTGGAGATCGTCCGCGCGCGAACCTACACCCATCACTCGCGGGTGGCCGAAAAGTTCGTGGTCGGTCGCGTTGCGCTGGTCGGCGACGCCGCCCATCTCACGCCGCCGTGGATCGGCCAGGGCCTGAACGCTGGCTTGCGGGACGTCGGCAACATCGCGTGGAAGTTGGCGGGCATCGTGCGCGGCCAGTTGCAACCGTCGGTCCTCGACACCTACGAGCAAGAGCGCCACCAGCACTCGAAAGCCATGATTGATCTGGCCGACACCTTCGGCGCGATGTTGATGCCCACCAGCCGCGTCAAGGCCTGGTTGCGCGACAGCTTCTTCACCGGCATTCGCTTGCTGCCCGGCATCCGGGACTATGTGCTGCAGATGCGCTTCAAGCCGATGCCCACGTACCGCAACGGTGTGCTCGTGCGAGATCCCGGCACCGATGCCGTCGGCAAGATGCTGATACAGCCCGACGTCGAAAACGCATCCGGGCAACGCCGCAAGCTCGATGACGTGCTCGGGCCCTGGTTCTCGGTACTCGGATGGCAGACCGATCCGCAGGCGGGCCTGAGCGCCGAAGATCGCGCCTTCTGGCACACGCTGGGTGCGCGCTTCGTGCAAGTCCAGCGCGCGCGAAGTGGCGACCAGCCGGGCACGCGTTTGCAGGCAGCGAACGGAACCGAGTGCGTCGAAGACGTCGACAACCACCTGGCCGACTGGTTTGCGGACCACCCGGGGCGGGTTCTGGTGCTGCGGCCCGACCGCTACATCGCAGCCCAGGCGAGCAGCCAGCAGATGGCCGAGGTGACACGACGCTTCCGCACGTTCGTCTGCGCCGAAGTCACAGAACAGAGAGAGGCCGCCTAGCATGTTCGTCGAACAGCGCATCTACACGATGGTGCCCGGCGGAACCGCCGAATACGTGAAGGTCTACGAAGAATGCGGGCGCGAGGTGCAAGAGCGCATCCTGGGCAAGATGCTGGGCTACTACACCCGCGACGTCGGCGAGCTCAACCAACTCGTCTACCTCTGGCCGTTCGCCACCCTGGACGAGCGCAGCCAGCGTCGTGAAGCGCTGCTCGCCGACCCTGAGTTCAAGGTCTTCCGCGGAAAGATTCGCCACCTGCTCGTCAAGCAGGAGAACTCTTTGCTGGTCCCCGCAGGCCCACAACGAGAGGCAGCACATCCATGACGAACGAGCAATACGAACCACTGTGCATGTACATCGACGGCGAGTTCGTCGAGACCGGCAACCGCTCGACCCAGCCTGTGTTGAATCCCGCCGACGGAGGCGTGCTGGGCCAACTGCCCAATGGCAATCGTGCCGATTTCGATCGTGCGCTCGATGCGGCAAAGCGTGCCTTTCGACTCTGGCGCCACGAGTCGCCCCTCAAACGTTCCGACATCCTGCGTCGCGTCGCCCAGCTCACGCGCGAGCGTGCGCCGCAGATTGCACGCAACATCACGCTCGACCAGGGCAAGCCGCTGGCCGAGGCCCTGGGTGAAGTCACGGCGACCGCCGAACACGCCGAGTGGCATGCAGAGGAAGGGCGGCGCATCTATGGGCGCGTCGTGCCCGCACGTTCGCCTGCGGTCCGCCAGATGGTGCTGCGCGAGCCGATCGGCGTGTGCGCTGCCTTCTCGCCCTGGAACTTTCCGTTCAACCAGGCGCTGCGCAAGATCGTCGCGGCGCTGGCCAGCGGCTGCACGCTCATCCTGAAGGGACCGGCGGAAGCACCGAGCGCCATCGTCGCGCTGGCCCGCCTGTTTCACGATGCCGGGTTGCCACCCGGCTGCGTGAACGTGGTCTGGGGTTCGGCCGACGAGATCTCGCGCCACCTCATCGAGTCGCCCATCGTGCGCATGATCTCCTTCACCGGTTCGGTGCCGGTGGGCAAGCACCTCGGCGCGCTCGCGGGCCAGCACATGAAGCGCGCGACGATGGAACTCGGCGGCCACGCCCCGGTGATCGTGTGCGAGGACGCCGATGTAGACCGCGCCGCCGACATGCTCGCGCCGTACAAGTTCCGCAACGCCGGCCAGGTCTGCGTTTCGCCGACCCGATTCCTGGTGCACAGGTCGGTCTTCGATCGGTTCGTGACCCGCTTCGTGGAACGCACGCGAGAGGTGCGGGTCGGCCGCGGTATCGACGCAGGCGTGACGATGGGGCCCGTGGCCAGCGAACGTCGCCTGAAGGAGATGCTCGCGTTCGCCGCCGACGCGAGAGCGGGCGGCGGCGAGATCGCGATCGGCGGACAACAACTCGGCGATCTCGGCAACTTCTTCGCCCCCACCGTCGTGCTCAACCCGACAGCGTCCAGCAAGCTGATGCAGGACGAGCCCTTCGGGCCGATCGCCGGCATCCTGCCCTTCGACGAACTCGACGAGGCCATCGCCACCGCGAACCACCTTCCGTTCGGCCTGGCCGCCTATGCCTTCACCAACTCGACGAAGAAGGCGCATGCACTCGCGATCGGGATCGAGGCCGGCATGGTCAACATCAACCACTTTGGCATGGCGCCGGCGGAAATTCCGTTCGGCGGCATCAAGGACAGCGGCTTCGGCAGCGAGGGTGGCACCGAGACCTTCGACAGCTATCTCGTGACGAAGCTGGTTACTCAACTCAACTAGGGCCTGTTAACGCTATGGGAGGGCTCGCGTGACTCAGCAAACGGGCGCCCGCAAGGCGCAAAGCGCAGCCGTAGCGGCTGCTACGGCGAGCATTTGCAACGCGGCGGGCGCCCGTTTGCTGAGATCACCCTTCGGGCCGGTGGCAGGCGGGCCGCAGGGCCGCGTTGCACGCTCGTTGTGTGCCGTTGGCACACGGCCTCGCGCGCGCCTTGCCCTGCGGCCCGCCTGCCACCGGCGCGAGCCCTCCCATAGCGTTAACAGGCCCTCTACCTCAAAGGAAACACCATGACCTACCGCGTCGGAATCATCATTGGAAGTCTTCGCAAGCAGTCGCTGAACCGCAAGATGGCGAATGCCTTGATCGCACTCGCTCCCGCAGAGCTGAAGCTGGAGATCGTCGAGATCGGTCAGCTGCCGCACTGCAACGCCGACGACGAGGCCAACCCGCCCTCGACCGTCGTGGACTTCAAGCAAACCATCGAGTCGCTCGACGCCGTCTTGTTCGTGACACCGGAATACAACCGCGGCGTTCCGGGTGTCCTGAAGAACGCAGTCGACGTCGCCTCGCGACCCTATGGCCGCAACTCTTGGGGCGGCAAGCCGGTGGCGGTGATGAGCGTCGGCCCCGGCGCGATGGGTGCATTCGGCGCCAACCACCAGTTGCGTCAGTCGTTCGTTTTCCTCGACATGCCTGCGATGCAGCAGCCGGAGGCCTACGTCGGCAATGCCGCCAAATTGTTCAACGACGCCGGTGCACTCGAAAACCAGGAGACCGCCGACTTCTGCCGCGCCTACCTCACCGCATTCTCGAAGTGGGTCGCTCTTCACGCCCCTGCCCGCTGATACTGGCGCTGCTCACGGACTCGTTTGCCGATCCGGGCTACCTGTCGCGTTGCTCCACTGCGTACAGTGCAGCACCTCGCGATTTCCGCTTGTCAGGCTGGCCTTGGCGTACCCCATGAACACACACACCATCAGTGCCATTCAGGCCGACGCACCCACCAGCCCGGCAAGGGAAAAACTGGCCGGCAACTCGATTGGTCTGGCTCACATCGTCTTCTTTGTGGTCGCGGCCGCGGCGCCGCTGACGGCGGTCGTCGGCGCAACGCCTCCGGCGTTCGCGTTTGGCTCTGGCGTCGGGGTTCCGGGCGCATTCCTGGTGACCGGCCTGGTCTATTTGATCTTCGCAATCGGCTTCACCGCGATGAGCCGCCACGTGGGCAGTGCCGGTGCGTTCTACACCTACATCACGCAAGGCCTGGGCAAGCCTCTGGGCATTGGCGGCGCGATGATGGCGCTGGCGACCTACGCCACGGTCCAACTGGCCATTTACGGACTGTTCAGTGTGTTCATGGGCGGCGCGATGGCGTCTGTGGGTATCGATCTTCCCTGGTATGCCTGGGCGTTCGGCGTGCTGGCCGTGGTGACCTTCTTTGGCCAGTACAACATCAGCATCTCGGGCAGGATCCTGGGCGTCTGCATGATCGCCGAGGTTGTCGTTCTCCTGCTTCTAAACATCGGCATCCTGGTGGGCGGCGGCGCAGAAGGCTTGAGCTGGGCCGGCTTGCGCCCCGCCGAGGTGTTCGGCGCTGGTTTTGGCGTGACGCTGGTGTTCGTGATCGGCTCGTTCATAGGTTTCGAGGCCACCGCGATCTTTGGCGAAGAGGCCGTGAACCCGGGCAAGACGATCCCGCGCGCCACCTATGTGGCGGTCTTGCTGATCACCTTGTTCTACGCCTTCTCGACCTGGGCCATCGTGCAGTTCTACGGCCCATTGAAAGTCGTCGGGGCGGCGAACGCGTCGCTTGACAACTTCTACTTCAACGCAGCCAGTCGCGTGCTGGGCGGCTGGTCGGTGACCTTGCTGAACCTCTTGCTGATCACCAGCCTGTTTGCCTGCTTGCTGTCGTTCCACAACACGCTGAACCGCTACATGTTCGCGCTGGGGCGTGAAGGCGTGGCGTGGGCACCCTGCGCCAAGGTGCACACGCGCCATGGCTCGCCGTTCTTTGCGGGTCGGGTGCAGGCGGCGCTGGTGGCCGTGGCCTTGACCGCATTTGCGGTCTTCAAGGCCGACCCGTATCAGTTCGTCTTCCCGTGGATGTCGGCGCTGGCCGTGATCGGCGTGCTGGCGGTGCAAATACTGGTGTCGATCGCCATCATTGCCTTCTTCCGCAAGACTGCGACCTCCCATTCCGTTTTCACGACAACGATCGCGCCGGCGATCGCCTGCCTTTGCCTGGTGGGCTTTTTCTTGCAGGTGTCGTTCAATCTCGAACTGCTGACCGGCAGCAAGAGCCAGATCGTGGCGGCCTTTCCGTTGATGATGTTGGCCTTGGGCGGTGCCGGTGTGCTTTTCGCTCTGCGCTTGCGCAAGACGAACCCGCAAATCTACGAACGCCTGGGCAGGGCATTCGAATAGGTTTCGATCGGGCCGCCCGACGACGGCCCATTCGCCGTACTGCGCGACACCCGGCACAGCCGTTGCCGATTCGGGCTACCGATGGAGAGTGATCTGACTCACGATCGCTCTTGTGCCCATCGATGTTCGATCCCACTCAAATACTCTCTTGCAAGGTGCATTGATGACTGAAACTGAACTGGAAGCCCTGAATTTCCCAGATGCCCCGAAGATGGTGTCCGCCACTTTCCCCGGCCCGAAGGCGGCCGAGGCGCTGACCCTGTCGGCGCGCACGGAGTCCATGGCACGTGGCGGTGGCCGCATGCCGGTGGTCATGGACCGCGCCTTCGGCGTGACCGTCAAGGATCCGGACGGCAACACCTTCATCGACCTGTCGGCCGGTGTGGGCGTGAGCAGCGTGGGCCGATGCCATCCGAAGGTCGTGGAGGCCATTCGCAAGCAATCGGAAGTGCTGATGCACGCGATGGACGTGAACAGCTCCAAGCGCACCGAGCTTGCCGCCAAGATCTCTGAAATCATGCCCGACGGCCTGCGTGGCGACTGCATCACCTTCTTCACGCAAGGCGGCAGCGACGCGCTGGAGGCCGCCGTCAAATTTGCCAAGCGGATCACCGGCCGGCACCAGATCATCGCGTTTCACGGCGGATACCACGGCGTGTGGAATGCCTCGAACGCGCTGACCACGGGCACGGCTTACCGCAAGGGCTACGGTCCGTTCATGGGTGGCGTGATCCATGCGCCCTACCCCTACGCCTACCGCTTCCCGTTCGACACCACGCACAAGAGCGCCGAGCAGATTGCCGGCGAGTATGTCGACTACCTGCTGAACACGCCGTACACGGCCGCCGACGATGTGGCCGCCGTGATCGTGGAGCCTCTTCAGGGCGAAGGGGGGTACGTGCCGCCATCGCCGGAGTTCCTGCAACTGCTACGCAAGGCTTGCGACCGCAGCGGCGCGCTGCTGATCGTGGACGAAGTGCAATCGGGCGCCGGCCGTACCGGCAAGATGTGGGCGGTGGAGCACTCCGGTGTGAAGCCCGACATGCTGACCTTCGGCAAGGGCGTTGGCGGCGACGTACCGATGGCCGGCCTGGTGATGCGTTCCGACCTGGCGGCCAAGATTCCCGACGGCTCGGTGCCCAACACCTTCGCGGCCAACTCGATGTCGGCGGCCGTCGCCCTGACCAACATCAGCATCCTGCAAGATCCCGAGATGGACCTGCTCAAGCGCGCCCACAGCCTGGGTCTGGAAGCGCAAGAGCACATCCGCGGCTTCAACAACCCGTTCGTGGGCGAAGTACGCGGCCGCGGCCTGATGATCGGCATCGAGCTCGTTGAAGACAAGATCACCAAGGAACCGCTGAGCGGCGAGAAGCTGGGCAAGCTGATGGGTTATGTGCTCAGCCACGGCGTGCTGATGGTGCCGTGCGGCCGCTACACCAACGTCATGCGTGTGATGCCGTCGCTCACGATCCCGCGTTCGTTGTTGTTCAAGGCGCTGGACATCTTCGGCAAGGGTTTGGCCACGCTCTGAGTGACTCGCGGTCGAGTCGCCGGCCTCGTCAGGCGGCGATTGGAAGCGCGCGCCGCGTGACGCGATCCGCTCGCTTCGTTTGAGATGGCAACTCCAGGAACAGCTCCTGGTACTCGGTCGCAAAATGGCTCAGGTGGAAAAACCCCCACCGGGCCGCGGCATCGCCGATGGACACATCCGCCGGGCAACTCGCCATCAGTTCCCGCCGCACGCCGTTGAGCCGAATGCTGCGGATGTAGTTCACTGGGTTCGTTTCGGTCACGCTTCGAAAACTGTTCTGCATCGTGCGGCGGCTCACCCTCAAGCGCTGGCACAAGTCGACCACGGTGGGCGCCCTGGCGGCGTCCGCCACCGTCAAGTGGTGGCACTTCTCGACGATGAAGCTGCGCGAAGAGCTTCCATGGCGCTGGCTTCTGTCGCAACCCGGATCGGCGATCAAGCGCAACAACTCACCCAGCATCGCCTGCTCGAGTTGCCGCTCCGCTTCCGGCGTGCCAACCAGGTCGGGACGCGCCAGCGCTGCGTCGAACAACGCCAGCAAGCGACTGCGGCTGTCGATCAACCGATGCGCGGGAACCTGCACGACGGGCTGCCGCAGCAAGGCCCCGATCTGGGTGGGCCACAGCGTGCACGAGAGCGCGCGCTCGAATTCTTCGCAGTCGAAGGTGATGGCCAGCATGTCCGTGCCCATCGGCATGTGGAACATGAATTCTTCGCCCCCTTGAAGGACGAAGATGCACTTGTCGTCCGCCTCCCGGCCCTGCATGCGCGCAGCGCCCGGCACGACCAGAGGCACGGCAAAACACACCTTGCCTCGCGGCGCCTCGCCGTGTTGGACCACACGCTGATTGATCTGCTCCCGGAAGACGTGGCAACGCGCCGTGGTGATCTGTGCCAGGGAACTCTGAAGGGAGCCGGCCGAGATCTGGCTGTACGTCTGTCGCCACTCGCGCACCGAAGACGCGTGGAGATGAACATCCTCGAAGCAGTCGATTTTTGAGTTCATGAGGCAGTGAAGTTGTGGAGGTTCCGGCAACGCGCGCAAGGCCCCCCTGCGCACTGACTCTGTTCTTCTGCAAGAAGTGTGCTACGAGTGTGCTACAAATGCCACTTTGCGGGATATTGGCAAAAACCCGCCCAACCGCCGGCTCGCGCGCAGGTGGCGGCAGGAATGACGAGGTGTTCCTGCGCCACGAGTGGGCGTGGCGGCCTTTACCGGCGCGCAGGCACCCCAGGAAGGTGCGAAGTACGCAAACCGGCGCGGCCATCGCCAAGTTGCCCATTTGGGCTAACGGCAAGGCAGTCCGCACCTCGAAACTGACGCCGTCGCCTGGATCGACGGCACGGCCGTCGAACCGAAGCACTGCTCCTCTCCTCCCCCAACCCTCCCTTCACCAGCCATGAGCCAACACCTGAAGCACTTCATCGAAGGCGCGTACGCCGAAGCATCCGGCGGCGCGCGCATGAACCTTGTCGACCCCGTCACGGAGGAAACATTCGCCACGGCCGCGAGCGGCACCGCCGCCGACGTGGCGCGCGCGGTCGCGGCCGCCCACGCCCAACTCAACGGCGGCGCGTGGAGCAAGCTCAATTGCGCGCATCGCGGTGTGCTGTTGAACAAGCTGGCCGACCTGGTCGAGCGAGACATCGACGCCCTCGCGGACATGGACGCCAAGGCCATCGGCCGCTCGCCGATGGAGCCACGCATGATGGACGTGCCCAATGCGGTGGCGAACCTGCGCGCTGCGGCGGGCTGGGCGAATCAACTCGAAGGCCGCACCATCCCGACCAGTGGCTACATGGGCATCAAGACGCTGTCGTACACGATCCGCGAGCCCATCGGTGTGGTCGGCGCCATCGTGCCCTGGAACTCCCCGCTGATGATCACGACGTGGAAGGTGGCGGCCCTGCTCGCCGCCGGTTGCACGGTGGTGATCAAACCGTCGGAAGAGACGCCGCAGTCGGCGCTGCACCTGGCCGCGCTGTGCCAGGAGGCCGGCTTTCCCGATGGCGTGGTCAACGTGGTCACGGGGTTCGGCGAAGTCGTCGGCCGCGCGCTCTGCGAGCACCCGGATGTCGCCAAGATCAGCTTCACCGGCAGCCCCGAGGCCGGCCGCGCGATCCAGCGCATCGCCGCGCCCTTGTTCAAGCGTGTCACGCTCGAGCTCGGTGGCAAGAGCCCGCAGATCGTGTTCGACGACGCCAACTTCGACGACGCCGTGCGCGGCTGCGCGATGGGCCTGTTCGTCAATCAAGGACAGGTCTGCGCGGCAGGTTCGCGAATCCTGGTGCAAAGAGGCATTGCGCGCAAGTTCGCCGCCGCGCTGGCCCAGGCGGCCAGTTCGGTCAAGGTGGGCGACCCGAGCCAGGCGGGCGTGCAGATGGGCCCCGTCGCCAAGAAGGCTCAGTACGAGCGCGTCAACCGCTACATCCAGCAAGGCATCGACGAAGGCGCCGACCTGCTGGCCGGCGGCGTCTCACGCTCCGAGAAGGGTTGGTTCGTCAAGCCGACCATCTTCGCGAACGCAACGAACCGGATGAGCATCGCGCGTGAAGAGATCTTCGGGCCCGTCGGCACGATCATCGAATTCGACACCGACGAAGAAGCCGTCGCACTGGCCAACGATTCAGACTACGGCCTGGCCGCCACCGTCTGGACGACCAACCTGACACGCGCGCACCGGGTCGCCGCCGCGGTCAAGGTGGGGGCCGTCGGGGTGAACTGCTGGAGCCCGCTGGACGCCAACCTGCCGTGGGGAGGCTTGAAGACGAGCGGCATTGGTCGGGAAGGCGGTCTGGTCGGTGCGCTGGCCTACACCGAAGAAAAGGTTATCACCGTCCTGCTGCCCTGAATCGGTTCACCATCAGTCCACGGATCAAGACAGGAGAGTGCCATGAAGTGGCGGAACACCCTTGAGGCCTACGGTGGCGTCTCGATGCTCTTTCATTGGTTCACGGCAGCGGCGTTCATCACGTCTTACGTGATCGTCTACTACGTGATCTGGCTGGTGGACCCCGAGACGAGCATCAAGCCGCCATTGTTCGGTGTGGCACCGAACGCCGACCGCGTCGTGCCCATCCTCAACTTCCACTGGATTCTCGGGATCACGATCGGCTTCCTCGCTCTGCCTCGATTGCTGTGGCGAGTCCTGGGGACCACGCCGCGGCATGTTGCGGGTTCACGCATCGAGCATCTGGCTGCGGACACTGCTCACTGGGCGCTGTACGCGCTGCTGATCCTCATGCCCGTTTCGGGCTACATGACCACGTACGACCCGACCAACTTCGGCTTGTTCGTGATTCCGGCCTGCCGAGACACCGCCTTCTCCGAGTGGATCCGCGCGATGTTCGGCATGAACACGAAGGAACTGGAGGATGTGATGTGGACCGTGCACAGCTTCCTCGGCAAGCGGGTGGCCTGGGTGCTGGTGCTTCTTCACGTCGCCGCGGCGCTCATCCACCACTACATCCGCCGCGACGCGGTCTTGCGCCGGATGCTGCCCGGCCGGCGGCCCGACGCCGACGCAGCCGATCCGGCCCCGACGCACTCCGACCTTCGCGCGTCCTGAACCGCAACTGCATCGCGCGCTCTCCGTCATTCGAGAGCGCGCCTCGACCTGTCGGTTCGATCCCTCGTTCCAGCTGAGCCAGCCTCGAAAGAGTCGGCGTCCTGTCGACGAGATTCCTGTTGTCGTCTGCTTCGCAACCCTCGCCTCGACGGGTTGCCGATCTCGGATAACGAGTTGTCCGCCGCATCCCTAGAGTCCCGCATCAGTTACCACCTCGACCCACTGAACGACAGCCCCCGCACCACCGGAGATCTCATGTCCAAGACCATTCCGCGAAGCCGTACCGTCACTCGTGCAGCCTTGGCCGCGGCGCTCGCCGCGTGCCTGCTGGGCACCGAACACTCAGCCATCGCCGCCGACCTGGCGCAGCTGGACAAGCTGACCCCGTCGGGCGCCGAGAAAGAGGCGAACAAGGAAGGCACGATCCCGGCGTGGCAAGGCGCCGAAGCGCCGTTGCCGGGTTGGGAATGGGGCAAGCGTCGTCAGAGCTACTGGAAGCACAAGGACGAAAAGCCGCTGCTGACCATCGACGCTTCCAATGCCGACAAGTACGCCGACAAGCTGACGGCTGGCCAGCTGGCGATGCTCAAGCAGCGCAAGGACTACCGCATGGAGGTGTTCCCGTCGCACCGGACCTGCGGGGTGCCCGAATTCGTCGCCAGCAACACCAAGAAGAACCTGAACACAGCGAAGCTCGACGCCAACGGATGGAGCCTGAAGGAGGCCACCGTTCCGGGCTACCCGTTCCCGATCCCCGCCACAGGCGTCGAGGCCTTGTGGAACTCGAAGATGCGCTATCGCGGCGTCGGCATCGACTACAAGGGCACGATCACCGCCGTGTCGCCGCGGCGCGGCAGCGAAGAATGGATCCGGGCCGACTCCGAGCAGACCTTGTTCTTCCCGTGGGGCGCCAAGGGTTCCAACGCCTTGTCGTCGTTCCCGCCTGTCGAGTTCTTCGTGTACTTCGGGTACACGTCGCCGACGGCACTGGCTGGCCAGGCCCTTGCCATCACGCAGTACCTGAATCAGGCGGAGAACGAGACCTTCTACTACTTCCCGGGGCAACGCCGTGTGCGGCGCATGCCCACCTACTCCCACGATTCGCCGCAGATCGGCATGGAGAACCAGTACACGCTCGACGAGCCCAATGTCTTCAACGGCGCGCTGGATCGTTTCGACTGGAAGCTGGTCGGCAAGAAGGAGATCTACACACCCTACAACGCCTTCGGCGCCTACGACTTCAGCGCGAAGTTCGAGGACGTCGCCAAGCGCGACTTCATCGCCCAGAACCATCGCCGGTATGAGCTGCACCGCGTGTGGGTGATCGAAGCCACCGTCAAGGCGGGCATGCGGCACTCGGCTCCGAAACGCACGATCTACCTCGACGAAGACAGCTGGGCGCCCGTGCTGATGGACGACTTCGACGGGCAGAACAAGTTGGCCAAGATGCGCGAAGGTTTCCTGATCCCGGTGTACGAGACGGGCACCTGCGACGTGATGGCGATGGTTCAGAACAACCTCGCCGAGGACCGGTACGTCTTCGACACGCACACCGTCGGCGTCGGCAAGGACATCCGCTGGGTGACCGAGCCCAACGGCGCCCGATACAAGGCGGGCTTCTACACGTCCGACAACCTGCGCGCCATCAGCGAGCGCTGATTCTGCGACCTCAAACCAAAGCAAGGAAAGCAGCGATGACCAGAACCGGTTCGTTTCATTTGCACGCGGTGGCAGCAGCAGCCTGTGCACTGGCCGCCTCCAACGCGCGTGCGATCACCTTCGAGTTCGAAGGCGGCAGTGGCAACTTCGACTCCACCGTCTCCGTGGGCACGGGTATTCGTGCCAAGGACCACTCGTGTGGCCTGATCACGCAAGGCGCGACGGGCGACGGCGCGCCTGCGGGCTGCCTCTCGCCGACGTCGGCACTCGGCGATCAAGGTGACCTCAACTACAAGAAGGGCGATCGTTTCACGACCTATCTGAAGGGCAGCCACGAACTGCTGCTCAAGCTGCCGAGCGACGTGACCTTCCTCGGGCGCGTCAACTGGGTGAAGGACTTTTCTTCGACCCAGACGAGCGGCTACACCAGCGCCACCACGCCGCCGACCGCGAGCGACGGCCTGGCCGACGACGCGCGTTCAGACCTGAAGTTCAAGGCCAGGCTGCTCGACCTGTGGGTCAGCAAGAGTTTCGCGGTGGGGGACCAGCAGGCGCGCGTACGTGTCGGCAACCAGGTGATCAGCTGGGGCGAGAGCCTGTTCCTTCCGGGCGGCATCAACAGCACGAACGCGATGGACGTGATGCGGCTGTCGCAGCCGGGCACGCAGCTCAAGGAGGTGTTCCTGCCGGCCCCGATCGTCAGCGTGGCGTCGGGCCTGGGCAATGGCCTCAACGTCGAGGCCTATGTCCAGACCCACTGGAACGCCAATTACCTGCCGCCGACGGGCAGCTACTGGTCGGTCGCGAACGGCCTGGGCAAGGGCCACGACACCTACGGCCTGGTGGAGACCAAGGCCAAGAACCGCGACCAGTGGGGCGCCGCACTGCGCTACCAGCCTGACGGCACGCAGCTGAACCTCGGCTTCTACGCGATGAGCTACAACGACAAGGCGCCGCAGTTCAGCACCAACGTCAAAGGCACGGGTGCCGTCGGCTGGACGTACGCGGAGAATCGGCACCTGTACGGCATCAGCGCCAATTTCCCGGTCGGCGACTGGGCCGTCGGCACGGAACTCTCATACCGCCCGAAGGACGCGGTCGCCATCAACGCCGCGGTCAGCGGCTGCTCGTCGCAGGGCGGCAATTGCTGGGTCGACGAGAAGCGCTTGCAATGGCACCTGACCGGACTGCTCAGTCTCACCCCGAACAACGGCGGCGCCATCTTGAAGCTGCTGGGCGCAGACACCGCAACGCTGCTCGCGGAGACCGTGGTCATTCGCTACCCAGGGCTGAAGCGCAGCTACGGCGGCGATCCGATCAGCGCAGGCGCCTGGGGCTGGGGGCAGGAATTCGATCCGGCGGGCACGCCCGAAGCCGTCGGGTCCAAGACCTCGTGGGGCTACAACTTCGATTTCAGCTGGGTCTACGACGGCACACTCGTTCCAGGCTGGCAGGTGGTCCCCGAGATCTACTACTTCCAGGCGGTGAAGGGTCGCACGCCGAACGGGGTCGCCTTGTTCATGGAGGGGGCGAAGTCAGTGAACCTCACCGTGAGCTTCCTGCAGAACCCGACCAAGTGGCAATTCGCCGTCAACTATGCGGCGTTCTGGGGCGGCACGCGTGTGTTCGACCAGCCGTACCGTGATCGCAACTTCGTCGGTGTGACGTTGGCACGGAACTTCTGACGCGGCTTTGCCGAACCGCGCATGCCCATGCGCGGTTCGCATTGACCGACTCACTGGTGCGGGTGGAGTTGCCTCTCATCCTCTGACTCCAGTTTCCCGTGCGGGCTCGGAAAGGTCTTGTTTTGTCAGAAGCTTCATCGTCTACCGCTGGCTCGGGCCTCGCCCGCGCCGTGCAACGTATCGAGGTGGTCGCCTTCCGGCACCGGCGCGCGATCCTCGTCGCCCTGGCCTTGTTCACGGCGGTGATGGCGTGGTTCGCCCTGCAGCTCAGGATGGACGCCGGCTTCGAGAAGCAGATGCCCATCGGGCACGAGTACATCAAGACCTTCCAGACCTACCGCGAGGACGTGCTGGGCGCGAACCGGCTGACCATCGTCGTCAAGGCCCGCAAGGGGAACATCTGGACGCCCGCCGCGCTCAAGCGCTTGTACGAGGTCACGCAGGCCGTGACCTTCCTGCCCAGCGTCGAGCGCCTCGGTGTGCAGTCGCTGTGGACGCCCAACAGCTTCGTCAACGAGATCACCGAAGAGGGTTTTCGCGCCGACCCGCTGATCGACGGCACCATCACACCCGATCAGTTGACGGCCGAGACCATTGCGAACATCCGCCGTGCCACGGCGCAGGGTGGCTTCGTCGGGACGCTGGTGTCGCGCGACGAGACCAGCGCGATGATCACCTCCGAGCTGATCGAGTTCGGCGCGGACGGCAAGAAGCTCGACTACATCGCCTACAACCACCTCCTCGAAGAGAACATCCGCGCCAAGTTCGAGGACGCCGACTACGAGATCCAGATCATCGGCTTTGCCAAGCAGATCGGCGACATCGCCGACGGCGCACGCTCGGTGCTGCAGTTCTGCCTGATCGCGCTGCTGCTCACCGCGGCAGCCGTGTACTGGTATTGCCACTCGCTGCGCTTTACGCTGCTGCCGATCGTCTGCTCGTTGACGTCATTGGTGTGGCAGTTCGGCACCTTGCGCCTGCTCGGCTTCGGGCTCGATCCGCTTGGTGTGCTGGTGCCGTTCCTCGTGTTCGCCATCGGCGTGTCGCACGGCGTGCAGCAGATCAACTCGATCGTGCGCCAGATCGCGCACGGGCACTCCACCTTTGACGCCTGCCGCGAGAGCTTCACCGGCCTGTTGATCCCCGGCACGCTGGCCCTGGTGACGGCCTTCGTATCCTTCATCACGCTGCTGCTGATCCCGATCCCGATGGTGCGCGAGCTGGCGATCACGGCCTCGCTCGGCGTGGCCTACAAAATACTCACCAACCTCGTGATGCTGCCGGTGGCGGCCTCGTACTTCAGCGTCGACCAGGCGTATGCCGACAAGGCCATGGCGAAGGGCCAGCAACGCGCCAAATGGCTGGCGCTGCTGGCGCGCTGCGCCGAACCGCGCAATGCACTGGTGGTCCTTCTGCTGGTGGGCATGGTGTTCGCGACCGCGGTCTGGCAAAGCCGCGACCGGGTCGTCGGCACGCTGCAGCCCGGCGCGCCCGAGCTGCGGGAAGACTCCCGCTTCAATCGCGACGCCGTGGCGATCTCGACGCACTACGACACCGGCCTGGACTGGCTCACGGTGATCTTCGAGTCACCCGCCGGCACGCCGGGCGCCGGTCAAACCGCGCCCGCAAGCGCGGCGAAGGACTCGTGCGACAACGTCAACGTCGGCCTGTACCAGGACCGTTTCACCTGGGCCATGCAACCCGTGGAGGGGGTGCTTTCGATCGTCTCCTACTCCGGCCAATTGCGCCTGTACAACGAGGGCTACAACGAGGGCAACCCGAAGATGAGCGTGGTACCGATCGATGCGGGCAACTACGCCGCGCTGTCGACCGAGATCACTCGCATTCGCGGAATGATGCGCAAGGACTGCAGCATGACGGCGGTGCACCTGTTCCTGACCGATCACAAGGCCGTCACGATCCAGCGCGTGATCGACGCGGTCAAGGAGTTCCGCACGAAAAATGCGGTGCCCGGCATCACGGTTCGGCTCGCTTCCGGCAATGCCGGTGTTCTGGCGGCAATCGACGACGAGGTCGAACGCAGCGAGTTGCCGATGATGTTGTATGTCTACACGGCGATCGTGCTGCTGGTGTTCGCGGTCTACCGGGATCTGCGCGCCGTGGTCGCCTGCTGCCTGCCGCTCACGGTGGGCACCTTCATCGGCTACTGGTTCATGAAGGAACTGCAGATCGGCCTGACGGTGGCCACCTTGCCGGTGATGGTGCTGGCCGTGGGCATCGGCGTCGACTACGCGTTCTACATCTACAACCGGCTGCAACTGCACCTCGCGGCCGGCCAACCCATCGTCA
>Ga0307516_10003222_pt1 | contig 21171 bp, 16 predicted proteins | sample 19_EM_MG_FD_203310 | JGI IMG/M metagenome (GOLD analysis project Ga0307516, IMG submission 203310) | Populus trichocarpa ectomycorrhiza microbial communities from riparian zone in the Pacific Northwest, United States - 19_EM | ecosystem: Host-associated > Plants > Roots > Unclassified | place... | reverse complement strand
TGTCTGCCACATGGACCCCGATAACGGGTTACGGCCGCCCCAATAATACATATCAAGTTTGAAAATTTTGTTTTATGCAGAAGCTGGTGTTTAAGGGGGTGGAGGGTCCTTTTCTTTTCCTTCCCAAAATAAAATGCAGAGAGAGAAAAGGGCGGAGAATAACACAGATTCCCCTCAATCATAGGGCGTACCAGTGTCTGAGGTTTAGACTGCACACCAGTCAAGGTATGTCCTGATGAGTGATCATCGGCCTGGAAGAAAAATCTTTGCCCTGCATGTTTTCAACAAATCAAGAGTGATAAATAAAGTAGAAAAACAATGACAGCCATATTAGTTTGACACCTGGTTGATAATGGGTGGAAGGATCCAGCTAACAAAACTAAAGCAAACACATCTTTCAATATGGCCTTTTGAACAAAGAATATAATCAAAGAACCACAAGACCAAATCAATTATGGATTTGTTCTTTGGTATCGTTCCACAGCTGGCACAAAAGCGACCAAATTTCTAACAAATGATTGATTATTGCTAGAGATCTACATCTGCTCTCCGCAAAGTAACAAACAGCTTAAAAAAGTATGTGATCTCGGTTTGCAAATGTACAATACGCTGTACAATGTTCGTAATTTAGATGACCTGACCTTAATTATATATATTGGGTGAAGGAATCTGACCTAATTCATAAGTAAATAAAGATTTGCACTTGCAAGATTAAAAAAAAGAACTAAAGAAAGACCTGTGTAAGTTTTGTCAATATCTCATTTAAACAAAGCAACTTGAAGATAAATATGGGCAGGGTGATTTAATTAAACGAAAATAAGAAATACAGCTCGTAAAACATCTCCAGTTGCGCAGCTGTTCCGACATGACTTTTGCCTCCAGTGGAAGATGCTAGGGAATCTTCTTTATTCAAGTTTTCTTCTGACTAGTCCTTTGAAGAAGTCAAAACTGTAGCCAATGAGAACAAATAACGTGATTACTTATCTTAGGAGGATAATGAGGAAAGTTCTCTGTATGGAACCAAATCATCTGGAATGTAAAACTATACGATACCAGTCTCAGCATATTTCAGTGAAAAGCAAGTAGATAATAGCAGATAGTAACACTTAGTAGCACATGGGTTTCTAACTGTTTTTTATTTGATGAAAGGAAAATTTAGAAACACGGAAAGTTGTTAACGGCCCATTAAAACACGAACCAAGCCAAGGGCTCGAGACATCTGGGTTGAGAAAAGTTACATAGAGGACACTATGCACATGGGTCCATGTAATCCTTGTATTAGAAAATAGGATACATCAACACATCATTTCCTCGTACAGCTACCTAAAGACATGGTAAAAGTGGTTTTGATATGCTGATGACTGGAAAGCAATGAGAAAGCTAACGATGAGGCTGCAGCCACAAACGTTTCGTCCATAGTGCCAAAGGCACCCTAAATCTTATTGGAGGAGAAATAAGGAGACAAATATTCACACATGCACACATACCCTTTTATCTCTCTCTTTTTACCACACGAACTTGAATGAAAGAAACATAAGCTTGTTGCGAAATTGAACTTAATAGCCTTAACTAGAGAGCAAACTTGAAGAAATGAAATCATCGGATATCTAAAAATCTTCACAGACCTAGCACTATGTTTGCTTATCACATTGCCTCTTGGAATTTTATACAGCTCCTCAGTCAATTGTAGAAAACTTCAAAGCAAAGCAGGACTTATGCACGATGATTTTGTTGAATAAGTACTACTCATGCACAACCCAGCAACACACAAACTCATAAATTCTCTTCAAATTCAACTTGGAACAAGTGTAGATTATCCTAAACAACAATATATATCTGGAAAGGTAACGCCAATCTACCTATTTCCATCAGGATGAAGTTCACACATTTGATTATCTTCCCCGATAGCTAGCAAATAACCCGAGGATGTCAAACCCTGTAAATAAAACAATCAGCTAAATCTTAGGCTGTAGCACAAGGAACATGACACTTCCACTTATTTAGCACCATTGCAAAATGCAATGGCACCTTATTTTGCAGAATATCATATAACAGGTTTGTCATATCAAGTGGCTTAAGTAACTAATTTTTTCCAAACTTCAACATTGAAACTGAAATTACAAAATCAAGTATGGATCTTCAGTTTGTAATGTGTAACAGAATAAAACTGTTCCTCAGATCTCCATAGGAGAAAAGAGTGGATTCAAATTGCAAGGTAGCATGCTATCTAGGAACCATATCAATGGTCATACCTGAATGGTGACCACGTTCTCCAATACTTGGTTCTCGTTCTTCTCCTGGATGATAACTCTCTGCCCACTACATGAACATCTCAAAAAAAATCATAACTATACATGCAAAAGATGACAAATGTATTGCAGATTATGATAATTGAATTCAAGAGTTTAGTACAGGATAAAGAACATAACTATGGTCCAAGATAACAGAGATAGCCTCTGAAGTTCCAATTATAGAAGCATATGAAAAAAAATTAAATTTTTGCAAATTAGTGAAAGGTGTTCCCAGAAAACAAATCGCTGAAACATGCTTGTCTAAACAGTTTAAACATGTCAGATCAGCTGTCTTATAGCACAGAAAGTTGAGCAGTTATCTAGCTCAATATGAGGAATTTTTAAAGCAGAGCGAATAGAAATCTGGTGATGTGTAAACAGTAAAAACCAAAAAAAAAAAAAAGAATTGGGAATCAAAACACGTGAGAATATTGAGTAGGGGATGAGAAAATAGCTGAAAGAAAAGATTTGCGGAAATTAACCAGTTACACTTGTAAGGTCAACACATCCAAAGGCCAATGATAATGTGAGCAGCTGAAACAGGGACATTACTGAGAAGATAACAGATGATTCATTGGTTTGAACACCACATCATCCTAGCTGAAGCAAAGTGTGTGAAACCATATTCTTTTTCCATATGGCAACTAGAATGTGATTTTTTTCCCTTTTAATTTCAGTCAAATTGTTTTCAGGTTTGCCAAGCACCATTCTCAGGTGCAAGGAATTCATAAAAAAAGTAATCTAAAACTTCTATGGACCTCAATACATTTCATGGCTACAGAAATAACAGGAGATGATGGACCTCCTTTGCTATGTATTTTGAAGATTATCTCCTTCAAAACTTGTATGGACATAAAATTTCAGAGGAAGTGATGAAATGAGAAACCGATAAAACATCTTTGATTTGAATGAACATCTACCTTAACCAATTATAAACATTTACAGTGCCCCTTACATTAGATAAAGTGAACAATCACACCCAGAAAAGGAAATCATTAACATAACAAAGAGGGAATCATGTTAAACACTGGAGAGTGATAAAAAAGTATGTCTTACCTGTGTAGCCACGTTTTATAGTAAAGCTCCTCAAGAGTTTGAAATCCTGGATGACATGCCAAAAGAAAAAAAAAACACAGAGAGAGAATGAACGTGGCATTATTGTTATTATTATTATCATAAGTAATACAATTAGTTTGACAAGAGAAATGAAAAAAGTCACTAGAAACAAACTGCTATTTCTAAAGAATTTTCTGATGCAGCTATGAAAAGAGAGAAGGAAACTACATCAACACAATTAGTAACTTGTAAAAAGTCATTGGAATTTATGTTTTTGAGAACTAACCGAACAAAAAACTTAACCTTAGAGTGTATCTAGCCCTTCCATATATGATTAACCAAGGACAAATGAGTAGAGTCCGGGGATCCAAAAAATAAAAAGCCATCAAATCTTCACCCTTTTGCAATCAAACTTCACCATTCATGTTAATAAACCATATAAATTCAATCCATTATCCTACCATTCTAAAATCCCTCGAGCTGATTCAAGCAAAACTACATGAAGCAGTTGGTTAAGAATTAGCATGTGCATTCCGTGACTAGTTGAAAAGTATCAAATCAGCACCCTCAATCTATCTTAGAGAACTTAATAAGAATAGCTCATTGCAATGCTTTCTGATTTCTGAATAAAGCCAATTCCAGCTGGTGCTTTACCAGGCTAGGGGACAACAAACAAATATCTGGAAGAAATTTGAAGCAAACCCCTAAATCCCACAATATGTAAGTAATACAAGAATTAAAAGCAGCAAAAACCAAGCACACTAGTCTGCAAGTATCCAAGGGGAAGAATAAAAAAGATAACCATAGAGCTAAAATAAAAATCTATTCCACAAATGCAATGGGAGATGGGAGGAGATGAAGCCATGAAGCTATAAATAAATCTCAAAAACAATCATTTGAGCTTCTGTAACGAAGTTCTATCTCCTCAAAAGTTTGACTAACAGATATTAAAATTTCCAGGCTAGCTTCTTCTTTTTTTCATCCTATATCCAATAATCCTTAAATTTAAGTTACCAAGGTGTTATTTCTCTTCCTTTTATGATGTTAAGTGGCAAGCATACCTTCAAGAAACAACTGGAATAATCATGCATAGACATACATGCCTTTTAACCTAGCAGGATTTCTAAGGAAACATTTCAAGTATGGGCCCTTATCAAATGAATTTATCTGGAAATAAACTCAGTTAATTGCTACAAGAAAATGATAGTTTCAACTTTCGACATGATAAAACCAAAGAAGGTTGGCATGTCTGGATGACATTTCTACAGAATGATTGATAAATGAGATGACTTATTTGATGATGGATATGACTTTTCAAAAAGTATTGGCTCACCTCCATTTATGAAAAGATCATAAAAATTTTCAAATTTATTTAGAAAGGCTGCAACAATATCTTCTCTTCTTAATGTGCATGCAGCAGCAGACAATTCTCTTAAGACTGCATTCAAGCATGTTGTTGGTTTCTCATTATCGACATTCAAGCCTATACCTGCAAGATTGTGATGCTATATTATTTGTATCATACATGCAAACTTAGAACCAACCTTCTCTATAATTTGGATTATAGAGAACAAGTGATAAAGAATAAACAAAGTAGCCAGTTAGCAATGTGGAAGTGTGAACATCAGAAAACAATTGCAGATCACAGAAAAAGAATTATATTTACCGGTACTGACATTGAACTTCTTTGATTTATATGTTGAGGTGGAGAGAATGCCTCCAACTTTAAGACCATTTAAATAAAGATCATTTGGCCATTTGATTCTAACATCAATACGCGGTAAGCCCTGAAATAAATCATATACTCCCAAATGAGTGAATCAAACCTCAAACTCACATACATGCTGGCTGAAAAATTGCAATAAAACAATCATGCATGGCATTGATGGGTAAAGCAGCCACAAGCCACCTTTCAATCAGACACTAACAGGTGAAAATTCTTTAAAAACTTACGTTTTTCACACACCAACGTAATAAGTGACTAGCACTTTGTTCTCTAAGATCACATACTCTGAATACAACTTGACTAATTTACTTGTTTAAGTCATTATGTTCTCTTGTTAAGCAAACATCACTAAGTAAGCGATAATTAAATACCAAATAAGAAAGAGCAAGGTTATAACTAGTTAATGACTGGCAACACCCTTCAATTAAGAAGGAAAAAAAAAACCAACATTTTTGTCGCAAACATCCTTTATTGCCTCGGTAACAGCAAGAGACACTACATATTGCAACAAAGGCACAACTCGTCCATCCTCCATTTGAATGGTAAATGAAAACATCAGGCAACCTGCTGGAGATTCCCACACATTCTTTGATCGACCTGCACAATCAAACATACAAAGTTATAACTATTGATTATTGGAAATCCGAAATCACAGCACGAAATTTATATCACAAACCTCGCCCTTTATATTGAACATCAGCAACGCAAACAGTACCAATTGGAAGCTCACCAAAATTACTGTCAAAAAGAAGAAAAAAAATTAAGCATCTGAATTTATTATACACACGAAAAAAATCGGAAAATTGAAATTGGAGATTCTTACTTGGAAACAACATCATGAGTTGAAGGCAATATCGGCGACCAGATGAGTAATCTACCGAATTGATTAGTTGAAAGAGAATTCATAAACCGTTCAATACAGAAAGACTCTTCGTCTTGCCGCTGCTGCTTATTAATAATCTCCGAGTGCAAGAGAGTAGAGACTTGCACATTATCAGGCAGTTTAAGAGTGTTATTATTCATTAATGATTTAGCAATTTCATTCTCTGCAGATGATTTTCCGCATAATACCAGCTTACAAGGCGTGCTGCTGCTGCTATCCATTGCTGAACCAAAACAACAGCAGCAGCAACAAATCAAGATTTAAAAGCATTTCCAGTTGTCAAGAAAGGTAAAGGCATCTGACACGTACCTGTAGCGGCTGCAACTGATCGAGATAGAGTGAATGGGCTTTTCTGGCTTGTAGGAGCAATGAAGTTATGTAGAGAGCGGAGCGAGAGAGAAGCTTGTGGAGAGAGAAAACGCAGGTGAGGAAGCGTGAATGAAGCGCGAGAGAAGCGCGAGAGAAGTTTTTCTGGCATTAGCTAGATTCCGCTCCCTTGGGGTCCAATTCAAGTCGTAAAAAACCTCTTTCTCTACGGAGTTAGAAGTTTAGTTTGCGGAGAACACAACACGTGTTATAGGAACAGCAGGTGCTTAAAGTTTGTTGTCACTGACGTTTTGGAGCCGTTGGATTATAAAAGCGATACGTTATTCGCAGAAGGAACGGCGGAGAGGTATTTTATGACAAAAGAAATTACGTAGCCCAATATTTTAGGGCATTTTTTGCGAATGTGAAAATTGGAGGAAGGGAAGGGAAGGTGAGACTAAATATTTAAATTTAAAATAATACTGGAATCGTCTACACTCTCCAGTCTAAAATGTTTACAATTGTACTCAAGTACCAGATACAAGCAGCTAGTTCTTCCATCTATTATTTTTTCTTTCAAAAAAATGGAAAAATTGAGGAGTGAATAATTGTGTTTGTGTATGATCTTCAGAAATCAGACTGGAAGTTGCATCGCTGTCTCTCTCCCTGCTTGAGAAGGATAAGCGAAAGTCTGTCGGGCCTTCTATTCGTTTGATGGTTAGACTCTACCTTTGTAGAAATTTGCAAAAGGAGATGGTAATTACTCTGTCATTCGTTTGATACGATTTGCCCTCGTCAACTTCCTTAATGGAAGCATTCAGTTAATACAGTCATAGGAGGTAATCAATCATGGAGCTCACAACCGGCTTCGTTCCTTTTCTACTGCCTTCCATAATCAATCAATAGTAGGACGCAAAAATTCACTGGCACAAGGGAACCCCGGCAAACCCGTACAAATTGCTCACGCCACTATAGTTTGGAAAAAAACAAAATCGTGGGAGCAGGCAGTTTTTCTTCTCACATCGAGTATGATACAAGTACCCTACCATTCCAGGAACTCGCATTTGCATGAGCCAAAGTATTCTAAACAATACCAGTGAGGAAAAAAAAATCATTTTCGGGAAAAATTCTGAAGTTACCACACAGGAGTTAATTTAGGTTTTCCGCCACCAGGGGTTGTTTTTTTTATTTTTTTTATTATTTATCGTTACTTGCTTCCCTAGACAATGTGCTGAAAATTTTCTCAGAAGATCCATGACAAATAGCTATTACAGTTAAGTAGAAAATCATGTCAATACTGTGCTACCTTACATAGAAGTTGCGCAAAGCAAGTGAAAGATTACACATCCATTGTCGCGCTGCGCGCATTCAAAAAGGAGATGCATACAAGTAAAGAATTGGAGTTCAATTCTTCTGTTTGAAGGCATAATTAAACAACAGGGATGTGTACACCTTACAGTGGACGGACAAGATTTCTCATATTCCCAAACGAGAAGAAGACCTTCCCAGAGTTGACTACCTGAAACCATTCCTATCCTCTCTCTAACTTTGCTAAACACTCCCGGAGCTGAAAACAAAGCTTAGACATCTGGGAGAGCAACTGACATTGTTGGTCTCGCGATGTCAATGACTCAGGTGTGAGAGTACCTGGGTTAAGCAATTGTTGGAGCTCACGGCATAGCACAGAAGCTTCTTGGTCACCGCTACAAGTTTCTGAGACAAGTTGAAGCAGCTTACAACCTTGTTTCTGAGATACTGATGGTTGAGTTGGTACTGGTGGAACAAGAAAAGGGTGTTGGAGTAATTGAGGGATTCTCCACCTCTCGTTCCGGTCCCAAGCCAAGCATTTTTTCATAAGATCAAGAAGCCATGGGTTGGAAACTGGCTCATAAGTTATCTCATGGTTTGGATCTGTTATAACTTTGAACTTGGCCCAAAAGGTCTTGAACTCAGAAAAGGGGGTTCTTCCATACACCATTTGGTAAAGGATACAGCCAAGGGACCAAATATCTGATGGTCGACCACACTTTATGGTGTTTCCATTCGCATCACTCTCATTGCACATGAATGCCTCTGGAGACATGTAGCTCAGGGTACCTACCTGCAGAAACAGAATATGAACCGCTAAGCAAAATAATACCAACTAAAGAACCTCTTAAATAAGCTAAATTGACAATTATGCAATCCTCTTCATCCAAAAATACACAGAACAAAAGAAGGGTGTGTTCTTAGGTGGCAACATGTGGTCAGTCAACAGAAGGACACATACAAGGTGGAATCTGCATTCTGATGCAATCATACTTCTAAATCTAATAATAGTTTGGAAAACCAAGTCTACCTGTGAATCCCTTTGAATATTAGTGGTATCACTCATTATGGCTTTGGCGATACCAAAATCAATCAACTTCAGAGAACCTTTGACAAGAAGAAAATTTGCTGGCTTCAGGTCAGAGTGCACAATACGTTCCTCGTGAATGGTATTGACAGCTTGAAGTATTTGCTGCAAAATATTTGAACAAAACAATGTCAATCTGCACTGCCATTCAAATAACAATGAATAAAACAAAAAATTAGGCCTTAGACCAACAAATTCTGTGTGTTTTCAAGATGATGTAAATTTGCTATTTGTTAGTATCATATGAAGACAATGTTGCATTGCTCATGTAAACAAGTGTGTTTCCTCATCCATACCAAATCCCCTTCCATACAAACTATGAGAGATGGAAAATGGAAAATGAAAAAATGACAATAATCAACATCATGCCAAATTAGAAACTTATCCACCCCGTGATGCAGACAAAGTCCCAATAATGAAAACAGGAGCATCATTACAGTGCTTCCTTTAAACAAAGACAAAATGCTCCCCGCTGTTCAAAATGACTTCATTCTAGCATTAAAAACTGACATCTGAATTAGTAGCTATAGCTATCAATCTGTAATATGAGAAATAGCTATAGAGTGTTAATATAAATTAAACTGCAACTATGATGCAAGGCCAGGTGAAGCCCGAGGACCTGCCAGTAAAATCTAAGCCAATTCTCATCTATCGTCTGGTTGGAGCTATCCATCTCCTTCCATTTCTGGGCCAGCATGTGAGCCAAATCAATTTCCCCATATTCAAGGACCATGTATATACACCCATCATCCTTAACTCTTCCATCTTTATTACTTATGGAGCTACTCATGACTTCATGGAGCAAAGCTTTATCTGTCACCTAATTCCAAAAGAAAGTGTTAGAGATCTAGTAGATGAAGAAATCAAGAATAGATGTCAAGCCTATAAGATATGGATTCTGATGAGAAGAAAAAAGAACATCAATATAAAAGACCTATTCTTCTGGCACAGAAGATTTATCGTCTTCTATAATGTTATCTCGAAGCACATATGTACAACCACAAGGTATAGAGTTTTAGTAAATTGCAAACATGATTGCCCCAGTTAAATCATATCATTTAGAGCATGATTCTGTTAAGGATGCAAGTGAGTACCTCATAATCTATTAACTGTATAATGTTGTTCTTCCCCTTTAGTTTGTTTAGATATAGAATTTCCTGGCAAAAACCATATGCAGTTCCATAATCACGACCCTTGAGCTTGATTTTCTTGAGTGCATAGATTGTACAGTCTGAGGAAATGACTTTGTGAACCTCACTACTTCCTCCACTTCCTATCTTACCAAGCCTTTGATAGAGCTTCCCATTAACTTTAAAGAACAAATCTGGATCATAACTCCTTTTCCGAGGTACTGATGTGCCTTTACTGCTTGCAACCTTTTCTTTGTTTTCTGGTTTAGAAGGCTCCAACTTCACATTTGAAGATGGGTTTCTGGACATTGGACGCTGAGATTGGACATCAGTACCATCATCTGCGGGTCCCCTCTCCTTAGCGGGCTTATCAACAACAAGAGAAGGATTGTTTGCAATGTCATGTGCCTCAGGCATGCTTCCCTTTTGCTCCTTAGGCAGGTCAAGCTCCTTAAATTGCGAATGAATAGCAGAGGTAGAAGGCTGGGTTGCAGTGGCTCTCAAGTCAATTAGCATAGCACTTGTGTCCTTCAATAAAGGATGTGACAGCTGCTCCAAATTCCTTGGAGTTACATGCTGAGAATTTGCATTAGAATCCCTCAAAGGTTCGACAGCAGCTTGAGAACCACTCTCTGTATGTAGACGAGAGCAATAAGTCGTTGAGTTAAGCATGGGTGCCGAAGTAGAATGAACAGATGTTGTGGTAGCACAAGATGGACCAACAACAGATGATTGAGTAGCTGGTTGGTTTAAGAAGTTCCTCAATTGATGCAACTGATCCTGAACAACCATTGCTCTCTTTGCCAGTGATGTTACAGCTCCATCAGATCTCGAAGTGACATCTGATTCCATGTTCTGAAAGTTCTGCTGCTTCGTTTCATCATTAATCACATTTGACACCTCTACTTGATTGCTCACATCCCATTCCATTTCTGTCAATGCAAGTGAACCCATATGAGAAGACAAGTTCTCCAATCCAGTGGCCATTCCATCATCGGCCCCTGCAAGTTAGAAGATAACAGTACATATATATATGTCCAGAGTACAAAACTTAGAAGCTTTTGCCACGGCATCTTAGATTAGATGACAAACAACAAGTAATCCAACAAAACCAACTTTCAAACGATCACTCAAAAAAGCAAGGAGCAGTATATTACCCTGGGAAGTGGCCTTGTTCACTGTCAAAAACTGGACTTTTCTCTTACCCTCAAAAAGTTGAGATTCTACACATGTCAGGGGCACCTGATTATCCTCTTTAGTAGCAATAACAGATTCTGGTTGCTCTCTCTGTCCATCAAACGGATTGAAACTCTCATCAAACGTCTTTGTAATGGTTCCTGGAAACGGAGATGCATCTTCATGAGTTTCCCTAATAACAGCAACTGGATTCTTTGTTTGCAAAATTGAATCTTTACTTAGAGGAACAACATCTTGAGACTTCTTCGTCCCTGTAGTAGGATCCACATTTGAAGCTACGGTTCTCGATGCTTCACGCTGTGGAATCAACGTACGCCTAGGCTTTATACTATTATTCGTTTGCATTATACCTAAAACGAGCATGCCAAACACTTAGAACTTCGACATTTACAATTTAACTGTCAAAAAGTCATAATTAAAGTACTCTGGTCACAAATTAAAAAAAAATTCTTCGAATTTGACTTCAAGATGAAGAAGTTGATTCCAAATTAATTAACACAATCGTGAATATAGTAATCAGCATTCCTGGATTAAGCCTAAATCTCATTTTATAGTAAATAACAATAGATAAATAAATGAATGAATGTGCCAAATTTTAAACCCTAATTTTCAGAACTTCTTAGTAAAAGCGAGATCTAGAGAGATCGAAAGCACAAAAAGTTACAGATAGGGGTGGTGGTACCGAGGGGGCGGTGGCGCTTGAAGGCGGCTTGGACATGCCGGAGAAAGTCCGGGGGGGAGGAGGAGGAAGAGAACGAGGACGAAGATGAAGTCGTGTCGGCGGCGTTGGTGACCGGACGAACGAGATTTTTTGGCGGAGGTAGAGATGGGAGAGGAAGGTTATCCTCCCTGTCCATGGCCGGATCTCAACGGCATTTCCGTCAAGGAGAGGAGCAGTTTGGGGAGGAGAAGACAAAAACGAAGATACTTATCCGGAGGAGAGATATTTTAATTAGAAGGAATTAGGTTAGGGCATGCGTGCTGTCCATGAGTATGAGGAGGAAGCATCGGAATTTTTTAGTGCCCTGTGTCTGTGTGTCACATTGAGAAAGTGGAACAGCACTCTATCCGCTGTTCTTGCCAAAGCTAACTGAGCAAGAGAGAGCAGCGTTAAAGTTTTGAAATGACTTGTTGGCGCCCTTGAATCTTGGTTGTTTGCTGTGTTTGGGCCTTTATTGGGCTTTTTCTTTTTTCAGCTCTAAACCATTTAATATTGAGTAAATTATAAATTAGTACATGTAATTTTGCAAAATGAATTAAATAGTTATTTTAGTTTAAAAAAATAATTAATTGGTCTTCTATTTTAAAATATAGTTATAATTAGTTTTATCACTCACGGGTAAAATATCAAATTAATTATGAATGTAATGGAAAATTGTGTTAGTGATGTGCATACATTTTAAAATATAATGATTTTTCTGAATTAAAAACGTAAACATTTTGTTTTTGCATATATGCTGTTTATGTTAGAAGAATTAGTTTAAAAAAATAATTAATTAGTCTTCTAACTCTAGGCATGCTTGTTTCTTTTTAGGAGTGGATGATGGGTCATCCACTTATTTTTTCTCTTTAAAAAAAAAAATTGGGTGGCAAGTCACCTGTTATTATTGTCCATAAAACCAGGGGATGGGGCGGGTGGCTTGAAAAATCAATTTATTTTCACATGAAAACATGATAAAACCTTCATAAATCACCTACTAATCCAAAAACATTTTAAAATCAATCTAAAAAGTAAATATAAACTAAATCAAAAAGGATTTAAATGAACATTATTTATTTAAATCAAAAAGGGAAAAATCATTATTATTCACTCTCCTCAAATTGAATTACTTGACTTTTTCTCTTTTATTGTAGTTTTCTTGTACTTTACCCCTCTTATCTTAAAACCATGAATTAAAAACTAAACAAAATGAATTTTTAAATTAAAATAAAAATTTTATAAACTTTGATATTGGTCATATATTTTTTATATATTTTACATTGTGGTCCTTTTTATTTTAATTTTATCTCTCCACTCTAATTTTAAACCTTATCTCGTAAAATTAGGTCACAAGATTGATCGAATAAAAAAATATTTTATTAGAAATTATAAAATTAAAAAAAATAAAATAAAAAAGAGAAAGGTGTTTTATTATTTATACGAGTAGTGAAACACCATTAAAAACTGTAGTTTTTTTTAAAGTGTTTTAGTTTATATAATAATAATAATTTTTACTCTTTTTTATTATATTTCTTAATTTATTTTTTGGTGTTGAGGGGTAGAAAAGGAAAAAAAATAGCATAAAAAGATTGATGAGAAAATAAGATATATGTTGGATTATAGATAAATATTAAATTAAACATCATCAACACTGATCAATCAATCAATCAATTAATTATTTCTCAAACTAAATGGACTGTTTAATCCATTTTGCAAAACTAAAAGGATTAATTTATAATTTACTCGTTATTAAAAAAGGCTTTTAGAGAATTTAATACGTGGATTGTAGCTGAAACAAGGGAGAATCGTGCTGACAAATGTCTTGCTTTGGAGAAACAATGATTGTTACGAACAAAATAAATTATCCTTTAATTGTCAAAAATTTAAAAATGGTTTCACTCTTTAAAAAGTGATTTTTTAGAAAATAAATTATTTTTTAATGTCTGATTATATCATGGTGATAAGGAGAAAAAAAAAACAGGGGAGCGAATTTTTTTTTAACAAGTAGCATGGATTTTCTGCGGGGAGGGGCAAACAGACAATAAAACAAGGGAGAATAGTGCTAACAAATACCTTGCTTTGGAGTAACACTGACTGTTAACAGTACTGTTTTCATTTTAATCTCAATGCTTAACAAAAGAAACTATTCTTTAATGTCATTTAAAAAAAATATATATATATATATAGCTTTACCGTGTAATTCAAGGCCTCATTTGTCAGAAAATAAATTCTTTTTTGAAAAGTGAATTTCATGAAAAGTAATTTTCAAAAAAATAGATTATTTTTAATGTTTGATTGTATAATAAAAATTGAGTTGAAACTATTTTATGGAATAAACTAAGTTGAAAAATAAGTGTTTCCAAGTCAATAATGTTTTTTAAATAGTACTATTTCTAAAATAGTGCCGTGACATTTTTTTTATATTTGATGATTCTTGAAAATATTTTCTTTTATATTCTATTTTTTTATATATGATTATTGTATAGCATAACATGTATATTTCAATGTGTTTTTTAGCAATACTATATAAAGTAAAACATTATATACACTGATATATTAAATTAATATAACTTTTAATAAATATTTTATATTGATGTATCCTAATGTATTATTTACACTATATATTATTATTTTATTATTTTCTAATAATATTATTTATTTCAAAATTATTTTATTAATATATAATGTTGATATATATTTAAATAATAAAGTGTTGTTTTTCTCCGTGTAAAAGTGGTTTTTATTATTTTGAATTAGAAAACATTTTTCACTCTTTAAATCTTATATTTTTCTGTTATAGAAAACTGAAGTCAGAAAAATGTTTTATAAAAAAATGTTTTTTAACAAGCAAACCATACTCAAATTAATAATCTATACACACACACACACACACACACACACACACACACCACTATTTGAGATTCTAATTCGTAATTATTTTATTATTAAAATTTTAATATTATGTTAAATAATATTTTTAATTCAAAAATCTAAACCATTAAGCTAATAAATGATTTTATATTAATTCATTAAAACAACACTGATCAAGCAGGCCATTGGACTTAACTCAGTTGGTATTCATACATGCACAGCATGAATAAGCAAAGCACTCGAAAGTCGTAATCTGTGCTTCTAATATATATAGAAGGGAGGAGAGAATCGCAACATGGTGGGGAGTCCGCTTTCAGAAATCAAGAGCAATATTACCTTTCGCAACATGGTGGGGAGTCTGCTTTCAGAAATCAAGAGCAATATTACCTTTTCTTTTCTTTTTGACGTGAGAACAATTTTACTGTGTCAATTGATTTCCTTGATAAAATAACCGAGAAGTCATTTCTCGAGATTGCCGAGTCCGAATTATATTTGCACCGAGACAAGTACGCCAGAAAAGAGTTACAGCAGAAGAACGTCGAGACCCCAACAAGAGGAAGGGAGGAGAGGATTACTGTCGTGTACAGACTTCTGGCACCAACACCGAAAACGACATATACAGTCAAAGCTCAAAAGTCATCCTATCACAGATCACAATTTCAGTCCTCGTAGACATGATGGCACCCTGACAACAAAATACTTTGATTTACTTCGGTATCCTATCACACTTCCTTCATTTTTTTCTTTTTCTGCACCTGGGAACCTCTCAGCTTTTTATAGACTATGAACTCGGTAAATTTTTCTCATTCAACCTCAATTTAACAACACACAGTTGTCAATTTGCAGCTAATAAAGCAAATCATAATAGTAGTAACCAAAACCATTCTACAGTTGATTTTTGTGCAGAAACTGGCATTTTTCTGATTGACTATTGTCCTGTTTGTTCCAGGGATACATTCTCTTTCGTTTTCATGGCCAAAGCAAATTCCAATGCATTGCAGGGCTGCTCAAAAGCAGAGGAACCAGCATCAGGCAAGTTGGTTTTGGGTCATTTGGGCTAAGGGAAGTATCGTTCATTTTCCTAACAATTGGCCCTTCGAGCCCAATACCAGTTTTATTTTATTGCAGTCGTAGATTCTCCAAATTGTGATAAATTTTCTCTCCTCTGGTTACTGGGTTCATTAGAATTTTAAAGAGCATTGGCTATCGATGCATCGTGACGTACATAGGACAAAGCAATACTTTGGGAGGGGAAAGCATGTGAAGATTTTCCTTTGAAGCTGTAGTGGTATAGATTTTCTCGAGGAAGGGGAAAGCAGTCAATTATATGAGAGTCATCATGACAAACGCCCTGGTTATTTCTGCGAAACTAATCATTCTGTTTGGCATTCGGGATCAAGTGCTCTCATATTGGGCACTAACTTTTGTGAACCGGAGCCCTCTCCTTTCCTTGGACAGGTAGTTTTTAACACCCATTTTTTTAAAATGATTTTATACGATCCAACTAGTATTATAAATTCATTTGAAATTCACTTTTTTTATTATTATTAATATAGGTGTTCCGACCAGCTTACTCGCACCTCGACTAATCTCACTAACCATGAAATTAACAATTATGTTAGCCTCTAGTGACTATCATATTAGCAACCATTGAATCACCTGTTAATGGTTATTTGAAAGTCACTTTTAATTTCTCTACTAATTGCAGTGGTACATTAAAGATTTTCCAACCTCTTCTTTCAAGTATAGAGAAAGATTAGATATGTTAATGCTAAGAAGAGAAAATAATTTTTTTAATTCTTTTATTTAAATAACATGATAAAGTTAAGAAACTATAAATATTACTTGAATCAACAAAGTAAAGAATTCTTGATTTTTTTAGTTCTTAAAACATTTATCATATAAAAAAAACACTATTATTCTTAGAATATATAGCTCATTCTTTTATTTATTATAATTTTTTTTTATTAAAAAGTCACTGATTTTATCATTTGATGTTCCTTAAACCCCACTAAAAATGATTATTTTACAAGTGTTAAGCTTTATACTATTAACCATCTATTTTGTGAGTTCCAAACTAATTCATGATGTTATTGAATTCTAGAATATCATTATTTTTTTAAATAGCAACTGCAAAAACTATCATAATATAAAATATATAGTTAATTTGATAACATTAGGGGTAAACGTTTTATTTTTAATTTTCATGAATTATTAACATACAAAAATTCATTCCATTGTATATGGGTTCACATCATTTCAAGGCGAAAGGAATCCAACAACTCTTTTTTATAAAAAAATCACTATTATAGTGTAATTAGTGAGTACCCAATCGCTAATGTGAACGTGCTTGGATCTGGAAATCTACCCTAGGAAGACAAGAAAGCAAGTTAGAGTCTTCACACTTCACTAAGATAGTCATGACGCCATTGATTTGCATTTATATTGGATCATTGTTTAGCTATATATATAATAGCTTCAATAAGCTATGACATCCTCCTTCCTTCTGTTATAGATTTACTACTTTGATATCAATTATAACAAATTTAATAATTCAGGTCAACAATAATAATAATTTTATTGAATTTGAAGAAATTGATTGCAAAGATCTAATTAACAAAAGATAAAAGATATTTTTAGAGCATATTCGAGGTTGCTCAAGCCTCTCCATACAAGTATATTTGAGGTTCTTCAATCCTCCCATGACTTAATAGAAAGTCTCCATAAGTTTTTTCATGGTTTTTTCATAGCTTAGAATTCTACTTAAATAGAAGAAAAATTCAAATTTAAAATATTCTAACATTATAAATTTAAATTTAAATATAAGTAAATTAAAGCTATGACTGTTACAATTTTTAGGTTCTTAGATTTACAAGTGTCATGAACCCTTCAAATATGTAGGATTTAAGAGGAAATTTGACTACTAATTTTTTGTTGGTCGTGGTGATTTAGTTACTGAAACTTTTTAGCCATCTTGTTAGTTGTTGCAGTTACAAAACACAATATATATAAAAATCATAGTTTTAAAATATAACATTTACTTGATTATATGGTTTTCAATCACAACTTTTTAATATATCATAATTCTGAAATACAACATTTACTTGATATCACGTTTTCTAATTACAACTTATTTACATGTCGTGTTTGGAATTACAACAATTCAAATGTTATTTCATCAAAACATTTTGCAATGTTGGTAATTGGCCAAAAATTTTAATTTTCAATGCTAAAAGCACCAAATCTCCAAGTTTTCGCTGATGTAAGTAATAGCCTAATAGGAGTATCAGAACAATTACTATCAAATTAACTGTTCATCAATCAATATTTGATAAATGGAAAGGAAGAAGTGTAGAGTATATCACCATCTGGCCTTCCCATTCTACTGATCTAACCTACTGGACAAAAAGAACAACAGCCCATGCAGTAAATAGTAGTTTAATAAGGGACCCAGATTTCTTACTTCTGCTACTGATCTAAGAAACTTTCATGCAATGAACGGTCAGATTCCCGTCGTGAAAAAGGGCTATTAGTTCAGTATAAAATTCAGTTCGTCACATGCATATCAAAGATCACCATTAACTCCAAAATCTAGAAATAAATCCCCTAGCTTCTCTACTAGTTTTCGCACCTTCCCAGCGGGCGAGCTCAAGCTTCAATATTCTATCACCTGGCAATGGCCAAACCAAAAAACTCCAGAACAACCAAGGAAGTCCAACAGAATCAAAACTACCATCCCCTGAAAACAGAAAAACCACCTTCATGGTTAGTTGTAAGAGGCCTTTTTAGCTGCAAGCATCTCCAAGCACACCAGCAGCAGCCAGAACAAAAGCAACCACAGCAACAAAAGCAAGATCAGCTGCAGCAACCGAAGAAGGAGAAAAAACACAACCAACGTCAAGACCGGTCAGCGGAGGAAACAAGCAAGAAATGCAAGAAAATGAGGTGTTCAGGCTCAATATGCAGCAACACAAAGGTCATGCACAGGCCTGAAACAACCTCCCCTGAAGTCCAAAGGAAAGGGGCTTCAATGGGCTCAGCTGGTAAAAATGACACTTCAAGTAGATCCATGAAAGCTCCTTTACATGAACTCAATGGGGTTGTTTCCTCTACCAATTCTTCACTTTCTGCATCTTCTAATTTCAGAGGAATGCCATTCAGTAGATTCTCTGGTTGCTATGAATGTAGAATGGTAGTGGATCCTGTTCTTGGAATTGCCAGAGACCATTCCTTGTGGGGTAGCATTTGTTCTTGCCCTGAATGTGGTGAGATTTTCACGAAAGCTGAAAGTCTAGAGCTTCATCAGGCTGTTAGACATGCAGGTAGCCCACCATTCCCTACAACTTTTGATACATATTCAACCAACTACCATTTAATTATTATTTTCACATTTACTTATCTATTAGTATAATTTTGACTTATGATAATGTTTCTTGAGAAGGAATTTGATTTTCATCCTTATAGTTCATTGTATTTTTTGGAGGCAAAAGAAGCCCAGAATTCCTTTTGGCCATTAAGCTTCGGATTTTTTCTCTTATTCCAATATCTATTGGTTGCTTATGACTACATTTTTTCAATACTAGTTTTTGACTAATTTTAACTTTTCAATGCCCATCACACACGTATCTTCGCATGCCCATCATTACCAAACACTAAAACAAGTCCTTAACTCCCTGATTTTTGGTTCAAATTTCACAGTATCTGAACTGAGTCCAGAGGATACAAGCAAGAACATAGTAGAAATCATATTCCAATCCAGCTGGCTAAAGAAACAGGCTCCCATTTGCAAAATAGATCGCATCCTCAAAGTCCATAATACCCAGAGAACCATCTCTAAGTTTGAAGAGTACAGAGACTCCATCAAAGCCAAGGCCGCCAAGCTCCCCAAGAAACAGCCACGTTGCATAGCAGACGGCAATGAGCTCCTCAGGTTTCACTGCACCACCTTTGCGTGCTCAATAGGCCTAAATGGCTCGTCTAATTTGTGCATTTCAGTTCCAAACTGTAAGGTATGTAGCATCATCAAGAATGGCTTCAAAGATCCCACTGGTGGAGATGATAATGGACATGGGATTTTGACAACAGCGACCAGTGGAAAGGCACATGACAAAGCCACGACATTAGAGGATGGTAATGGTGATAGCGAAAAGAGGGCAATGCTGGTTTGCAGGGTGATTGCTGGCAGAGTTAAGAAGAGCATGGAGGGAAATATTGAGGATTATGACTCAGTAGCAGCTGGCATGGAGGTTTACTCTAATCTGGACGAGCTGTATGTGTTTAATCCTAGGGCAATTTTGCCTTGTTTTGTTGTTATCTATAGAGGGTTTTAATATGGCCTAACTCGTAACTAGTAGCATCTTGTATTGAATTAATTAGGGTAGTGTTTTCTGTTCTGTTCAGTTGATTCTGTCCATGAAACTCGATAATAATTTTTCCTTTTGATAGGATTTTGCAACGCACAGTTTGGGGTCCTGGTCAACTATAAACAAAAAATTTGTTGGGCACAGCTTGGCCAGTCTCCAAACAGGGCATTAAATGTACATTGTTCTTGTGCACTGTCTCCTACTCACCAGACGAGAAGTTATGTAATAATATAAGCGAGAAGTAACCTTTGTTTTCTGTTTAATCATGCCAATTTTGAAAGTGAAGGTGATCAAATTCTTGGAAAGAATGCACCCATATTTTGAGATGTAACGACCGATTACTATGAAACTTCACCACCAACCCGAGCCTAATTGTTTACAGAGGGTTTAACTATTCAAGATGCATTATCATCGAATGCATGGACTCAGAACACTACGGCGTTGCACTTTGTGCAGACGATATTACATCAGTCTTCAAGCTGCAAGACATGCCTTCGTGTCCAACACTGGGCGTGAAAATGAACTTCATCTACTGTAACTCCGAAGCCTTCGATTTTCTCGGAATCATTTTCTGAAAATGCAATGTTATACGAAGGCATGTCCAACACTGGGCGTGAAAATGAACTTCATCTACTGTAACTCCGAAGCCTTCGATTTTCTCGGAATCATTTTCTGAAAATGCAATGTTATACTTCTCGTAGTTTAAGTAAAATATATATGAGGCAAAACCAGAGAAAGAATTTCTAACAGGAATGGCCAGAGAGAGCGGAGAAGGTATTTCTAATCCCGTGGGTTTGGCCATGGTCAATCCTTAATCTGACATGTACATTTGTACATTTTAGCCTGGCAAATCCTCCCAGGGCCACAAAGGAAAAGATAGCCTCTCATGCCTGCACTTATCCATTAAACGGCCAAAAAAGGGTAAACGATGGAGAGATCTGTGCTGCCCAGTGGCCACCAAATGTCATCTCAAATTTTCAATCCTTTCGCTTATTTGTAGCAATGAGTTCTTCTGGCGTGCTGACGTGGCAGGACTAGTCATAGACTTTCACTAGCTATTTGACACCCGAGTTAAGTATTTTTTTTTAAAAAAAAAACCTGACCACTAAAGTTTTTTTACATAAAAATATATTAATGTAAATAAAAAGGATATTTTTAGTTAAATAAATAAAAAAATTATATAAATCAATAAATAAATAAAATTCATTAATACTAACTAAATACATATCTGGAAATGTCGAGAGGCGGATATA
>Ga0307516_10003221_pt1 | contig 21173 bp, 31 predicted proteins | sample 19_EM_MG_FD_203310 | JGI IMG/M metagenome (GOLD analysis project Ga0307516, IMG submission 203310) | Populus trichocarpa ectomycorrhiza microbial communities from riparian zone in the Pacific Northwest, United States - 19_EM | ecosystem: Host-associated > Plants > Roots > Unclassified | place... | reverse complement strand
GACATCATACTCGTCACATCGTATTGTACCAGCTCCCACCGCTGTTCCTGTCACTCGGAGAGCTGTGCTAACCATGCCACAAAGCTCGCCGTCGTGCTCGCCGCCTCCTACTAGCTATCGTCCTCGCTGCCAGCATCCTCATTGACATCGACTCGTCACTGTGTATTCTACAACTTCCTGGTGTCTCTGTCACTCTGAGAGCTGTGCTAACCGTGCCATAAAGCTCGCCATCATACTCACCACGTCGTACTCGCTATCGTCCTCGCTGCGTCTTACTCGCTATCGTCCTCGCCGCATCCTACTCGCTCTCATACTCGTCGCGTCCTACTCACTCCCATACTCATCACGTCTTACTCGCTCTCATACTCGCCGTGTCCTACTCGCTATCGTCCTCGCCGCGTCCTACTCACTCTCATACTCGTCGCGTCCTACTCGCTCCCATACTCGTCACGTCTTACTCGCTCTCATACTCGCCGTGTCCTACTCGCTATCGTCCACGCCGCCGGCATCCTCATTGCCATCCTCCTCATAGTCGTCGTGCTCATCGCGTCGTGCTTATAGTCGTCGTGCTCAACGCGTCGGGCTCATCGCGTCGGGCTCATCGTGTTGTGTCGTATTTGCCAACTTTCCTTTGTTTCCGACACTCAGCAATGCTACGCATGTCAAAAACAGCGGCGATGGATGTGACGCTGGGTGCTTGTGCTGGAAACGCGAAGTGTGGTAGTAGCATATATAGATGTACATTAGATATAGAGAATAGAACTGGACTGAGTCACTATGCCTGGAATCCGCTACGTGTTTGTGAATGCGACGCGAGTATTTGCTGTGATGTTCCATGCCTTGACAGTCAGCGTAACTACGGTGCCATGACACGCGTTGTCCCGATGCCATTTGCCCTGACACGGCTGCGTCCAGAAGGAAAATGCCCTGACACCGTGCGTCCAGAACGAAAATGCCCTGCCACGCTCCGTCCGGTAAGCAAATACCATGGCGTACTGTGTCCGGACGCATGGTGCCGTGGCGATCTGCGTCCCAGTTAAGCAGGTTGCGTCTGAATGTCCAGAGTGTCTAGTGCGTCCAGACGCTAAGGACGCAAATTTTTTTTTTCCTGATGATATTTTGCCCGGAAGCCCGAAAACCTCATCTGTCTACTTCAAGAACCATGGTACGATAGACACAGAAACCCACCTTCTCTACCAGGATTCGATACCTTTACCCCCTCACCTACCAAACGTAAATGTGTTACATACGTACGCCACACATCCGGTTTGAGTGCCACTACAGTCTTTTCGGCCCAGGACTCCTTCTTGGGAACTACGATCACCTCATCGCACAACCAAAAATCCTTCACCCTCTTCAACTTCCATTCTCCAGGACAAGCAGAGCCACTGGCTGCGATCCTCCCAACTCTCAAACTGACGAACAATTCTCTACTTATGGGAGACCTTAATGCATACCAGTTATGGTGGCAGGAACCCCTTCCATCGACTGCTCGTATCTCCCGTAGAAGCCAAATGATTGCAAATTGGCTTGTAGACAACAATTTCCACCTCCAGAATGAACCAGCAATCCCCACACACCATCTAAGGAATGGCGAACATCCATCCACAATTGACTTTTGCTTCTCCCGAGGGTCTACAACACAATCCATCCTGACCCTGGCCATGGATCAAAATACTACCTCAGACCATAATGCCATTTCCGTAGCACTGTCACTTCCAATGGTTACAACACCAGTGGTCCCCCGTCGGTGCTGACGTAGGGCCAACTGGGAAACATTTGACTCTTGAATCCAGTCAGCCTAGATGGACCTCTCACAACTTCATGGAATGGACGATACTCTACGTGCGGTTGCCAACATTAACCAGCTCATCCACCAAGCAGTTGACGATGCTGTTCCTGTGAAGACACCATGGAAAACAGCTGCCCCCTGGTGGAATCACAGTCTGACACTGGCAAAACAGAGTGTGAAACGTGCTGACCGATGTGCGTGTTTGCAGCCAAGTGTGACGAACCTCAACGATAGCCAGTGCAAACGCTCCAAATGGTCAACAATGGTACGGAATGCCAAAACAGCTTACCGCATCCACCAACTCAAAGCCACATCCACTGGAACTGTTTGGAAGACGATTAAACACCACAACACACACCATAAACCGATTCCACTGCTGGAGGGACGTTCGGACTTCCAAGGAAAATGCGATGTTCTGCGGGCAGTGCTATTCCCGAATACACTGCAACCAACACCACTTCCCCCGAACCTTCTCACTTCCAAGAAAGATGTACGTCACCATACAAACAGCGTCACAGTATTTAACGTCAAGCGGGCCATTACACACCTGAAATACGGGACATCAGTCGGACGGGACAATATCACAGATGATACCCTACGACGTTTCAATGAAGCTGCTCCACTTCTGCTTCCCCAGCTGTTTATGGCATGCCTCAAATATACGGCTCATCCTCCGCAATGGAAGACTGCCAACTGCGTTGTCATTTCAAAACCAGAGAAGAAGACATACTCACTTCTAAAATCCTACCGCCCGATCTCACTCCAGTCTTGTTTTGGAAAACTGCTGGAATCAATTGTGGCGAAACGTCTCTCTCAGACTACGCTCATATGTGGTGCAACTCATCCCTCACAAATGGGAGTCAAGCCAGAGAATTCTGCAATTGATACACTCCTCCGAACGATTACACCTATTGCGAACTCCATCAGCAAAAAGAAGACCACCAATCATTATCCTACACGGCCATCTGTGCTCACACATGATATCGAAGGAGCATTCAACTAGGTGCGCCCAGCGACACTTGAGGAGATTATGCACCAACGTGGGATGCCATTGTATCTCACCAAGTGGGTTGCTGCCTTCAATACTGCTTGCAAAATGGCATTTGGATTTGATCAGCAATCTGAACTACCACAGCCTTACCAATGTGGCCTATCACAGGGATCACCAGTCTCGTCAATCCTCTTTCTTATTTACAGTAATACGATACTCGAAAAAGATGAAGAATTTCGCGACACTATCGACACCTCCTATGTGGATGATGTCTGTATGGTTCAGCTGTCACGGTCAGTACCTGAAGCCTACACACACCTTGAAGAACGAACCGAACGACACTTGGCAAAAGGTATACAGCTTGGACTCACCTTTGTGACATCCAAGACTGAACTTCTCTACTGCCTCCCCCTTACCAGTAAGAACAAAAGCAAGAGTCTTTCATCACATCCGCACCTTCAAATGCCTGGTACCATGATCTCTGCGAGACGGCAAATTAAATACCTCAGAGTATTAATCGATGAATCACTGACGTTCAAACACCATGCTGCAATGGCATCAGCCAGAAGAAACAAGGTTCTTGGAAGCCTGAATTTCCTATGACACCAATCCCGTGGCATCCCTGCCTATATTGCTCACCACCTGGCAATGACAGCGATTCTCCCGGCCATGTTCTGGCCATCTCCTGCATGGTGGGCTGGAACACCAGGAGCAATCGCCACTCTCAGAGCAACATACAACACCATTGCCCGTTGGATTACTGGCCTTCCACTCAATACCAGAACCACAAACCTCATCACCCTTGCCCATTTACCACCAATAGAGGCGTATCTAGACTACCTGTCATTGCGATATGCTATCCGACTCCATTTCCTCCCCACTCACCATGCACTTGGACCTCCACACGATCATCCAAATACGCTCACTAGCCTTCCAGGACTACATCGTCTATACAGCCTCAGTAAACACCTTGTACTGGGAAAGTTGGACGATAGGACATCAACTATGACCATGGAAGGAGTGACAACGACTGCTTCTCCGAACCCTGACAAGACAACAAAGCCACGACAGCTCCATGAGAAATGGATACAAATACTTCAAGACCATACAATTACGATATTTACGGACGGCTCCAAACTTGCCAATGGTGCAGTTGGTTGTGGCTGGGCAATCTACTACAGTGGGGACCAGCAACTCCACCGGTTTATGGAAGGTCGATGTCATCTTAGCAATAGGGCTGAGGTCTTCGATGCCGAACTCCATGCCATACACGAAGCAGTTTTCACCCTTCTCACCACTACCCTACCATCTTCTACAGTATTTATCTGTATTGACAACCAGGCTTCCATCGACACCCTACAATTCAACAGAAGCAACCACGAATACTCACGACGAGTGCTGGAAATTATCAGAAAACTTCAACTCCTAGGCTGGCATATCACAACTATGTGGTGCCCCTCCCACTGTGGTATCCGTGGGAATGAACGGGCCAATACACTCGCCAAATTAGCAGCATCCTCGACCATTCCCTGCCAATTTGCAGTAACGACTAAAACCTGGCTGCTAACTCAGACATGGTCAGAATTTCTTGCCCGCTGGAAGAATGAACTCCCCCTTGCGAATCCCTCCTTCAAGTTCCCCAGCCACCTTTGTGGGGTTGACTGGGCAGATACACGAGCAATATGGAGGGTGTTCTACAATCAATCACCTACCAACCCACCACTGAATATCACTGCGGAGCCATGCGCATGTGGTCTCGACCTCAACTCCTCCCTCCACCTACTACAAGACTGCCCACTGCTGGCAACACAGCGTGCTATCTTGCTCCATTCTACCGTTGGCGATATCCAAACTCCTGGCTTCCTCACTAGACTTCAAAATACTCAGCCACTACATCAGTTCCTCCGAAATACTATTCTAGGGCACTCCTCCCACCTCAATTTCGATAGCAACCATGACCTACCAGAGACCATCGACCCCACCGATACAACCTCGTCAGAGCTGGACTTCAGTACTTTTGAGCCTTAATGATACCACCACTGGTATGCACAGATGTTGAAAGGTTGGCGGAGGTAATGATTTGCTTTTCCAGTTCTTTGACTTGATGCTGCTATGTTGCGATACTTGCTTTCTTGCTTTGCAAAATCTCCTTTGTATGTTTACTTTGTCGGTGGTTTGGGAAAGATGAGAGCCCCATGGGGGTGGTATGGTGTGGAGGAGCGTGGATAGCCTGTAGTGCTGAGTGCAATTGATTGAAGTTGCATATTCTCCTCAACCCCACCCCGACATTTTCGTGATGAACTTCTTCCTCCTGCCATCGAATACATCAGAATCAATCTCAAAACGTTCCCTCAGAGCCAGCCTACAGCCCCATTAGCTGGAAAGTTGATTCTCTCAAGTTCAGTTTTCGACCCTCGACCCCCACCCTCTCGACCCTCCCTCTGTGATCGCGGACTCTGCGTATCCGCCCATCACCAACATGGTCACAGCCTCCCTCAGGCTCTCCTCACGCCCTGACCGGAGATCAAAAGATACCGTTCCGGTTCCTCCTTCTCTTAAAGCTACAGATAGTTACGCTCGCGTGTCTACCAAGTGACTCTGTGAGGACAGCGACCGTGATTCCAACTCCAAGAGTGAAGATAACGATAAAGCAGATATAAAACAAATAGACTTCCAATCTAGTGCCACTCAGTACATCACCGAGACCCAGGACATAGGAGATGTTGACAACGAACTCCCTACCTTCAATCATACGATGGCTCCTCCCCTTAGCCCTGAACACGCAGCCATTCGGGCAGACTTCGAAATCATCACCGCTACCGCCATGGAGCAACAGTATGCGCGAATTACAGATGCAATCACCACGTCTGTTACTGCAACATTCCAGAAGACCACCAGCCAACTCAATCAGCAAATCGGCTTGCTAAACACAGGCATAACTCAAATGCAGCAGTAACTTCTTACAACCCAGAAGTCGACCCTCCCTCCTCAAACTACACCGACTGCAGCCCCAACCAAGAAGATGCTCGAGACGAAATTAGAGAAGAAGAACTCCAGCGAGGACCAGGCCAGAGCAGGTACTGCCAGTGTTATTTCTGACATCACGGAATCGTCAACTATATCACCAATACCAGTTACGAACACCCGAGGTTGGGTGACTGTAAAGAGTACTGGCCAGCAAAAGCAGAAGAACCCCACTCCAGCAAAACTCATCCCGACGATCTACCAACAAGTGGAATGTGAAGTGTCATGTCACTTGCTCGAGCAAAAAGACAGCGATGCGTCAGGAAACGACTATGCTGTACGAGAAAATGCTGACGATACAGCACTCTGCTGTGTGAACTCTGCTTTTGTCAAGAACAAACATGTCATTGCGCCACCGTTTATTCGTGCATGTGTCACTATTCGGAGTTCCATCATCTTCACCACCAGCACCGTCCAGAACAACATTTTCTACGAGGACTCCAAAACAATAATCGCTGATGCTCTTACCTACTATGGGAAGTGCGAGACACTGGAAATCGGAAAATGCTTCAACCAGTTTCTCCTTCACGGTGTTCCCACTCATCTCTCCCTACCCGAAATCTCTAACAGCATTGCCACTAACTATCCCCAACTTGTTCAAGGCCAGATGCCATGGTGGCTGACCCCTACCAACCAACGAGAAAACAAAACAAACTCCACAATTGTCATGACATTCACCGGAAACGTTAAAAAGTCAAGCATTGGTCGCCTTAACCTCATCGTCTGCAACCCCCAATGTCAGCTGGAAGACTATATCGCATACGGTCAGAGCACCCAATATCACAACTGACAGGCCTAAGGACAGCCTGTGTAGGAGGAGGATTCCGGACGTCGCAGATGCCATACCTAGAGTGGCTGGCATGGTCGCTAGTGTGGCTGCTAGAGTTTGTGGGACTTGGCACATGGCTGCCCTAAGGGCTTCTGTAGATAGACAGTCACACACTAGCGCTAGCACACAGACACTCGTATATGTGTCTGGTGCTCCCCTCTTTAGAATGGACATGTTTCTCGCTACCCCTCAACTGGTAGCAACACTTTATTTTCTCTGCCCCGCACGACCAGCAGCGTGCATTCTTTATTTTCCTGCCCCTCATGACGAGCGGCAAGCAGAAGGAGGGTGCCGAAACATCAAGATCCCGAGAGGAAAACGAGAAAATAGAGAAAACAAGGAAACCAACCGAGCGACCAGATACAAGACGGCCCAGCGAACGGACTGTCACATGAAAAGTAGCTGCGGGAGGGCGTGGTGAGCGGTAAGCGCAGGGGCCAGCGTTTCGGGGCCCATACCTTACGTCTCACCATGCTGTTTCCAGTCACATACAGTGCGCTGACCTTCAAGAAAAAGACACTCACACACCATATTCACATGCCGTATTCACACACCATATTGACATGCCGTGTTCACACGCCGCACACACATGCTTAATATCCGCGCCGTCCTGCAGTCTTAACTACCCGTTCACCGGGCTGAGCTACTGCCTATATAACCCATTCATCGGGCAGAAGCGCTGAGCATTTCCTAAGTAGAGCGAGCATCTCCGAAGTGCGACGAGTATTTGCAAAGCGCGGCGAGCGTTTCCAAATGCGCGGGGAGTAAAACAGGGCATGCGGAAACAGCGAGCAATGTTAAATACCTCGAAATTCTGGCCAGCGCCAGGCGAGCTACTCGATTGGATTGGTGAGGTGAACCTCTCGCGCAACGAAAACTCGGTAGTTATAGCTGTTTCAGCTGAAGCCGTCCTGAATGCCTATACTCAGTGGTACAAGAGTCACCGGGAAGCCTCTGTGGAGATGGCAGTCTGGAAGCGGCGCTGCGATCACCTCTTGGTTATCAGCGAACAAGCCACAAAACTACACGCTGGGACCTTGAGCCAAAACCTGATCATTCAAAAAATTAAACTGCATGAGCCAAAGAGATTTTATGCTTCCCAGGATATAGAGGTTGTCACTCAATATCTTGAAGATGTTCAGCACTTCATTCAACAGGGTGGAGCATTCTGTCAAGGGGCATCCGAAGACAACCAGAAGATCAACACCTTCTGGCGTTTTCTCACCACCAAAGTGTTCCACTGGTTCGAGAACTGCATGAAGAAGCAGGGTGTGGATACTATCCCACCAAAGGATTACAACTACAATACCACATGGGACGCTGTGAAGGTCCTCTTCAAGCACCAGTACCTTCCGGAATGTGCTATTTCGTTCATTCGTCGCGAATGGTAGGCGTTGAAGTTCGGCCGCCAGCAGGTTTTGTCCTTCAACCAGAAAGCGTTGGAACTGATCACCATTCAGGGCGGATCGCTCACCATTACGAGGGATAACCCACTGCGGGTGGAATACCTAATCAAGCTGCCTGAAGCGACGCAAAATGATATATCCCAGCAGGCACGTCTTATGGATGTTCTCGGCAGCGACAGTCAGAAGCAGATGACGTTGTCCGGCATGAAGGATATGGTTGCTGCATGCACTCTGCCGTTTCTCCCAATACCGTCTGGAAGCGGTACCCTGGCCTGCTCCCCAAACGTTACCACCGCTCAAGGCGATCCGATGGACTTGAGTAACATCGAGAATGACGAACTAAATGTGGTCATCGATGGAAAGATACAGTGCCACCGTTGCCTTGGGTTTGGTCACATCGCACGTCTATGCTGTACTCCGAGCACGGATAACCGTACGGCGCAATTCAAACCTTTAGGAGGATACGAGGGAGGGTGCGTAGGACTCCAGAAGCAGCGTCAACAGTCCTACCAGTTAACACCTGCTCAGCAGTCACCGCACCACACTGGTCAACCTTCCTACCGTACCAGGGCCAAACAACCTAATTGGCTTGTGCTGCCCAAACGCGTCAACAACGTTGACGATCCAGAGGCGAGATCTGGGCATCCTCCTACTAAGGAAAGAGAGACAGCGAGACTTTATTTGACAAACCTTAATGCTATACAGAAAGACATTAATAAAAGTGATTTGTTACGTTTTTATGCAAAAGTCCAAACCTCTCATTCCAAAACTCGCTCAGCCTACACCCTAATGGACCCGGGTGCATCACACTGTTGTATCAATACCGCATTCGCAAAACATCTCGGTTTACACTTTGGACATGCTGGATGCATGTCAATTATCACAGCCGGAACCAAACATCCCCCCGAAGATTGGTACCAAGTTTGGCTTAATGGAAAGATATATGGCATCACTGGGAATTACACAGATGTTACTGGTTGGTACACTGTGTTTGATCTTAAGGGCGCCTACGACATTATTATTGGAAAAAATTGGCACTCGAAGACATGCTATCTGGTGGATTCAGACAACGTTTTACATCTGTTGGAAGGCGATTGGTCATTGCTAACGGATGGACGACCGGTATTTGTATCTAAACTGGTATTGAAAGTGCTCCGACCGCACCAAGCCCACTACCGGGAAGTTCACAACCATTGTGCGGCAATGGCCAAAGCAGCATCCATCAATCTGATATCCGCAGACGAAACGAGATGCGCGATATCAAGATTCAGTAGTGATAGGATTTTTGTGATCGACATCTGAACGCCGGATGGGTGATGAATTCGGTGAGGATGATTCCTTTCTGGCAGATCTGGGGAAGTCGAGAGTTCAAATCAGATGCGATTTTGACGATCTCTTTCTTCCGCCGAGTGGCGTTCCGCCACCAGGGGAGCATGACTTCCACATTCATACCGACCCAACAGCGAAAATTCCCCACCACCAGCCGTACCGGATGACACAGTCCGAAAGGAACGAGTTCGAGGTCCAGATCAAAAAGCTGCTAGAAAAGGGGTGGGTGATGGACTCTCACTCGCGTTATGCGGCACCGATAATCTTTGTGAAAACGCAGGACGCCACGCTCGAAATGTGCGTCGATTATCGCGGATTGAACTCAATAACCACCAATGACCGGTATCCATTGCCATACATCAAGGACTTGCTGGATAAACTCCACGGAGCATGTGTATTCACCAAGCTGGACTTGGCAAGCAGATACCACCAAGTACAGATTCACCCAGACGACTGCCACGAGACCCCGTTCATAGCACCAGATGGATTCTATGAGTATAAGGTCATTCCGTTCGGACTTGCAATTACGCCAGCTGCGTTCATGAGTATGATGCAAAAAATATTGCACCCACATCGTCGGAATTCAATTGTATATGTCGATGACGTCCTGATTTTTTCCAAAACGCTGGCAGAACACAAGACGTATGTGGAAGGTGTGTTACAGGCATTACGGAATGCGCAGTTAGATCTCAGTGAGGCCAAATGTTTGTTTGGTACTCTGGAAACGTCGTTTGTTGGTTTCAGAGTGAATAGACATGGTATTCATACAGAAGAAAAGAAAATCCAGGCAGTACGGGATTGGCCAACACCCAAAATGCCAACCGAACTTCGCGGGTTTCTGGGATTGGCAGGCTACTACAGGAAATTTGTACCGAAATTCGCCCACTGGGCACATCTGCTGTATGACCTTGCCTCGAAACCCAAGAGCGAATATGTATGGACCAGCCGTAATGCGGATCAGTTCAAGGACCTCAAGGAGGCCTTGATATCTTCACCAGTGTTGGCAACTTTGGATCCAGATACCCACTTCATCCTACGTACGGACGTGTCGGACACGGCTATTGGTGGCATTCTAGCGCAGAAACAGATGTTTGAAGGGAGGTTAGTGGAATGGCCAATGGGATACTTTTCGAGGAAGCTCCACAGGGTCGAGGCGAGGTATCCAGCATACGACCAAGAGCTCCTTGCAATCAGCGCAAATCTGGAACATTGGATCTGCTACGTTCATGGGCAGAAACGTACCACCATCTATACGGATCCTGCATTATTGCAGCATATCCTCGGACAAAATAAGCTGACCAGGCATCAGTGGCGTCACCTTGATAGGCTCTAACAGCATGACTACGAGGTCAAATACTTTCCTGGAGCGGCGAATGTTGTGGCAGACATACTCATCCGAATTGCCTATATGCAGGGAGAGCAGCCAAAGGTCAATCCGCAGTAGCTCAATGTCATCGAAATGCGGGTGTCAGCCTCAGCCGAGTGACTGAACGATGTTCGAAAAGGCTACGAGCAGGACACAATTTTCGGTCCAGTTCTAGAATATTTTAGCAATTGCGACGAAAACTAGGACAAAAAGACAAGTTCGAAGCAGTCTCGCCGGGTGAAGAAACGAGCAAAGTCGTACACACTCGAAGAAGGCCTGCTGTACCATAAGCCATCGTGCGGAAGGTTATGTATCCCAAAATTCTTGAGAACGGACATCATTTGAGAAGCACACGATGCTATTCTGGGTGGTGGACATAGCGGCATCGTAAAAACAGCAGCAGCGGTTGGGTCTCGGTGCTATTGGCCAAAGTTGACAGATTCAGTCGCAGAATAGATTGCTGGATGTGACGTATGCCACCGAATTAAGCACAAGAATACCAGGCCGTATGGACTCCTACAGGCACTACCGATTCCACTCGAACGCACGGAACGGGTGAACATCGATTTCGTTACCAAGTTACTGTCGTCGGAAGCCGGTTACAATGCTGTAGCAACAATTCTCGATCCCCTGACAAAGCAAGAACGTTGGATTCCTGTTAAGGAAGTTGAGCTCAGCGCAGAAAAGTTCGCAACGGTGTTCATTAACTGTTACATTCGATCACAATAGCTACCCGTATCGATCGTATCTGACCGTGACACCCGATTTACCTCCAGCTTCTTGCAATCGTTGTGTTCACAACTCGGGATTAAGCTCCCGATGTCTACAGCTACCACCTGCAGTTGAACGGTCAAGCGGAAAAGGCTAATGCCACTCTGGAAACATTTTTGAAGGTCTATATATCGCAACTCAAATCCCGCGAGCAGCGGAGCTGGTTGTTACCGTTGGCGGAGTTCACTTACAACGCGGCCAAGCACAAGGCTATAGGAATGTCGCCATTTGAGGCGGATATCGGATACATTCCAAGGCTGCCACTTGATTTACTAGCACCAGGTCGGCGGACGCCATATTCGAGACCCGGAATGGAATACGCAGAACGGCTCGTCAAGATCCTACGGATGCTTCAAGAGCGAATAGAAGAGGCCCAATTGACAATGGTGACAGAAATAAACGAGCATCATCAGCCGCACCCGTTTCAGATAGGCGATTGGGTATTCCTGGACACCCATTTGCTGCCTATTGGCTACACCAATGTCGATTCAACTGCCAACGACTGCGCCAATTCGCGAAAGTTTCAACTTCTGTATGCCGGTCCGTTTACAATCCTAAAGTCAGCCGGTGAGAATGCTTTCATTCTCGACATCCCGGCGTACTGGCGCTTACACCCGGTTTTCAAAGTCACATGCCTCAAGTTGTCAAGAGTCGACAGAAGACGTGAACACCTGCCCCCACCATGGATATGCTCCACTGCTACTGTCGAGTACGAGGTTGAGTCGATCTGAGAGCACAGAGGTACCACAGTTTCAGACCTCGAATATTTGGTCAAATGGGTCGGATATGTTGACCCTACATGGGAACCACTGGCGAACCTGAGGGGCAGCAGCAACGAGCTGCTGGGTGAATACCACGCGGCGAATGGCTTGCGAGTCTACCGGTGGATGGAACGGGAGTGACAGTGAGTGTCAGCTGAGCATTGTGGGAGGGGTTATTGTTATAAGTTGGGTTTGTCGTTGTTTTTTTTTAGGGTCGGTACTTGTTTTATTGAGAGGGAAGTGGTTGTAGGAGGAGGATTCCGGGTGTCACAGATGCCATGCCTAGAGTGGCTAGTATGGCCACTAGCGTGGCTTCTAGAGTTTGTGGGACTTGGCACATGGCTGCCCTAAGGGCTTCTGTAGATTAACAGTCACAAACTAGCACTAGCACAGGGACACTCGTATATGTTTCTGGTGCTCCCCTCTTTAGAATGGACATGTTTCTCACTACCCCTGACCCTGCCGCTCTGTGCCGAAACACCTCCTGCTGGACCATCTGTGTAAGGCCCACCGAAACTAAAGAGTATCTGTGCACCCTCACGATATGCAGGAAAGGCCCAGCATGCACACACCCTGCAATCCGCTGTGCAAAGTGCAATGCACCACATATGGCCAGCAACCCGAATTGCCCTGAACGAAACAAGATACTCATCTTTACCAAATCGACTACAAACAACCAGAGACACGTCCCCATAGTAGGATTAGCCGATTAAATAGCCCTACACCCCATTGGGTTCGTACAGCTACTGAACTGTGCAAGAGGCCAAGTGACTACGATTTCAGTATTGCAAGATTTCGCCAAAAAACTAGAAAACCTTATCTGCCTTCTTTAAGAACCATGGTGTGAGAGACATGGACAACCACCCTCCTTACCAGGATTTAATACCTTTACTCCCACTCCAATTAAACCCAAATGTGTTATATACGTTCGACAAATACCTGGATTGACTGCTTCAACATTCTTCACTTCAAAGGACTCATTTCTAGCTACCACCATCACTTGCTCATGGAATGGACAACGAATTCCTTCACCCTTTTCAACCTTTACTCACCAGGACACCCAGAGCCAGTGGCTGCCCTCCTCCCAACACTCACATTACCAGCAGACTATCTCCTGATGGGAGACTTGAACGTACACCATCTATGGTGGCAGGGCCCTCTCCCACGGACCACACGATCCTCCCCTGCAAGCCACACCATTACGAACTGGGTTGAAGAAAACAACTTTCATCTCCAAGATTAACCAGCGATACGAACCCACTGTTACAAATCTCGTACGACAGGCTTGTAAGCACCGCTTTCAGGGCCGCGGTCACCCTTACCTTCCTATGGCCTGGCCTGGTTTCCGGTGCCGCAGTCACAGTCAGCCTCCGCATCTAGGCGCCTTCCTCAATCATATCACTCTGGCAGCGATATCCCTCACACCCGACCGGGGGCCAGTCTAAGTCCTTCTCCTTGTTTCCGTTTGGGTATGCTTGCGCGTCCTTTCTCCTGTTATCGTTACGTATGTTGTTTCCCTTTGGTTATGCTTGCTTGTCCTTTCTCTGTCATTTACAGCTTACGTGTCTTTTCTACTATTGCCACGAGTAGAGTGTTGGCCACATGGTGGCCGAGTGCAATCATGTGTTTTCCTTGGACGCAGCGATCAAGTCATGATGGTAGATGGAGGAACTGTGTCAGTCTTACGGGCAAGCTGTGAATCCACAGAGATATGGAAGAAGTATAAAGGAGAAGCACGGTAGCTAGTCTGGAGATTCTTCTCCATGCAATCTATTATCCTTACAACACCCTCCAAAACTTAACTGTTTTCGTGACACCAAAAATCTTCTTTTCCAATTAAGTTTTCAACAACCCCAGAAACCCCCCTCAGGAGTCGGTCAATTGTTTATTAACTAGAGGCCACACCCCTCCAGAACCCTGCTGGGAATTTTCCCTCCTGTCGCTGCCTGTTTTTCGTGATTTTGGCTCGCATCGCCAAACTATCACCACCTCGCTTACTGGCTTCATGTCCCCCAGCAATCCCGGTCAAGGACCCCTTGACTCCTTCTTCTGCCCCAATACCCACACCACCGCAGAGATTTCTGCACCAAACCCTACACAGCAAGCCCTCCGACCCACACCCCCGAATTGTAAGCTCATGGTCCCCCTCCCCTACCAAGCGAGCATGCGAGGACGACAAAGTGGCATCCGAATATGGATCCGACTCCGGCGACGAGAACGAAGAAGAATGAGAAGAGGAGATAAACGACGATGCCATAGAATTCCAGCCCACCCAACATATCACCGAGACCCAGGAAATTGGTGGAGATGCCAACGAACCTGTCAACACGGCCCCCCAGATGGAGGCTCCAATGAGCCCCGAACATGCCGCACTGCGCGCCGATTTCGAAATAATCACCAACAACGTTATGGAACAACTCTACAGGACCATCTCCACTGAAATTAAGCAACTCTTCACCAAAAACGATGCTACAATCCACACTTCAACCAACGAACTCTCCAAACAAATCTCCTCGCTTGGAACTCGGGTCACCCATGGACAACAACAACTCCTCTCAACCGAACGTAGGCCGGCGCCCCCCAGTGCGAAACCGACTGGGGCCCGTGCCACCACCGACGCCAATCCGAAGCCAGAGTGAAGGAGGAAGGAGAAGAGAGCAAACAACAACAACGCCGATAACAACGAACCGAACCCGACCACGAACACCTGCCCCAACACCCGTACTTACGCTGGAGCCACCTAGACCCCGGCCACCCAGCCACAATCACCAACCGAACAAACCACACACGCCACCAACGTTGAAGGATGGAAGAACGTGCGATAGAGGAGCCAAGGGAAGAAGCCAGCCCCACCCAAGCTCGTTCCGGCCATATACCTCCAGGCTGAACGTGAGGTCATGTGCCACTTCTGAACTGCAACCCCTACCGAAGCCGCCGTCCACACCGAATGAAACTACAGGGCCCGTCAAGCCATCTCCGATGCCGTACTTCACCGAGTCAACAAAGCCCTGGTCGACAACCAGGATGTAACTGCACCACCCTTCCTTCGCGCCCGACTCACCAGGCACGGGTCCATCGTCCTCATCACCAGCAACACCCAAAACAACAACGTCTATGAAGATTATGTCATGATCAACGCAGACGCCCTCTCCTACTACGGAAAATGCGAGAAGGTGGAAATAGGGAAACGTTTCAGCCAGTTCCTCCTGCACGACGTCCATGCCCACCTCTCTCTACCCGACATCTCTAACAGCATCGCCACAAACTACCCCCAACTAACCCAAGGACAGACCCCGCACTGGCTCACCCCGGCAGACCGACACGAACAAAAATCAAATGCCACGATCGTCAGGACCCTCACCGGCAGTATCACGATGGCCGACATCGGACGACACTATCTCACGATCTGCAACTGTAAATGCCAACTCAACGACTACATCTCGTACGGAAGAAGCGCCCAGTGCTGCAACTGCCAGGGCTATGGACACCCGGCAGCTCTGTGCAGGAACCACTCCGGCTGCGCCATCTGTGTGGAAGCCCATGAGACCAAAGACCACCCCTGCACCATTCTGACCTACAAGAAAGGCCCAGCCTGCACCCACCCACCAATCTGCTGCGCCAACTGCCAGACCCCCCACAAGGCCAGTGACCCCAACTGCCCTGAGTGAATCAAAATCTGATCCTTCAACAACAACGCGAACACCAATGGCACAACCAACCCGGGAGACGCCCCTATGGCGGAAGTAGCCATTTAAAATGCCCTCACATGCCATGGGGTCCCTGCAGCTGTTGAACTGCGCGACAGGCCGTGCGACTATGATTTCAACACTCTGAGATTTTGCAAGAAAAACAGAAAACCTTATCTGAGTTATCCAAGAACCAGGGTGCGATAGACATGGAAACCCACCACTCCGACCGAACTTCAACCTCATCCTCCCAACACCTACGAAGTGCAGATGCGCCACATACCTACGCCAACTCCCTGGGCTCAGCGCCACCACCACTTTCACAGCCCAGGACTCCTTCCTAGGTACCACCATCACACTGCAACAAGAACAACACACCACCAGCTTCACCATCTTTAACATGTACTCACCCGGAAGAGCAGAACCGCTGGCAGCCCTCCTCCCCTCACTCAACATCCCAGCAAACTGCCTAATAATAGGTGACCTGAACGCACACCACCCATGGTGGCAGGGCCCCCTGCCCCACACTGCCCGCACCTCCCCCGCAAGCTATGCTATCGTACACTGGCTCGAACACAACAACTTCAACCTCCAAAACAAACCAGCAATCCCCACCCACCATCCAAAGAATGGAAGCAGCCCCTCCACCATTGACTTATGCCTCACCCATGGGTACACAACTAGGTCTGCCATCTCACTCGCAATCGACAATGATACCACCTCAGACCACAGCTCCCTGACCCTCACCCTGTCATTGCCATACACCACCCCACCACCAAAACCCTACCGATGCTGGGCAAAAGCCGACTGGAACAGCTTCGGCAGCTAAATACAAGCCACGCGAATGGACCTCTCAGACCTCCAAGGCCCGGAAGCTACCCTACGCGCAATCAGCAACTTCACCCTCCTCATCAACCAGGTCACAGAAGCCACCATCCCGTACAAAAGCCAAAGGAAGGCGGAGACACCCTGGTGGAACCACAGCCTCACACTGGCAAAAGAAGCCACCAAACGGGCAGATAGCAGACCCTGTCTCACCCCCACCGACACCAACCGACAAGACAGCCAATACAAACGCCGCAAATGGACGACAATGGTACGGAATGCGAAAACGACATACCGCGTCCATCTACTTCAAAACGCAACAACCAGAACCATCTGGAAAACAATCCAATGCCACAGCACCCACAACAAACCCATCCCCCTGCTCGAGGGACAATCCGATTTCGGAGACAAGTGTAAAGCCCTATGGAATGCACTCTTCCCCCCAGTCAACATGGCCCTGTGGATACCCCTGCCCCCCGACCTTCCCACCCATACCAGAGACATACACCACCTCTCAAGACCAGTCACAATACAAGAAACACACCTGGCCATCGCTCACCTGAAATACGGTACATCGGTAGGACCAGACGACATCTCCTACACCACCCTCCGGTACTTCAATGAAGCAGCCCCACTCCTCCTCCCCAACCTCTTTACAGCCTGCCTCACCTGGAGTGTCCATCCCCCAGAATGGAAGACGGCCAACTGCGTGGTTATCCCCAAGCCCGGCAAGAAATCCTACTCACAACCCAAATCGTACTGGCCAATCTCACTTCTATCATGCTTTGGCAAACTGCTAGAAACCATCATCACGAAATGACTAGCCCATGCCGTACAAATGTGCGGGGCCACACATGCCTCACAGATGGGTGCTCAGGCAGAGAACTCCGTAGTCGATACCCTCCTCCGAACAATTGACCCGATTGCCAAGGCAATCAGCCAGAAGAAAGCATCAAATAAATTCCCGCTACGACCAGCGGTACTCACCCACGACATCGAAGGCGCATTCAACCAGATCCACCCAGCAATACTCCGAGAGGTCATGCTGCAACGGGGGATACCACTCTACCTCACGAACTGGGTCACAGCATTCAACACAGACCGGAAACTCGCATTTGGTTTTGATCAACACACCGAGTGTTACACCTGAGTATCTAGAGAACATAGCAGAAGAGTTAGAACGGGGCTGGCGGGTGACAGATGATGATCCCAGAGTCTAGGCGGGAGTTAAGGGAACGGAGATTAGCTTACGGCCGAGACTGGCCGTGAGGAATAAACTCCGGGATGAGGGGTCGAAGTGCCAATGAAGTGGATGAGCTAGGCAGACACTGGTTGGGCTCTCGAATGAGAGGAACCACGTACGATAAGAAGTCTGGGTCCCTGCGGGGAGAGACCACGTACGAGTGGTCTGGGGCTAGCACCCCGCCCGACGGCATGGAGAGCTCATCTCCCTTATCTATACCCCGGCCATGACCAATGGATCACCCACGGGGCCTATGCGCCCCGGGGGAATCCAAACCCGAGTCACCACTTCTCACGCTACTGCTCTCAGAATAAAAAGAGAGAGATTCTTCCTCCCAGCGAGAAAGAATCCTCAGCACAAACACCACCAAACACTACCACCGAACCCACACACAAGATCTAAGATTATTCCATTGTGAATTATCGAAAGTAGCCTGATTACCTTTGATTCTACCCGCACACCGGTTACGATACAACCCCAGTCTTACACTATAATCTTGATCTCAAAATCACCCTACTTTCATTACTTACTTCGACGACATCTACTTCGAAGACCACCTCTACCTACTCGAACTGTCTACCTTCTTAGAGCCTAAGACGCAATATTCCTTCAACTACACCTTTCAGTCGATCGACGACGTAATCGCAAAATAGGAATGGTGGGAAGAATTCTTCGACGGACCAAAGCCTTTCCACGAAATAATCGAGTGCGCCCCATACCATTGGTAAACCCAGCAGTGGTGGAACTGTGCGCTACTATCCCAACCCACTGATTTCGACAAAGACGAACTCTTAGACCTATTCGACTACCACTTTGACTACGATTCAACCATCCACAGTGGAGACTTCCTTGACCTATATTAGGAAATGTCTACCTCGTCCGACTATAACATGCTCCGGTTGGAGGCACCCCGAGGGCTGCTCCAGATCACCAACGACAAAGAACCCCAAGAGGAAACCTTGGAGATCGCCAACCCGGTCGGATGGATGCGGGCGATGGCCAACCACCAGCAACAGGCCGAGCAAGACCTACGCCAGCTAATGGACGTCTGTGGCAACACGTTGGACCACATGGACTGATGCATCAGGCGGATCGAAGCCACCTACAACCGACTGGCACAAGGAGCCCAATACGTCTACGAGCAGATGGAAGCCAAGGAACAAATCTCAGGAGATTGGGTAAGAAACGAGCTGATGGTATCTGCTAACGCATACCAGGCATTTACCAGACAGGTCTGGGAAGCTATCATCAAACACTCCAAGAGGAGTGATTTACGTCGGATACACAAAGCAACACAAGTAGCCCGAATGCACGAGGCAGTAGCTTTCCTGTCGGAAGCAAACCTGGCCCGAAAGGAATTGCTTCTCGCTGCTCCGGCGTGGCGTGCCGATGGAAGCGTCACCGCAGCAACGGTGACGACAGCAACGCTGTGGGGAGCAATGGCATACCAACGGCAGTGGCAAGGGGATCCTGGTAATGATGGCTTGGCATTCTCCCATAGCAGCGTCTTTTGCATTCTTTCTTCTGTACTCTTAAATACTCCTATATAGCACAGAAAAGATAAGACACATCGCGGTTGAGCGATTCCATCAAACTTCAACGATCAAATCATCTCATTCTGTTCCTCACTCGTTCCTCTCTCTCCCTCCCTCTCTGTGCGTGAAGACTGTTAAAGAAACCGGTGACCGGGCAAACTTTATCAGGTTATGAGCCCGGAGCCGTAACTGCTCTGAATACCTACAAACCACACCCAATCACCTTCTCAATCGTCATACTCTCGCGCGAAAAATCGCTCCTCAGGAGCCAGTGGTAAACGCGGGGGCCGGCGATTCCGAGGCCCTTTTCTCTACGTCTCACTTAGACATTTTCTACTCGAAACCGAGCGCTAACCATCTCAGCGATAGAAGATCCGTCACTATCGACAAGCATTTCCCTCCTCGCACTTCGATACGATTCTCATCATGAGTGAAGAATCATTCAAACACCCTCTGGGCAACATTCGTCTACTCAATCGTACCAACTACGCAGTCTGGAAGGAAGATTGTATGAAGGTCCTATAGGGAATAATGGCTTGGGACATCGTGATGGAAAGGGAAGAAGAACCACAAGATCCGGGAAGACCCAACGACTTCACCATGGCCCTTGTCCAGGCACGGAAGGCGTACAAGGACTACAAGCAATGGAAATTGCAGGCCTTGGCCATCATCTACGGATCCTGTACCAATGCTGTCAAGGTGTACATCAAAGGCATGGACGATCCCGTTGAGGTGTGGAAAGAACTTGAGGCACGCACAAACACTGCCAACTCCTCCGTTGGAAGAATGTCACTCTTTCGGAAATTCAGCACTCTTCGGCCCACTCCTGGGCAGCCGCTCAATGCCTACTTCGCCGAACTGCTTGACATCACCACTGAGCTCGCCGGCTCCGAAGAAGCAGTCTCCGACGTAGTCCTCAAGAATCACATCTATACGACTCTTCCTCCTGCCTATGCAGTCACGATCGAGATTCTTCAATCTCGCGCAAGAGTTACAGTTCAAGAGGTTATGGATGCACTCAACGAATGCGAGACGAATCGATCGATGACAACAAAACCCCACGCAATTTCCGAAGCTCTCTGTACTCAACAAGGAGGAACAGGACGTGGAGGCTACCAGGGACATTACCAGTGAAATGAGCATTCTCAGAAACAATGGTGTGATTTGTGCAAAACAGGATCCCTGTTACACCCAGCGCGCTGGTGACACCCCAAGACATGCAATTAGTATGACTAGCCGGACTCAATCTGAGGATTGAGGCCGAGTGAGATTTCATGAGTGAAAGTCACAGGCTGGGGCGAGCTCTGAAAGAGAGGAGTATTACCGACCCAACAGCAGCCAGGTGGTAACTCAAGGTTACCAAAGGGAAAGGGGATGAGTGGCAGCCTCAGATGGGGGTCTGGTCACATCCCTGGGAGGTGTCAAGGTTATCCTCCGTGACACCCATACTAAAAGCTACTAGTTGCCGTATACCAGCAAAAATGTCATCTTTTTCTGGGTACAATATAACTCACGAGCAGTCGTGCAGGACGCGCGAGGCGGAACGGGTCCGGTGGGTATATGAGGGGAGCCAGACCATCTGTCAGTTGTTTGAAGAAGATCGGACCTTAACTTG
>Ga0307516_10003220_pt1 | contig 21174 bp, 31 predicted proteins | sample 19_EM_MG_FD_203310 | JGI IMG/M metagenome (GOLD analysis project Ga0307516, IMG submission 203310) | Populus trichocarpa ectomycorrhiza microbial communities from riparian zone in the Pacific Northwest, United States - 19_EM | ecosystem: Host-associated > Plants > Roots > Unclassified | place... | reverse complement strand
TTTTTATGGGACGGCTATCTCGCGCATCCAACTGGTTCCTCGAAGATGATCCAAGTTGATGATTCCGCAATGGGACGCACCTCACCCCCTTTGGCGTTATGCGGAAAACATCTTCTGCGATCGGGAAATATAAATTCGCCTTCGCCCCTTCCACGGCGAGAAGCCCACGGATGTACATTCTCCCCTCCAGCGACAGAGTCGCAGAACCTTACCTCAAACCGCACCGCTGGGTTCTCCCTTCTCCATATGTAATCATTGCCCGGCCTCATTCACTCTCAGATCGAGTTCAGTCTCCGCCGATCATTTGGATCTCTTCCAAAAAAAACCACGACCAGTCACCACCAGGGATTGTCGGTAAAACAGTTCACGTTCCGCAACCACCTGACAGCTTCCCCCTCCGTGTCATTTACAACCCCCTGGGCTCTGTTTCGCCAAGGAATCTGCGTTGCGCCTTGCGCTCTGATGGCGGGTCCATCTATGTCACCATCTCCCCATATCGTCAACAACCTCGGGATCTGTAACCGTCTGGGATGTCGCACACAGCCCTTGTATCAATCAGCCAAGGCCTGCTGAGCCTACTCCAACCACGTGAGGGACGGTACCTTCGCATACATAACCCAGAACCCGCCGGATGGGGATCCGACGGTTACCTCCCCCCTCACCCCATCACACCCTGGCACATTACCGCGATGTCTTCATCTACGGCCTTGCAAACTCTAATACACGCTGGGTATGACATGTAGGTTCTACGTTCCCACGAGCATCTCTGTGAGCTTTCTTTCAGCTGATTCCTCCTGCACAGCCAGTCCATCAAGGTTCGTGGCAACACCGGGAATCTGCCGGGGTTCCCGCAAGTGGCTGAGACGTTTCCATCACTCTAGTACTACGCGTCCGCTGCGGAGATGTTGCTTTTCTTCGACTATTTCTTGACGCTCCCCGACGAGGTTTGCCTTCCCGATCTGCGATACCAACACCAACGCCCTGACTTCTACGCAGATCGAGTATGCTTGGAAAGGAAGGAAGACATGGAGTCCGTTTGATTCTACGTGTTGCTTCTTCACGGACTTACCGACAGCCGCTTAGTTTTCTACCTCTTTCTGCTGGTAAGTTCAATCCACCGATCGTTCACACGACCGCGTGTTGACCAGTCCCGGGCTTCCTTAGAACAGATACATCCCAATCCTCTACGAGATTTGGATTCTTGTTGTCGTGTGGTGGCCCGGCTTCACCTACGAGGTGCGTAGTCACCCCCATGAATTCGTCTTTTCAACCGATTCACGGTGATTCGCGACCATAGATGTACGCACCCCTTTCCCCTCCACATCCACCGTAGCGTAACCCAGACGTCGTTCTTCCTCCCCCGTCCAGGTGCAACCACACCGCATGGATCGAACTCGCAATCTTCGTCTTCCTCACGTTAATGGCTCAGATCTTTCTGACTGCCAGGTCAGTTGATACGCATCGCGCTTGTTCGGCGATCTGTATGCAAAAGTTCGCCCGGTGCTAATGGGTAGATTCTCAGGATATACGCCCTGACATTGAAGAACAGAACTATAGCAGCGTTCTTCGGTGCGGTTACGCTACCGCAACTCGTACTCGGGGTATATCTTGTCACCCTGGGCGCCATTAACCCTGGTGGGTCCGATTGGTTGAACACTCTACATCTAGACAAAGCACTGATCGTCCCTATTCTATTACCCACCCTCCCACTTTCGGACTGGTGATCCAAATTTGAACGCCCCTCCTAACCGAATTACGACCCCCCTCCTTCCTGCATTTCTGATCTTCGGTGATGGCCGAATCCACAGCTATCGTTATGCCCCCGATCCCACTGGAGCCCTTCAAACTTTGCGTATTCGCGAGGCAACGTCCTATCGAGATCGGGTATACCTCCGTCTCACTCTTCTTCGGTAAGACGGCCTCCGCTCCTACGTTATGTGTACCTCTGGGTCTAATGAAATTTCAAGACTTGGCAGCCTTCGCCGTCATCATCGGGTTCGGCCTCAAATCTGGCTTACACTCTACCGCGGTATCCGTATCGAGACCAACGATCGTGAGAACGATCGTCCAAGATGCCACCGTCTACTTCTTCATCATCTTCACATCTCATCTGGTCTTCGTCCTGACCCTCGTCTTCGCAAGGGTTGGTCCCTGACATCTCACAACCTCACCTTTCCAAGCACCAAACTAATTCACCATCTTGGTTAGCCCGTTCTCCAACTCCTCCCCGCGGTCGGGAACGACGTCTTCCTCCCAATCATGATCTCGCGACTGATGCTCTCCCTCAAGAAAGCCGCGACTACCGGAGCCGGCTGGTCGCTCAACGAAATCACTTCCATACGTCACGCGGACGAGTCAATCTCTTTGCACACTGGGTACGGCAGCCCTGCAGCACAACCCCCGTATGATGTAGCCCGGGCCCGTAAGGGGTTCAGGCCGCGGGGAATGGAGACTTTGGAGGAGGGTTCACCGGAGGTTTCTGAGGGTATCGCGATGTCGAGCACCAAGGGCTCGGTAGAATCTAGCCGGTGATCGGCGAGGCTTGTGGGTAGGCTCTGGAGTTCGTCGGGGATGGAGCACCCGCCCAACCTCGGTCTGATGGTTGGGTGGTGGGGCCCTTAGGGTCTCTGGGACAGTCAGGGGAACACACCACCATGCGCTTTGACCTGACCTCTGCTCCGTTGACCGCGGCTGGAGTCTACTAAGCGTGCTTATTGTGCAGATGACCGGGCCTCGAATCACAACCCCATATATCCCCTTGTCACATATTATTGTGTAAATATAATTACTGGGCCTATGCCCTTTTGTACTCTTCGGTTGATCGTAGCAGGGTGTTCGTGGAAATGGGAGGTGTCATATTTTGTCCATCGGAAGACGTGTGGTCGGAGCGAGCCCGGCCCGTTGTTTCGAGCGACCTGTTGTTCCAACCAACCGGCGGAGCCTGCTGACTCACAATGGGAAGCGGTGGGGACAATCGGGGGTGCACGGAGAAAACGATAGATATCCGACGAGATTGCGAATGAAATACAGGTACATATATCTAGACTCAGAACTACACAAAAATTATTAATTTGATCAGTACGAACCCGAAGGACAGAACGAAACCACTCACCCGGACTTGATATGACCCGCTGGCTTTCGTCAAGTACCTCACCCATTTCACGCTCTGATAGTTACTCTTCTCAAACACCTTCAAGAACCTCACGATCAGCCCCGAAGCCGTAAACATTAAGACCTGGAAGTCCACATCGATCGGCGGCCTCGCCCACACCTGTCTAGTCGTCGTGGACGTCAGGGTGGCGTGGGCAGAGAGCGTCACTTCGGACCCTCCCTGCATTCTTGGGATCCTGAGGAGAGTGTTCAGCGTCGGCGAGTTTGACATCAACCGCTCCCCGCCACTCACTTCCAGATAACCACGTTCTCCGCGGGAACGTACTTGGCCTTGCCATTGGGGACTTTGCACTCAACATTAGTGGTGTTCAACGGGGTAGGTATCTTGAGGACGAGGCTCGAGGCGGAAAGCTTCGCGTCAAAGTTGGTCTTGATCGCGATGATATACGAGACGCCAGTGGTTCCAATCTCGTTCACCGTGGCCAACACTTTGATGGGAAGCTTCACGTTTGATGTGGAACGGTAGCTACGACCAAATTCCATCAGTTCCGGCGCGGAGCTGGGCTACGAGAACCAGCGATCTTACCTCATGAGCTCGAATTCGCCATCTGGCGGGATGAAGCTGATCGTCCGAGTCGAGTCGAATTCATTTAACCGCACGCATTGATGGAATCGACAATCGTCAAGTTCCACAGCGTCTCCCGTACCCTTTTCGCTCTTATCTATCACCAGTTTGTCGTTCAGACCGAACTTGCACTCCGGCGTGCCAGAAAGGTACGCTCTCATGAGGATGTGGCCGTCTACGTCAGCTCGTAGAACATTACCTGCGGATACGATGTTCGAAAATCGACCAGGAGCAACCGCGTGTGTGCTCACCCTTTGCGCTCATACTCAGGTTCACGGTTTCCACTACGTCAACAAATGCTTCGTTCTTCTTGTACTTGACGTCCGTACGGCGCCAACTCGTGGCACCGGTGGCTTGTGTGGTGATCTTTGAAGATTCCTCCTGTGGTGGACTTTAGTGAGTGCTGTTAGAACGAAGGAAAGTGCACTCACCGCAGCTGTCGGCGAGGATACGATGCTTTCCGTCATGATAAAGGTTTTGAGAGTATCGATTTCGCTGTTTTGTGGGTACCCGAAGTCGATAATCTCTGTTGGGGGTCAAACAAACGTGCCCTCAACGTCAAATGCAACCAGCAACACACCATCGATAAGTTCGTAAATCAGCACAAAGTTATTCTTGACGGACTCCTCATCCACTTTCCCAAAGTACGACTTGGCAATAGAGATAAACCGATAACAGAACTCAAAAACCATAGCCGCATTGACATTATTCCTATGTCACAAAAGATATCAGATTCGATAAAATCGCGAACAGCGTGGGGGTGTAGATGCCGACTTGGTGACCGCGACGATATAAAGGTTATTCGTCCTCACGTGGAAGAAACTGGTTGAACCCAAAGTGATAATAGGTGACCGAACATCGCTATTCGAGACGACCTGAATCCGGAACACGTCCGCGATAGACCGCCTGGTGAGCGTAGTCAGCTTCTGCTCGTTTGAGGCTCAGGCAGTGAGGGCAAGCCTACTTGAGGTCGGGTCGATAGAGTCGCGATATGATGACCTAGCCGCGATGCGAAGAGCTCAGAATTGTCGCAGCCGAGTTCTCACTTCTCACCACGAACCTCTCCCTTCTGATTGAAGATGAAGAACGCCTGTTTGCATGTTCAGCACGGGTCAGCAAGGGTCACCAGATAATTTCGTTTACCTGAACGTACTGATATCATCTCGTGTGGTGCGTCACAAGACTGGGTTCAAAACCCAGGCGTTGCGGGTGGGCGACAGTGGTGATGGAAGGAGTGGATCACAGACGCGGATGATCGAGCGACCGAGATGAAGTCAATCGACACCTCTATTACTACTGCATACTCTACTCTATAGGCGTGCGGTCGTCGCCCGACGGTCAACCACGATTGCTCAGATCCCCAGCGCCGCATTACCCTGCCCACTCCACACCTTGGCCTGATAATCCAGAATAACAGGGAACAGGTCCCAAAACCCAACATCCGGCCAATACGTAGGGGTAAAATGAAGCTGCACGTATTCTGACGCCTACAAAAACAAACAACCGATTAGAAACGCGAAAACACTCCGTGACGTCGCGTAGTAAGAACCCATACCTGCCACATCAAAAAGTCACTGAGCCGCTTCACCCCACTCGACCGCACGAGGATATCGAGTGGAGGTGAACCAACGAGGTTCGTCATCATGTATCTCTCGATATCCCCTTCAGTGATCCTAGCACGCTCGACCGTAAACACGAGAGAAGAATGTCAAGAGCTGGAAGGCACGCACGGATGTTCTGTATCCTCCAGGCCACCAGCCGCCTTTTCCTGTATGGCAGAATGTACCGCCGTGGCTATCTCGTCCCTTGACGTGTAAGGCATACAAAGGTTCAGGATAGACCTTGAAGAAAAACACATCGTCAGTAACAGAAAACGAAGGAAGGGGTCTGAGGTAGCGTACTTGTCATTGTTCCTGGTCATCTCCTGGGCGATACGAACGCTCTCCTGCACGTTCTCCGGTAGCATCTCAGTCCTGCCTAACACGTTCAACCTCACACCGTACTCGTTCAGCATCTCCCTAAGACCAAACACACGTCAGCGGTCAGAGAACCCAGGGGAGAAGCTAAGTGGTGGTGTCACTCAAGACATACCCGTGTTTCGTGAGTTCTAACAGCTTGGTCTCCGCAAGCTCCATCAACGCATCCACCTCTTCCTCGCTCCTCTTAAAGTTCTCAATTGAGAATGCAAACACGGTGACGCACTTCACTCCAAGCCGTAAACATATTTCCAGCATCTGCACCACACGATGAGCGGAACCGAAAGAAACGGGGACCGAGACAAAACAAATGATGTGCAAACCTGCCGTAGCGCGTAGAATCCGTCCGTGTGTCCCTGCTTTATCGCCATATTCCGTTGCCGAGCGTACCGCCGGTTTCCGTCCATGACAAACGCGATATGTTGGGGCACAGGACCAGCGGCGAGAACATTAATCAGCCCTCGTCGGAATGCCGACAATAGCGAGTCATAGATGGAGCTTAGGAGAGAGACTATTAGGCAAAAAATGTCGAGAAGAAATCGGGGGTGGTGGTCCATTGCCACATGTTCTCCATCCTACGCCCACGATTGCCCACGTCACGGGTATTCCCCATCACCCAAGTTCCCACGATCGCTCACATCTCGCGGCTCTTCCGTGAGCGAGTTAAGTACCAACGAGGGAACGATCCAAACACCTCCAGAATGCCTTCTAGTATCCACAAGTACCGAAAAAATGATTTACATACACCAAAGACGTTACAACTACCACAAAGGTCCAAATGATTTCGGCAGTCTCGACCAGCCCACCGAGTATTTACAACATTGCCGAAATTTCTTTGGTCACGTTGACAATCTTTCGTTTTTCCCCAAGTACATCCACCGCTGATTGGCCGGGCCTGGGGGTAAAGAACATCTTCTCGACACTTTCAAGCGTCGATTTTATCTGCGCGACCTCTTCCACCAATAGCGGAGTGTTGAACCGCTTGTTGGCGTAAACCATGTTTCCAAGGGCGACTGACGCTCGGTATACTGCCTCGGAATCGCTTGGTTGGGCAGTATTGATGACCTATGTAACCATATCAGTCACAATAGTGGGACTGAAACGGTTGCACTCACCTCCAGCGTCAAACGGCAAACGAGGGAACGCAGGGTCGGCTCAGGCGACGCACTCAGCGCCAAACAGGAGAAACTAGGGCCGATGTCATCCACTGCACGACGTAATCGTGAAGAAGCCGACATACTTCAACAAGAGGGTCGTAGCGACTATCCGCTGGGGCGATGTGAACAGTTCGCTTGGGATAGGCTCCGAGAGCGTGAATAACTGTTTACAGAAGTGAGTGAGCACGTCAGTCTGTGGTAGGTGAAGAAAAGCACTAGAACCTTTAGGGCCCAGGGGATATTCTCAAATTTCGTATTCTCCTGGAGTGCGTTCGCGACAGCTCTAAGGAGTAACAGAATGTTTCTCTCCTTCGTTTTCGTCATAGGTGGGGTCCAGTGCTCGTCCCAGTCCGACGCCCTCAGAAGCGCATCCATGAACCGATCGCCAAGCCCTGCGTCCGCGTGTAGTGATTGCGGGGCAAAAGCCACGACCAGCCTGGCGAGGTCTATCACTGGAAGACGAAAGGGTTGAGATATTGCCCGCGAAGGAAGCTGGGAGATGCGGTCACGCACAAGGAAAGCGGTGGATGGCTGGCCACCTGTCCAAAACGTGAATCAACGCCTCAATGTGCCGCTCGTTCGGCACGGTCCTCCCCGTACCCTTCCCCCCTCCACTCACTGCTGCAAGGTAATCGAACATCTGCGTGAAGAGCACCGCTTCGTCTGGATGAAGAGCCAGGGTTGAAGTCGACTGTTCCCTCGAATTCAATTACAGCAATCGACCAAGGAATGGGGGGTACATACGATCTCTTTCTGGACCTCATTGTTCAGCTCTGTCAACTTTGCCCGCATCGCAGGAATGTTGCACTGCTTGAAGGTGATTGACGTTTTCTATTTTTAGAAAGTTTAGCTAGCCCCCACCCAGCAGGATACACCAAAACCTACGTGGGGGATGACACTGCTCGAGCTCGGGGTTGGCGGAGCGGGGCTGGACAGCGCGGGCGAAGGGGTAGCTTGATACCGATTCGCCCCAGTGAACGGGTCCGAGTATCCGCTTTGAGTGGGACCAGACGGTGTAGGTGATGGTTGGTACCTAGATGCCCCAGTGAAAGGATCGCCACCAGGATTCGGGTTCGTTGCGTTCCCACCCGCTGGCTGGTATCGTGATCCGCCTTCATGAATGTGTAAAACGTCAGGGACCCCTCACAGTGTAGTTGTCAATGAGTCCGTACCTGTGTACGGGTCGCTGTATTGACCTTCGCCCCCACCGAGGGAGACTCCAGCAGCGCTCTTCTCGATGAACCTGACTACTTCATCCAGATAGGACAACGGCAGTTCGTTGGCCTCCAGGAATCGTTGGGCAGCGGTCCACGGGTTCTCTAAAACCTACGTCAGAAGAAACCAGCGGGCTCAGTTGCAACCCACCTGAGGCATTATATGGGAGTTTCAATGGTGGAACGCCGTCCTGGATATCCACATCAAACACGTAATCCCATTCCTTGCCTTGATATAGTTGCTTCCTGTCTGACCCAACAGCGTCGACGACGACTCCGATCTTGATCCACTGGTTCGAAGCGGCATCCCACTGTATACCATGTTAGGTCCACTTCACGATCTGGTGTATTGTAGGCTTCACCTGGTGTGCTTCGACAGCATCCCCGTTTTTTACCATCTTTGTCTCGCCAGGTTTCCGACCTATTCCCTTCGTTAGTAGCTGACGCAGAAGTCCAGAGGGCCTGGGATCACTCGCCCGGAACGTTGAGACCCTCGAGGCCAGGCAGGTCAGACTTTTTCACATCACCGATTTGTTGAGAAGGCAGCGCTTGATTGGCAACCTGTTCGTCATAGACCTTCAGGTCCGCCTCTGGTAACCACCGCTCTTCCGCAACGCTGAAGACTCGGACGACGTGATCGCTGCAACCGCTCACGATGTCTCCGTTGGGAAGAGAAGAAACCGCCCATACGGAGATCGCAGGGTGGGTGATCGTTTGGATACAGTCACCGTCTGGGTGTCCGAACTTGAATCAGTGCAACCAGCGGGGACTCGAGAAATTCTCGCACCTCGCCAAACACGCACAGACCGGTCTTCCCCACAAGAGACGATATCTCCGTTGGGCAAGATGGAAAGTCCGTAGATGAAAGACGTGTGTCCAGATAGGGAGTAGACAAGATCTCCTTCTAGTGTCCAGACGTGGATCTCACTATGTCAATTAGCAGACGAAGTGCAGAGATGGGTTGCAACGAACTTACCTATCATTGGAGCAAGACGCAAACCCGATATCGGTTACGAGGGCAAGGCCGCGTACCGCGTCGTTGTGTCCAGTGAACGTCTTGACGGCCTTGTTTTGCCTCCAGAGCTTGACAGTTTTGTCTGCAGAACCTTTATTTCCAGTATCAGCCAGGTGAGGGCAGGGAACACACGACGCGTCCTGACCGGTGATGAACTCTTCCTCGTCAATAGCCACAACCGTCAAAACCGACTGAGCGTGACCTTTCAAGTCGTACGCCAACTTGAAATCCTTCCAAACCTTGGCCGTGCTGTGGAGCTCGTATTGAGTAACCTTAACCATCCCTCCCGGCTGATGACGTACCTATCCCATGACCCGGAGATGATGGTCCCGTCGGAAGCTGTGTGCAATGCGCAGACGTTGTGTTCGTGACCGATCAAAGAATACTCCGGCTCTTCTTGTGGGGAATCCAATCGGTAGACGTTGATGACCATACCTTGGCCACCCGTAACTGCATACCCTGTATACACCCCAGATCAATCAGAAAAACGCGAGGATTCCTCGCTCGCCTCGGTTTTCGGCCACAAGGAACCGAACGGAGAGACGGATGAGCCAGAAACGCACCTTTTGGAGCACCCGGAGTCGGTGGTACGACAGTCACAGCGTTCACATACCCAGACCCAGGCCTGAAAGTCCTCTCCTGCTCAAACGGTGCCGATGGATTGGGTTTCTGCCACAAGATCGCGGTTGAATCTCGAGACGCGGAAAGTATCAGATCATTGGTGGGAGACGCGAGCGCGCGAACCTGTTCCCGTTTGGACCGAAAGGAGTCGGATTAGCGTGTGGAATCGATGCGAGGGGCGAGGCGTACGTCTGAGGAGTGTAAAGCCAAAGATGCCGACAGCTTGTAAGGCATTGGAGATCGAGAGATGGCGGGGGACTCGTAAGCCTGGTCTATATCTGGCATGGCAACCACGCCCAGCCTTCGCGCTCAGCCTCACTCCGGACGACCAGGACGGGTGTGATTGCTCTGTCTACAACATTGGAGGATGTACACCACTCTAACGAGCCCCACAACCTTGGAAACGCGAGGGAAAGCAGGGTAGATACGGAGGTGCAAACTATGCCATGCGCCATTACTTCATCTACTGCGAGGGCCCCAACACGCCGTCGCCAAACCACGAACAAGATCCAGCAACAATCCGGCGCGTCGGGGGTGTGAGGAAAGAAAAACAATTCCGGAATTTCTGGAACCGCGTCGCTTTAGGGCAGGTCAGCGCTTTGTGTCATCGGGCCGGTGGCTTCCGCGCGTCTGGATCTGACACGGCGGCCATGCTCGGCCATGCGATTTGTAACGCCGGTGCGCGTCTTGGCTTCGATTCTCATTCACGCAGTACCCGGCTCTGCCTGAGCTGGGACAAAACGGCGGCGGTCCTTCCCAACCACCGACATTCTAACCCAACACTCGACATCCACCAACACAGACAGCAATGAATCGAATCACCAACAGCCGGGCGGGCGGCGTACCGTCGCTCGCAACTATCCTTCCGTTGCTTTCCAAGTTCAGCAATGGTGCCGCGGGGCTACTCCCAAGAGCCTCCAAAGCGCTCCTATACTTAATGGGGCTCCTAGTCCTAGTTAACCTTAACTCTTTCCCATTCATCTGGCACTGTGAGTCGCCACTCTCACGCTCGCCATATGTGCATTGATTGCTGACCTGCCTACGACACAGATAAGATATTTAGACACGTTTGGGGCATCAGGATAAGACTCCTCCTTTACAAGCTTACGTTGCTCGGCAAGCCGAGGGAGACCAGGAGGAAGCTCGAGAGCGCATGGATGGATAGGTTGATCCCAATTGGCTCAGGTGCGAACTTACGCCGACCTCCCACCGCCAAATGAATGCCTCTCATACACTTACCTTAGGACCATGGGGTTGTGGCACAGTCGTTCGAAAGTTCGCAGGTCCCGACGAATCGGATTGGAACTTCCATCTCAGCAACTCTTCCTACCCAAAGGTACGTCCACCACCCATTCGTCGACCGCGACCTCTGAGCAAACGTTCGTTTCGGTAGGTCACCGACGAAGCCCGCATGGTTTGCGCTATCGCCACTTTCCCAAACTTCTACCGCGCCGGTAAATCCTGCTTCGAAAAAGATCGTCGGTCGCCAACAAAGCTAACATTCAAAAATGAATAGGCGGTTGGACAGCACTCGGCGGAACTCATTTCTCCTTCTACCGAGAGATCCCGATATTTTCGAATTACGAAATTCGCACAAATGTCGCCTGTTGGGACGAGAAGTGGGTGAGTGCACCGAACATTCTTGGATTCACCGACGTCGGCCTCGTGTTAACGCTGTCCTTCTAACAGCTTTACATCATCCATCGCTTCGTAAGTCGCCCGACGAAGAAGGTCCGGGCCGGGGCGGAGGATGCAGCGAGTCCACCACGACAATCCTCTTCCAACTCACTCCCGGTACCCATTTTGCACACTCCCGCCGTCGGCACGAACACTCCCTCCTCCTCCGGCCAATCTATGCTCTCTCCGGCCGCCATGGAGCTCATCGACGCTGCTAGGTTAAGGTCAGAGGAGCCGGACGGCTCAACGCTCAATTGCGTCGCCATCTCCGAGACCTGCTTCAAGATCGGTCGCATCACGGTCCCGCCTTCGATCGCCTTGGTCATGAATGGAGTTTCCTTGCCATCAACCGGCGCCCCTTACTCTCTCGAGAACCCTCCCCCATATTGGGATAAGGTCAAGGAGTTGACGAGTGATCCAAACGCTGTTCGGGCCTTCCTTCGTGGCGGCTGGCGCGAGGTTCCCCCCGCCGAGCGCTGGTGGGAGCATGCTTTGACTGGTCAAATAGAGCAGACGAGAAGGGCGAACCTAGAATACCTTGACGGCCTTCGCAGAAGCATGGAAGGCGCCAAGGCCCTATACTAAACGACGCTCGAGACATTCATTTCATATAAATGGTTATACCTCGATATCCCTATAATACGTGTTTCTGGCTTCGTGATTTCCCCTCTCAGTTCCCCTCTCGGTTCCCTGAACTCTAGGAGGGATCCTTCCCCGCGCAAATAATTTCGGGATTATCAATTCGATCAGAGCTACAGCGCAGGACAAGATACAATAGAAGACTTCGAGTTCCGTTGGCACAAGAATGAGGCGGTAACAGGAGCGAGCAAGAAAACAAAGCACAGCACACGATAGCACAGGTCAGTCAGAGTCCAGTCAATCGCCTAGGTCCATAGCATCTCCAAGAGAGATCTTCACTCTTTTCGCACGTCCGCTCTGGTCTTCTCGGCTCTTCCTCTTTGTCCTCATCTCGACGTTGGCGAGGAGTTGGGTTTCCGGTTGGGTTTGGCTTTGATCGTCGTCGGCGCCCACGCCTCCGGCCCTATCATGAAGTGTGAGTACCACGCTACCGTTTTCAGAGTCAACTGACGGGATTTCGCCCGATCCATCCTGCAGGGAACACCGCAATTATATCCTTAGGGTTCGAGGGACTGACAACAACGGGTTGGTTGAACGTACCAAATCACCCAACCGTGCTAGCCGCATTGCGATGTCCCGCTCGGGATCAAAATATTCCTTGTACTTTTGAGACCTTTTTATCCCCGCAACAAACTTGTACTTGGAGCCCGCCTTGGCACGTGGACGCCTTCGTTTACCCGTTACCGGCTTCTGGGTTTCCACTAGCCCCAGTTCATCGGCAGCCGTCTCCACTTGCACGACGAATCCTCCACCGGGCGTGGGTAAACGTACTTCAAAATTGCGATAGCTGGCTCACCCTCAGTCTGCAACCGCCTGAACAGTTGTGTTGCGACCTCGGACGGGCATCCGATCTTCTTCGCAAATTCCAGATGATCGTTGAAGGTTTTCATCTCCTCGGCAATCTTTATTGCACGCCTATGCGCCCCAAAGTCAGCTACGCGTCCGCGGCTCGCAGTGATCTTATACCTGAAAATTGCCAAGTCTTTAAAGTCCGAGATGAGGACCAGGTGCTGATCGCGCATGGCGATCAGTTGCCAGTTCTTGTCAGAGCGGATCCTACAATCAAAGCAACGGTAGATATCGGGGATGCGCTTGTCTCGCGCGCCATGATACCTGTGGGGACAATACGTGTATGATCTCTGGAGGAAAAGTCTGTTTCACGGACCCCATACACCTGGAAGAATACAGTGAGGGACAACCCTGGGTCTCATCAGAGTTTCTTACCAGGCATGATACCAGCGTCCACAGCGGTCGCACCAGCAGCAGTCTGTATCTTCACGCTGGGGGACAGAGTTAGTCTCATGTTGAGTGCACAAGAAGAGACGTACGTCAACTTCACAACAACAATCCAGCCCACGATCAGCAACAATCGAATCCGTTTTCACCGACTGTCCCGCGGTGAACGATTCGATCGAATCTTCGCGAGGTAAACTCTGCCTCTGGGTTTCAAGATCTGTGGGATCCGGTGAGATCAATCTCGGTTCTCATGCAAACAACCGAACCCAACATCTCCGACTCATGGATTTGGCTGCTCGGAGGTAGACTGCCAAAGGCGTTTCTGAGAATCTGAGTTTCAACCCCGTGACTGATACCTGCGAGTGTAGAGCTCTGCGTCATGGGGACAAGATCTGAGCCCTCCCTGGTTTCCTCGTCGTTCATTTGTTGAGTCGGGGGTAGCACCTGTGTCTTTTCCATGCCAACCTCATGTGACGAACCCGCCTGACAAAGATCACAACGGGCGCTTGCGCTTGAAACAAGTTACCCACCAGTTCACGGACGTCAGTTACGCACTTCTCGACGTGGCCAGCGTCAATCATTCTCTCCTTGGGGGTCGCTCTCTGGCCGGATGTGTCGACGGCCATGCTCACGTCGGTTAGGTCGGCAACGATGTTCCCCTCATCGTCCATAACACCCAGAGGTACTTCGGGGTCAATCGCCTCACTAGTAATCTCCGCGTCTGGAGAAGGATCAGCGTCGAATACCACCTTCCTTTCTTCAGCATCCCTGATCTGCGCCTCGGCTTGTTTCCTACGAAGCTCGGACTCCTGGAGGGGTGTGAGGGAAGAGGGAATTCCCGGCGCACGAGTTGTTCCAGAATACTCCCCTTTGTTGTTGTCGGAATTTGGTAGGAAGCTGGTAATTGATGCGACTTGGACCTCGACCCTATCGTGGAAAAATTTACAACCAGATGAATTGGAGGATGACGTGGAAACTCACGAGTGCCAACCCGTTTCGAGCCTCCCGACGTCCGTCCGTTCGGGAACCTCCATTTTATCGTGAGTTGTAAAGTACCACCGATCTTTGTCCGCGTCGCCCTTCCTGAAATGGGGAGGTTCGTAATCATCTGGTGTGTGGTCGTAGTAAAACAATTTGAAAGCGGCAAAACGACGCTCTATGTTAAAAATCAGTTGCTGCCGGCCATCAATAGAGGAAAAATCTGAACTCGGGAGCTCATCCATTTGACCCGTCGCGTGAATCAACCGTCTGGCGAGTGTCTAGGGGATGAAAATGAGTTAAGGACCCGAGATGTAGTTTTCCACACACCCTAAGGCTTTTTTTTACTTCCCCGAGCGTTGGGGGCCTAATGGGCTGATTCCCAACATGAGCGGAGTCATCAAGAGACATCTTCATGAGGTCTTCTCCGAGACTCATCACCGGAACCTTGACGCCGGTGCCAGGGACCTCAAAGTACTAAAACAACCGTCAGCAAGGCCCAGTGTCGTGCCACGTGGCTCACGTTGAAGTTGAATGTGTATGATTCCACGACACTACAACCGCATATATGAGCGGGGGACCTGACAATATGCGCGAAAACTCAACTTGTTCGGGTCGTTGTTATCCTAACCAGTTTGATCAACCAGGTGTTTGCAACTGATTAGAAAAGGTAACCCACAAGGTAAATCGCGAACACAAAGTTTTTGAGGTACTGGCGTTCCAAAGCATCGAATATACCGCGTTCCTGGAAAAATGTGAGGAGAGCGAGGGAATAGATCGCGGACCAGTACCAAGCAATTTAGTAGCTGATCTGCCTCGTTTGTAAAGCCCCGATTAATGGTCATGATACGAAAGCTGCTGACGGTCTGCTTCGGGGTCGTTGGAGAAGAAGAGCCGCCTTGCGAGGGTTCATTCGAGAGGTGCGGAGCGCTCATGGACGTTAGATAACCTTGAACACGTCGTTGAGTTTCACAAGCACTTCGTGGGGGGAACGGGACGAACTTTCACTGAAGTTGTCTTCTGGAAGTAACTCTCTACACCGTGCGTGAGACAAAGAGAAATTCGAGCGAACAAACGAAATCACCTCAAGTACATGATACATCCAAGTCCGGCTTGCAACAGAGTCTGCACGGTCTGTAGACTCTGCTCTGCCGTGAGCGTTGCCTTGGCGGGGGATTTAGTATCGATTAAATCTCGATGAGTCCACTGTTACCTGTAGACGCGTTGCCGAAGATCTCACAGCTTGGGCCTGCATCTGCAAATACGATCACCGTGAAGATGGGGGTTGGGGGGAGAAAGAGATGAGGGAAGTCCGACACTGAGATCGGTCGGAGTTTGAAAACGGATGATCTCAACGGCTACACGTCGCGGTTGCACGTGACCCAAATTATTGGTAGCCGTTGCCCAGTCCCTCAGAATGTCGACCAACTTTGACCGACGACGGATAAATGGTCCCGAGGATAGCTTCTCGCCCGTGTTCGATGATGACGACGAGGATGAGGCGAAGTGGCGTCCTGGAAACCCCAGGCAATCGAGGCAGCCTCACGATATACGGCCGATCTGTATGTCATTCCCATCATCAGGCAGCCTCACTGGCCTGAGCGACCCTCCTGCCCGCAGTTCTTCAACCTGGTCTGATCAGCCAAGCAAACGGCTCGGCCTACATCGAAACCGAGCGGACGAAGATTGCGTGTGCGGTGTACGTACATAGCGCGATTACCCTCGGACGGAGGGGTGACAGACTAAACGGCGTACCGCAGGTATGGCCCCCGCCAATCGAAAAACACGGGGTACAGTGGACGTGGCCGCCTGAACGTGCAAGTGAAGTTTGCCCCGTTTTCTTGTCACAAGCGTCGTGCACCGATACGAGTGCGTCTCCACTCGTTCATGCATAACCTACCATGAACCCTCATGATCCAGGATGCAGAAGATCGTTCGATAGCGGTCCTCATCCACCAATCTCTCGTCTCGAGTATCCGCCTCGAACTTTTTCCCAAATCCACCATTGATGTCTTCCTGACCATCATCGAGAACGATGGGATTGATTCCTGTGTGGCCACAGGAACTGTTGCAGCCAGCACGGCTCTTGCACACGCGGGTATTGAGATGCTAGGTCTCGTAGTATCCTGCGCAGCGGTGAGTCAACCCTGGCTCTACTCTTGCTCGCAGCTCAAAGATCCACTCGAACACGTAGACATTGATGAGTGAAGAGATTTGGCTCGACCCCAATCACGAAGAGGCCACCGCGGGTGCGAGCACGCTGGTGTTGGCTTGTATGCCCGCTCTGAACGTAGTGACGAATGTCTGGCAAAATGGGACTATGTCGCCCACGCAGGGCCTTGAGGTCGGTTACACAAAACCGCGAGCGCAGTTTTCTAATATTTTCGGGCCCAACAGTGCATGACGGCTTGCCAGGAGCGATGTGCAACAATACATTCGATCGTCGCTCAGTCCCTCGTCTCGAATTTTGCGCCAGAGTAGGCTAACTACAGCGGGCGGATGTCAGTTATGGGGGGGATGGTGCTAGCGGGGACGAGATGGGCGTTGTGTAAAACCGACAGAAATAGCAGGCATCCCTGTTCCACTTTCCCAGTCAACACGAGAGAAACCGGCACAAACAACAATGGGAATACACGGGTCTATACTGGGACAATCGAGCCGGTCTACAGAATGGGAATAAATAACTACCTACGTAGATGTGGCAACAACGATGGACGGCAAATAAGTTACCTCCTTCACCCGTCTAAACGTTACACAGAGTGGCGCAAACAAAAACCAAGCCGTGAGGTCCCGGGCGATTTTGGTGAGAGAAGCTTCAAACCCCCAATGAGATCACTCCTAAGGTTTGTCTGGGTGGGGGTGGTAAGTCGATACCCTTAAACACACCCGAACTGGGCCCCGTATGCGTGGTCTGATGTGACGCTCTCCTAGCGGTGGGCAACGGTCTCACCCAATACTTGATTAGCCCTCCCTTGTTTGCGGTCACCACCGCGTTCGAAATGAACTTCACGTCGGTCAGAAGCTCTGCGTCAAATGATTTGACAAGGACGGGTTGGACAACTGCCACTTCATTTCGTGATGGGGATGGGTGGTAGTGTGGGAGCTGGGGAAGTTTGCCGTCGACGAGTCCACCAGACGGGAGGTTCACGATTGAGTCACCCCTCCGACGGATGGCCAAGGAAAGGCTAGAGGCCATAGATAGTCTCTGGTGGTGTGTTGCCTGACTCATGTAATCAGCCATCCGAAGCCAAAAAGGACGTGAGCAAAGAACGAACTTTTGGCCGGTGAAGTGATCCGCTCGAGAAGTCCCACTGGCGGATCCGGTAAGTCACGGGAAGTAGACGTGAGGCAGTTGCATACCAAAATTAATTTATTATCCTCCCCAACGCTTCCGAACCGATACGTCCTCCCGTCGCACCGCATCTCGTCGAACGCTAACCCAGAGACAAACGAAGAGTGTCCCTGGCACCTGGCGACTACCCGTTGTTCCCAGGGTGAGTATATCGTTATCAGATCGTCTTGGCCGCCGGTCTATTCGAAGGTGTCAATAAAAATGCATTCGGGCTCGGATTCAGCCCGTACCAATATGAACCTGCCATCGGGTGACCAGACCACAGTGGTTAGTGCACCAAAATATGCAGAGTAGCAGTCGACAAGCCTGGCGGGATTGGGTTAACAATCACCCCCGGGGGTTCTGAGGTAAACGTACTGCTCCGCCATAGCGTCAATCACCCGTAAACAACCATCCTCGGAAATCGCCGCAACATACTTCACGTCCGGCGAGAACACGAAATCTAGTAGATGTCAGTGCCACTTCAAGAAGCCCACCATGAACATCTGACCTACGACGCTCCGCTTGGACACCCTCCAATGACTCACGGGGTTCTTAGCCGACTTGTCCCGGTCTGACTTTCCCGCACCATTCGCGACGGATACAGGATGCCATGGGGGCAACGTGACGAACATACTGTCAAGGGGGTTCCACTCTCCTTGTGACGAATTTGACAGTGATCCACTACCGTTCGCGGGGGCCGAGACCGAGGTGGAAGAGAGAGAGGGCTCCTGAGGGACGAACGCTCCATCCTCCCGGTCCCTGTCGTACACGATGACGGTCCCGTCTGCGTGTGCCACGAGGAAGAGTGTTTGGGAAGAGGGTACCCAACGTACAGCTGTACACCGTGAACCAGATATACGGCCCTAAGATACCCCAATCAAGGTACCAAAGGGTTTGAACGAACGATCCGATCAAATGGAAGGGAGTGGACAACAGACCTGTTTGTTCAACCTGCAGTACCTATTCGAGATTGGATCTGTTCATAACGAAAATGTGTAAGGGTCAAAATGGAATCCACGCAGATGGATGGATCGGCGTACCGAACCAGACGATATCGCCAGTATTGAAACCAATGATAACGTCCATTCGGTCCGGAGAGGTCGTGGCGGGGTTGACATCATGACACGTTGGGTATGCGGAAAAGAACAGCCGAACAAGGGGTTCCTACTATTGTTTAGTGGCCACGAATGTATAAGATGGGTCAGAGGGCAGGCGAACCTTGACTTTACTGCCAACTTCTGTCCAGATAAAGCTCTTGAGATGATTGTAAAACACGTAGGTAACCTCTCCATGCCGAGACTGCAGGTGTTTTGCAAGTCCCTCCGCAGTCTGGACCCTGGAGACGAAAGTGGATGAAGTGGTACGGATGCTGTGCTTTGGGCGGGTACTGGCTTTCTTCTTGCCACCGGCAGCGTTTGGGGGTGAATGAGTGGAGAATATGGTGTTCAGTTGTTCGTTGGCAGGAGTGTTCGGGACCTCGGGCACAGGAGGGCTTCCAGCAGAGAGATCTGGTGATCCATTCCCGACATCGTCCTGGGTGTCGCTACTGGAGAGGCTGGCCCCGTCTTCGCGTTCTCTGGCTGGAGGCTTGAGGTGGTTGTCCTTGTCCTTGCCGACGTCGTCCGCCTTGCCTTTGTCCTTCTTCGCGTCCTTTTCCTTCCCTCCCCCGAGCAGCTGAGCGAACGCTTGTGACCCACTCGCCTTGTTGTGTGCGGGGTATCTGACGAGAATAGTCGATAGCTTCGTAGGGTATGGTGATGGCGGGACGTTGGTATTGGTTACGTGGGGGTTTATGGCGGAAGGTCGGTGTTCCTCGATGACGGAGTACACGCCTTCGGGAGCGACGAAGGTTGAGTCGTTCTCCATCCGCCGTGATCCTTCTTCGTCGTCTGGCCAGAGATGTCGAGGGTGTGAAAAGTCGGTCAGGTATTTGAACGGCTAGAGGAGATCAACTCGAGCCGGATCTAATCCCATTCTGTTTCTCTACTCCTCCATCACCCGACAGACAATATGCTCCGTCCCTCCGCCAGGTCCTGGGTAAAAACTGTCCCGAGGTTATCAGTCTGTTGTCCTTGCCTTCTTTACACCGTAATTCCCCGTTAATTTTGCTTGACATAGGCCAGGGCGGCAAACTCCCGGTGGGAATCGACCTCGGCCGGACCTCCACCCGCAGACGGTCGGCTCGATCTCAACAGGACAAGCCTCCTCCGCACAACTCGTGAATCGTCGCTCAAAACCCCTGGTATCAAGTGGACGGACGATGCTCCCTCGTCTACTTCGGATATCGGCGGGGGTCGCGAGACCCGGAAGATGAACACATACCAAGCCGTCCGGGATGCAATGAGTATAATCCTCACGAAAGACGACTCCGCCATCGTGTTTGGAGAAGATGTAGGTTTCGGTGGGGTGTTCAGGTGCACTCTCGGACTCGCCGAAGAGTTTGGTCGCGAACGGGTCTTCAATACCCCACTTACAGAGTACGTTATATGCGCCTCCCCATTCTTCGGAGCTTAATTTTCTCGTTCGTTTTGCCTCCCCCCCGTAGACAAGGCATTGTAGGCTTTGGTATTGGGTTTGCAGCGATGGGTCAAACGGCAATAGCTGAGATTCAATTCGCTGACTACATCTTCCCCGCATTCGATCAACTCGTCAGCGAGGCTGCTAAACTACGCTACCGATCTGGAGGCCAGTTCAACATTGGGGGTTTGACCGTCCGTACACCGACTATGGCTGTCGGCCACGGAGGCCTCTATCATTCTCAAAGTCCGGAAGGGTTCTTCATGGGCGCTTCTGGGCTAAAGGTACGCCTGACTTTTTGTTGTGTGGTCGTGCCTGACACGCCCTCCATGGTAGGTTGTGATTCCACGCTCGCCAATCCAAGCGAAAGGACTCTTGATCTCTTCAATTCGAGATCCGAACCCCGTAATATTCATGGAACCGAAGATTCTCTATCGGTCCGCGGTTGAGCAGGTGCCAATTGACGACTTCTCTATTCCGCTAGGACAAGCGGAGACTCTGATACCCGGATCCGACGTTACCCTCCTCACATGGGGCACTCCAATCTACCACTGTGAGACGGCCATCGGCTTCTTGAACACCCCTCCCGAGGGGCTCGCAAAACATGTTCCGGAATCGCTGAAAAAAGCGAGGGTTGAACTCATCGACCTAAGAACTATCCTTCCTTGGGACGTAAAAGCCATCGAGGAGAGCGTTAATAGGACTGGGAGGCTGGTCATCGTTCACGAGGCAGGCAAGACTGCGGGTGTCGGCGCGGAGATTGGAGCTGAGATCCAGAAGAGGTGCTTTTTGAGACTCAAGGCGCCGGTTCAGAGAATCACCGGATGGGAGTAAGTACCTCCTGCCCCGTTCTTCGATGGCCAGCTCTCTGATACGCTTGGTACTTTCGCAGCGTCCCGAATGGTCTCTCATACGAGAAGTTCCACATCCCGGACCCTGTTAGGATCATGGACGCTTTGGTCGAGTCTCTGTCATATTAGCTCCCTGCCTCGAGGGCTTGGACGTTCTCGTGGTACTCAATACCCTGCAACACCGATCATCACTTCCATTACCTTGGCTCTCCGTGTCCTACAC
>Ga0307516_10003219_pt1 | contig 21176 bp, 30 predicted proteins | sample 19_EM_MG_FD_203310 | JGI IMG/M metagenome (GOLD analysis project Ga0307516, IMG submission 203310) | Populus trichocarpa ectomycorrhiza microbial communities from riparian zone in the Pacific Northwest, United States - 19_EM | ecosystem: Host-associated > Plants > Roots > Unclassified | place... | reverse complement strand
ACCTGAGAGGGATCACCCCGGAAAACAAGGTAATGGTTCGGATTCGGATTATAATTCTCGACTTACCAGCACCTTTGCAGGCTTCGGTCTTGGCGTTTTACACCAGCTCCGCCTTCATGTCGAAAGCGCCTATTTCCCCACATCAAGCTGTAAGCCTGGGCCGCTTTCGTCGAATCTGAGCTGACCTTTTCCCTTAGAACGCGTTCCACGACTTCATCGAGACCGCCGTGACTGAAGAAGACTTGTCAGTATCCATCCTTCCTACCGTCGAGAAGTCGGTCCTCCGCTCTCCGGAGGTTTCTCTTCTTGGTACGCTTATCCTGCATGCGAAGTATTCGTATTCCGACGTTCTCTCACCCGGTTTCGACAGTCATCTGCGAATTTTTTCGCGCATACCCCTCTTCCTTACCACAAGACACGTTCAAGCGCGTCCTGACACCAATCCTAAACTGTTCCAAGTCGGCTAATGTGGTTGTTCGGTCGAACGCGATCGAATTGTTCAAGATAATCGTTTCAAAACACACTGAAAAGCATGAGCATTTGAAGAGTGCTGTTATGGATGTACTCAGCCTTCCAAAAGCCGGGAAGACGACTGGACCAGACCACCGTATCGCCCTGTATACGATGTTACAATCGCTACCCCTGTCTCCCACCACGTCACCTGAAGTTGTTTCATTGGTTCCGGCCCTTTTGACCAAGGAAAACAGCGATCCCGCGATCGCGGCTCTTAGCTCAGCCCTCTCCTCCCATCTTTCTTTCCAGCTGCGAGAGAACGAGGCGTTACCTGCGCCTGCGACGAACACGATAGTGAAGGAACTCGCAAATGCAAAACCTCCAATCCGAAGGGCATTCTATTCCGCCATTGGAGGCGCCATATGGTCCTTGGGTTCGTTAGAAACTGAAGCATCTGACGCGTTGGTTAAGGCAATCCTTCCTGCTTTGGAAACGAGTTTGAAAACCGTGTCGGCCAATCCAGTAGGAGTTGCTGCTGGCCCCTTGGAAGGATACATTGCGGTCGCCCTCTTACTTGGGCCACTTAAATGGAGCGGAAAACATGGTAACTCCTCCAGCTCCGGACACAAAGAGTATAACTGATTGCGATTTCAGATCTTGTTGTCTCCGGAAATCCCACCATCCAGTCTCTTTCAGCTGCTGCTCCGAAACCCCCTTTCCTCTTTCTCGACAAGGTCTATCAAAAACTGTCCGATGCGGAAGAGTTGTCTTGGTTGCTCAGGGCTATCCAAGTCACGATACCTTTTCTCTCTGCGGAACTATCGAAGAACGCACTCCTCCGGTAAGTAGCTCGTCGTTGAACTGTAGGGTTAGTATTCCGAACCTCCCTTCGAAGGCTTCAAGCAGGGTCGTTACTCGTCCACGTGGGGACTGAGCCCAAGTCTCACGTTATCAGGAGTCAATTCCACTCTGCCCTTCGATCGGTTGCGCAGACTGAACCAGGATTGGTCAACCAGCTGGTTGCCGATGGGATGGTTGCCTTCTTGTCCCGAGAAGAGAAACCGCCCGCAAAAACTGCCCAAGAAGAAACGGAGAGATCTGTTGACTACCAGACCCGCCTGTCACCTATTCTCTCCGCGTCATCTGCACTCCCGGCGGATACAGACCTCGAGGTCCGCAAGCAAATCCTCACAAATCTGGTTGCCCTGGCACACCATAGGCGGATCTGTGAGCTGTGATAGCACACATAAATCTGCTTGGGACTGACAACTCCCATCTAGCGGGACCTTCTCAATTTCTTTGGATCGAGATTTGCCAAAGGGCGAACGTGGACCCCCGCGAACTCGTCCAATCTAAGTTGGATGGTTTACTGAAGATCGCCCTTGACGCCACGAATTCAAACGTAGGCGGGCTGTTTTGCATGAGCGTTGAAGACTTGCTAAACCTGGCCTTAGGTTCAGCCGTTTGCGGAGGCTGGCTACAACGCTATCCGAACCCTCACTTTTGTTTGGCCCGAGCTCGTGATTCCTAAGGTCCTGGAGTGTGTTAAATCGGACTTGGGGAGTGACGATTTGAAGGCTGTCACTCCGACTGATCTTGGGATTTGGAGTACTCCCGAAGGCTCCGTATATGTCGACGGTGTGTGATTCCCGTAGGAAGCGAGGGATAACGAGTTAAAATCTTTCATCAGTCCTCGCAAATAAGAGAACCGAGGTTTTGGACAAGAAGGGAAAAGGTTATGCAGATGCAAAATGGGAGGCAGAAGTTCGTCAGAAGTTGAACGCAAAGAACGCTCAGACCACATTATCCAAACAAGATCAAGCCCTCGTCAATGAACAGCTCCGGAAGGAAGCAGAGACAAGGAGGCGCGTCTCTGGGATCAAGGCCAAACTGGAGCACGGGCTGGAACTAGTACATTCCCTCTCTTCTGCGAACGTTGAAGAGTTTCGTGTTCATGCGCCACAAATCTTTTCGATTCTTCTCCTGACCGCATCCGCCGAAGCTTCTGTGGCCTTGGTCGGAGATAGAGCATTCAACACATTCCTTGTGAGACCGCTGATCCCTACCCTCAGGAAGTTGCGCTGACGTGCACCCGTCAGAGAGTGAACGAAGCTTCATCCGAGAGGTTGGAATCGACCCGCACCTGGATCGCCGTTGCTATATTGCGTTCCCTTGAAGTTAGTGGAATCCCCTCCAACATGCAAGAAGAGCCATTAAGTCGTAAGAACCTGTACTTATCCCCTTCTCGATGTGTAGGATGCTAACCTGTTACAGACCTCGTTTTACGAGTCCTTTATCGGCTGCGCACAGTCTCGGAACAAAACGTCCTGGACGCTGCGACGTTCTCCCTTTGCTCCCCTCTGTTAGCCCAAGTGCTGCTCAAAGGCGGTATTTCCCTCACCGAGGAAGATGACCCCCTCGAGCAAATCGCCCTTGCCCTCGATGTGATCAAATTCCATGCTGGACAATGTCAGTCTCTTGGAAATATCCTTGCCTGGCTCTAATTAAACCGGAAATCTTCAGTTTCGAATTCATCGTTCCCAAGGAAGTCGATCATGGAGAGTCTGATACATGTAATACGTCAACAACCCAGACTCGCGAAGGACGCGTCCTTTGCACTGGTTGACATCGGGCAAGCAATTCACGCCAACGTCACTTCTGAAGAGAATTCAGTTTTGCTTCATGGGACCTTGATGCAAGAAGTGTACGTGCGGACTTCGTGTTTACAAGCACTCCAGGTGTGTGGTGTGCCCGTAGCAGGGATTTTCGTCTAACCTGTTTGGTAGCCATTTGATCTGACCGACCTGGAGTGGTCACCCGAACTTCTGATCGCCACCCACGACGATGACGAACAGAACTCCCGCCTTGCTCAACACCTCTGGGAAGACAATGGTTTGGATATCCCCGAGGCCTTCCTCGATACTTTGACTCCGTATCTGGGTATGCTTCTCGGTTCCTCCACTCAATCTTTATTAGTAACTCCCACGATTAGACCACGAGAATTCCTACGTTCGCGTCAGCGTTGCTGCAGCCCTCGCGGAAGCGGTGGAGCTGTGGCCACAATCGGTCTCTCCGACGATCGGGGCGCTCCGCGAACTGTACCGTGAAAAGGTGGGGTCGCCTGAAGTCCAGCCAACCGCGGTTACTGACGACCTCTGTAGGCGAAGATACTTGCCCCGGAATTTGACCAATATGTAAAGTTTTTGGTAGCTTTTTCCTGAACGAAACGCTCAAATCCGTACAGGGAATAGTCATCGAGTCCAGTCTCACACGCTCAGATCCGTGGCCTGCCAGGGTTGCCATCGGCCAGACATTCAAGCACCTCACCCCCTCGTTCACACAATCCGAAGTCGAGCCTTTCTTTGTCTTCCTTATCATGGAAGAAGCACTTGGGGATAGAGAACCAGACGTCCGTCGGGCCATGCTGGATGCTGGCACGGCGGTGATTGACCTTCACGGAGCATCTTCCCTCCCTGGGCTGATATCGATGTTTGAAACACAACTCGTTACGGCTTCGACCACCGAGACGCAGGATCAGATACAGGAGGCCGTGGTTATCCTCTTCGGTCGCCTTGGCCGTCATCTTGACCCATCGGATCCGCGGATGCCGGCACTGGTTGAACGACTTGTTGGAGCTCTGAAGACGCCAGCAGAACAGGTTCAAATCGCAGTTGCGGATTGTCTTGCTCCCCTCGTCAACAAGATGACATCACCGATCCAGCAACTCGTTGACCGACTCCTGGCAGACCTAGCAGAAGCGCCGAAGTATGCTGCTCGACGCGGCACCGCGTATGGTCTTGCAGGTGTCATAAAAGGCGTTGGCATCCGAGGTATCAAGGAGTACGGCGTCTTCCCTCGATTGAAGGGATACGTCGAAGACAAGAAACGATACGAGGCTCGTCAGGGTGCAGTGATGGCTTTCGAAACGATGTCTGCCACTCTCACGCGCGCTTTCGAGCCGTACGTGATTCACGTGATCCCTTTGCTTCTTGTTGCTTTCGGTGATGGAACTCCAGAAGTCCGAGAAGCCGCTCAGGACGCTGCCCGAGTGATGATGGGCAATATGTCAGGTTATGGAGTCAAGCTCATACTCCCTGATTTACTGTCAGGCCTTGATGAGAAGCAGTGGAGGACGAAGAAGGGATCTATTGAACTGCTCGGGATGATGGCTTACTGTGCTCCACGACAACTTTCTCAATCACTTCCTGTTGTCATCCCCCGTCTCACCGGCGTCTTGACGGATTCACATGCCCAAGTCAAGTCCTCCGCGAACAAGAGTTTGAAGCAGTTTGGTGAAGTTATCAGCAACCCGGAGATTCAGGCCCTCGTCCCGGTGTTCCTGAAAGCCCTGGTCGATCCCGCCAAGACGCCGAATGCGCTTTCCGCCCTGCTGAAGACCTCCTTTATGCATTATATCGATCTTTCGTCGCTGGCTTTGGTACGCGATTCAAGATACCGTCCGAAATGCTCGCTGATAGCCACTTCCAGGTTGTTCCCATTCTTGAGCGCGGCTTGCGTGAACGTGGTGCGGATACCAAACGGAGAGCCTCCCAGATTGTCGGTAATCTGGCCTCGCTGACTGAGTCGAAAGACTTCGTACCATACCTTTCCCGGCTGCTTCCTCTTATACACCTCGTTCTAGTGGACCCAGTGCCCGAGGCTCGTGCTACCGCAGCCAAGGCTCTGGGTACGCTCGTCGAGCGGTTGGGAGAGGTCCATTTCCCGGATCTGGTACCTGGCCTTCTACGCACTCTTAAAGCGGACACGTCCGGCGTTGACAGGCAGGGAGCTGCACAAGGTCTTAGCGAAGTCCTGGCGGGGTTGGGGATGGAACGTCTCGAGGGTCTTCTCCCGGACATCATTGCCAACGCACAATCACCCCGTAGCACGGTTAAGGAAGGATTCATGACTCTCTTGGTATTCCTACCCACCACGTTCGGAACCAGGTTCCAGCCACACCTACCGAGGATTATTTCCCCGATTTTAGGGGGTCTCGCGGATTCTGAAGATTTTGTCCGGGATGCCGCCATGAGAGCTGGAAGAATGATTGTTACCAACTACGCCAACAAAGCCATCGATCTCCTCCTGCCTGAACTTGAGAATGGGATGTTCGATTCCGGTTGGAGAATTAGAGTGCGTTGTGTCTGATTTCCGCGCACCAGATCTTCGATTAACATGGACTTCGCCGCAGCAATCTTCGATTACCCTTGTCGGAGAACTCCTGTTTAAGATCACGGGCATTAGCGGCAAGAACGAGATCGAGGAGGGCGAAGCCACAGATGTCGTCGTCGCGGAAACGTCCAAGCGTGCCCTTGTCGAAGTTTTGGGAAGAGAAAGACGCGACAGGATCCTCTCGGCCCTGTTCATCGCGAGGCAAGACGCCGTCAATGTCGTCCGGCAGTCGTCCATCCACATCTGGAAGGCACTAGTTCACAACACCCCGAGGACAGGTGAGAGTTTTCTTCAGATCCTCAGTGGACCAGTCTGAACATCGCACTAGTTCGTGAAATCCTCTCAGAGCTCATCGACCAACTCATCAACCTGGCCTCCAGCGAAGAGTTCGAACAACAAGAGGTACGCCCCCGCAGGATTGGGACATATCTCCCCCTAAACCTCTGTAGACCGCCTCAAGAACTGCTGCGGAATTGTGCAAAAAGTCGGGGGAAAAGTTGTTGGCAGACACCATCGTGGTTCTCAAGGAGCGCTCCACCTCTCAGGATGCAAGAACAAGAACTGGCGCTTGTCTGCTGCTTGCAGAGCTTATGTGCGTGTTGACATCTATTTTGATCTTGGATGCTCTAGCTTCGTACGTAGGCAAAGTACGACCGAAGCACAACGAGAGAATCAAGAACATGTGATTATCACTATCGTTCGATCGTCTCTCGTCGACGACGAAGCCATTGTACGGGCTGCAGCTGCGAGGGCCTTCGATATTCTGCAAGAGCAGTTAGGGTCGAAAGCAGTTGATCAGACTATCCCCACCCTCTTGGAGGCCCTCCGCCAACCAGGAGAGAGTTCTGGGACTGCCCTACAAGCTCTTAAGGAAGTCATGAATGTAGGTTTTGGATGCATAACCTCCCGCTGAAGCAAACTGACGACGCGTTCAGGTCCGCGCTCACACTGTGTTCCCAATTCTCATCCCTACCCTCATTACGAGCCCGATGACGCTGTTCAACGTCCATGCCCTTGGGTCTCTCGTGACTATGGCAGGAAATGCCCTCAGCCGGAAGCTTACTGTAGTGGTCGGGGCCCTCGTCCAAGAACTGGAGAACACAACGGACGAAGAACTTGGCGATGCCATCAAAGAAACCTTGGAGACTCTTCTAGAATCAATTGTCGATGCCGAAGGTCTGAACACCCTTATGCTCCTTCTCTTAGAATGGTAGGTCTACGTTTGGTCTCATGTGCTACAATCCACCCACTGTCACCTAGGGCCAAACACAATGATCCAAAGCGCCGCGCCAGTGCATGTCGCGTGTTCGCAACGTTCTGCGAGACATCTGAGTTGGATGCTTCGCTGTACCGTGTCGACTGGATCCGTCAGCTCGTCACATTGATGGACGATCCGCAAGTCGAGGTGCACACCGCGGCGTTCCAATCCCTAGATACCTTCATCAAGTCTATTCCTAAAGAAGAGGTCGAGCCCCTTGTCATCCCGTTGCGCAGGACGATCGAATCAGCGGGAGCTCCGGGCGTCTGGGTTCCTGGCTTTAGCCTTCCAAAGGGGATTTCGCCCATGGTCCCGGTTATTATTGGTGGTTTGACCTCAGGAAGCAACGATCAGAGGGAACAGGCTGCTTACGCCATTGGAGACCTTGTGGAGAGGACTGAGGAGAACGCCATGAAGCCATTTGTTGTTTCCTTCACTGGTCCACTCATCCGCGTTGCCACCCAAGCCACCACTCACCCGCCGGCTGTGAAGATCGCCATTCTAACTGCACTGTCTACTATGTTGGAAAGGATCCCTGTCTTTGTCAAGCCCTTCTTCCCACAGCTCCAACGCACGTTCGTCAAGAGCGTTGGTGACCCTGCAAGTCTGGCTGTTCGTACAAGAGCCGCGCAAGCGCTCGGAGCCTTGATGAGGAATCAGCCTCGAGTGGATCCTGTGATCACTGAACTCATCGGGGGAACCAGGAACAACGAGGACTCGATTGCTGGGAGTTTCGTTCTGGCTCTAGCCAACGTCGTTCAGAATGGTAGTTCAAACGTGGGGGAGAAAGCAAAGGAGTCGTGTGTAGAACTGATATCCGATGGGTTTAAAGAACGTCACGAAGGTGAGACGGGGACATACGTATATCCGAGGATACTCTCTCACTCCAGTACGCAGAACCGTATTGTCAGTCTATGGGACTGCTGTTTGTGTCCCTCTCTTCCGCACCCCAATTATTAAAACCTGTCGCACAGTAGGTCGCCGTGATTGTTCCTGCCCTCACGTTACTTACGATAAATTACAGATCGCACCTGGTTGAAGGAACACCAGCAACGGTTTTGGGTTCAAATATAACTTCCGCCGTCCTCTCTGCAGACGATCCAGAGCAGAGTGGTCTCTTCCAAGAAATGGGTCTGTTGCGGGGTGTCGCGAAGAAAATCCTGGAAAATATCGGGAGCGACAAGCATTCTATCTCACGACTTTCCCGCGAATCCAAAGACCTTCTAAAGGCTTTACAAGGGGACGAGCTTCAGGGGGTCTTCTAAAACACCGTTACTCTTTAATCAAGTACATCCACATACTGTACATAACACCCGCTATTACGATGACGTCGCAACCAACACGTTAAAGTTGTATACTGAAGGAGAGGGGTTGAAATGGAACCCAAGTTCGGCGGCGTCCACATGCGCAACGAGGTTTTCATCTCGATACAACGATGCTCTCATAGTGCCACCGGGTTCCAGTGGGTGGGACAATTTGAACAGTCCGGCTGGGACATTCCACGACTTGGCGTACTCCCCCGATGATAGCCATATTGTGCCTGGTGTGGTAGCAAGAACCACAACCCAAAACTTGTCATCGAACTGTGAGGGCAATCGTATGGATGTGAGGACATATGTCTTGATTTCCGTTGAAACACCGGAAACCCTACCAATTCCCAATTATCCGGACGAGGGACACAGTCATGGCTTGCACTCGCCGCTTTAGGGTGCGGCCTCCCCCATACGAATATCTCGTCGCGGTGGACCTTGGGATAATACCCGTTCTTGAACGCGAACGAAAAGTAAGAGTTGAGTTTTAACCACGCTTCGTGGGGGAACCCGTCGACCCAAGCTTGGGAGTTCGGTTGAGCGCCTTTAATTGGGCCCACGTAGTGAGACTCTCCGTAATCTGCGATGTGGTTTACAGGTGATCAAAGATGTGGCAAGGAAAAGAACGGCCTACCGTTCCAAGAGATGATTTGAACCAGATCGACTTGGTCTCTCATCCCGACGATTTGTTCCCACCTGCGAACGAAGAGATGGTCATCTCCTCGGTAGACCCACTATGACGATAGTGAGCATATCAACTGCGTGTGTCCAGATGGGTCACTCACGTTCTTGTTCCAAGAATCTGGACCATAATGCTAAGGCTCAGTTAGCCGAGGTTTAGTGCAATCGGTCTTGATTTGGCTGACCGTGAAGAACCATGGGGATACAGCAGTCATGAATGCCCGCCCGCCTAAATGATGGAGATGGTGTCGATCCGTATCGAGACTGGATGATCTTATCTCCGAAGGAGGTGAACCCTTATTCAAATGGATCGGCCAGCTTCCGTTCCACTAGGAAACGCGGCGCTATTAAAGCGAATGTTGGGACAGGTTCGTGGGGTGAGCGACGCACGTTGAAATATCCATCCATGAACGGGAGCGAAGGGTATCTCCTGGGATCTATAAAGAAAGATGGGATGAACCAAATCTAACATAGCCCGCTGGTAAACAACGACACGACACACGCAGCCAAGTCCACCTACGGGAGTGATCTCTTCCAATCTTCTCTTGATATGAGCCCATCCGTGTTCAGGTGTATGATGTCCGAATTTACTGTCTTGTCCCGCGAAAGTCGAGATCACGAGTCTCCCTTCCCTGTAATATTGGTTCCCATGGTTCAAGAAGGGTTGTATGTAGCGCAACAGGCATCCAATGTCATCCGGGGACGCGCATGGGGTACACCTAACCATTCGCAAATCCAGGAGCAGAGTTATGATCGGCACGATTCTGAGAGGAAAACACGGCCAGGCACACCCACGTCATGTCGAAGCTGATGAAGAGTTTGAAGGGTAGATTGATGCTCTGCGCAGCACTGTAACAATCATGGGCCCGGTCGACTTGCCAGTCCTCCAGACCGACGTTGAGAGCGAACCCATCACTAGAGTGGGTGGAGTTACGTTCGGTGTTTCGGTTACATGTGTTCCGCAGCTTCATGGATACTCACAATCCACTGGCGTGAGCCAATCGAATGTCATCCACCCAGTCTTGGACCGTGTACGGCTACGGTGACGCTTTCAGCTACCACCCGAAATGTTATTCGTTGAGCGGATTTACATAAGTGTTCCCCACCATGAAGCTGTTTGCCACAGGAGATACATAAGAGATCGCCATGGGCGGGGTTCGATAAATGAAATGCCTACTGGGCGAAGACATGTTTCTCCCTGAAATTTTGCGACGGTTTCTTCTTGTCCAAGAGTGAGCCGAACATGGTAGTTGTGAGAGAGCCGCCCTCGGGGGCTGTGTGTGGTCGCCGTGAAACAATTCTCACCTAGCCACCGACCCAGCGGTGGGGAACTCTGGCTACAGATTGCAAAGGGGACAACACCGTCGTGTGGGTTGCGGAAAAGGCACCATTTTCCTGCTGGCGCTGTCTGGTTGACCTCGGTGGCATCGTCCCCACCCGAACGTAGTCTCTCAAGAATGAACATTAGAGATATCTGAGCTGAAGGGTAATACGAATTCTAAAAGTACAGTGGTAATTTTCGCCAAGAAAATCACGAGCCATAAAGCTTGAAGGATCGTGAAGCCTCGAGCTCAAGGGCGAAGCCCGAACGGAGGGTTTGAATAAGTTCACTAACTCAGAGGGATTGTCAGATCCATCTCCCAAAAATGATCGTGTATCGTGTCGTCGTAGTTCTCGGGTGCGCGGCATTGAACCCGCGAGAAAGTAAGGGGACAGGTTTATACACCGAGCTCGACCTGAACCTGAGTGAGGAGTTCCATGTGGGGTTTTCGGTACGTGTCTTTGATAAGTCCGTAGGTCTCCCTAGGATTGTCGCTGAAGAGAAAGACTGGAGGTTGATCGCGATCCGTACCCCACTTGGGCCAAGTCGCGTTGTGTAGGAGTGAACCAGAGAAGTGATTGTGGGGTGGGATGGGGTTCTGGAAGTTAACAAACGATACTGGGGAGGGGGCAGTCAGTCTCATAATATCGTCGTAACCTCGAGCTCTCAACCAGAACTCACAGACGCTGTCCAATGCGACCTTGTCCGTGGCATCTTGAGACATTCCGTAAAACTCGGAAAGCTCTCCACCGTGGACAGATCCGAGATACTTGACGCCCTTCTTTCGTTTCCACACTACAATGCAAGTCAGTGGGGGCAGCAATTCGGTCGGGTAGGACGTACGCCAGACAAAAGCTCCCTGGACCTTGGAAACGGCTTCCAACATAGCCCTCCTGGCGGAACCAACAACGAAGTCTCCTTGGAAGGCAGCGAGACGCTTGAACTGGGGGCTAACAGGAGAGTGAGTATCTGCTGAGAACGATGCGGTTGTGTGATCCACATACAAGCCCTGGTACTGGATGGTGGGGGTGTCGAAAGGTGAGCCCTAAAGAACATGTTGAGCGGAGGTGGATCGAAAGGATGAACGCTTCGACTGACGAAGTCATGATCCGCAGAGTAGGCGGTCACGATGCGGTCGACGGTGGAGGGGTTGGCGCCTCCAACATAGTACTTCTCAATGAAAGTACGGAATTGCGCGTCGTCGCTAACTCCTTGGATAGCAGGGACGGTGAATATCCTGAAGCAAAGAAAGTCCGATCAGTCACCACTTGGGGTCGAGCGCTAACGTTCCAACGCTTACGTTCCCTCATCGTCGGTGCTACCCACCATGATAGGAACACTACTGAACTCCCCGTCACGGAAAGCGGCTTTGAGGGTCTTATTGAGCAGGTGACCATCGACAGAGATGCCGAAAGTGAGGTTAAGACCCCGGTCACAGAACAAGCTCGGGAGCTGGTCGACCGCGTTCATGTACTTCTCGAACGGCACCTTACGGAGGCACTCAAGGGTCGAGTTCTGTCCGGAGCAACCGGTTTGATCGATGATGGAATCGTAGAAGGCCTGGTGCTTAGGGTGGTCCGTGGCGACGGTGGGCGAGGCAAAGATCGAGTGCTGTCGAATGTCACGATGAGAATATTGCATTTTTTAGATTCGAACTCGCAACTGACCATCATAACTCCACGGAAGGGAGTGTTATCCCTATCCGGGTGGGTGGCCAGGTGGGTGGTTATGGACAAAGACCCCGCACTTTGACCCCAGAGGGTAACCTTATCGGGATCCCCACCGAAGTTGTCAATGAACTCCTGGATCCAAGCCAAGGCCATCCGTTCTGCAAACGATAATAACGTGATCAGGGCGTGAGCCGGGTACGTTGTTCCACGATGGGCCACTCACGATCGTGGATGCCAAGGTTTGCAATACCAGCTTCCTTAACTTCCTTGCCAGCCAAAAAACCGAAACCGTTCACACGATAGTTGAAGGAAACGTAAATGACTGGATCTCCAAGTTGAATGGAGCGAGAAACGAGGGCGGAGGCGTTGAATAAAGAAGCATCTCCAGTGGCGAATCCACCTCCGTAGATGTAGGCGACGACAGGAAGCCTGGCATCGATAGAAACACCAGCAGGGCGGAACACGTTCAGGTAAAGGCCTGAAAAAAGTTTCCCGTTATATTTCCATAAACAGTCATACGACTGGGCTCACAATCCTCCGATGCGTTGACTTTAGTGACGAAACCGCGAAGCGGGGAGTAGTCAATATCTGGCAACCTCGGGAGAGTGTAGTTTTGTTGAGGGCAAGAGTGGCTGAACTCGAGAGCGGAGAACAACTGCTTCGATGGACCTGCGCGAGGGATCGGGAGGGGTCTGCGAAGACGGAGATTGCCCACGCTAAATAAACCGTCAGCTCGACCCTCTAGCGTGATAAAACCTCTGGGAAGGCGCTCACGGTGGCTGAGCATATGGGATGCCAAGGAAGTGCTGGACATTACCCTCCAACCCTCCTTGGTAGGCAGCGTATTCGATTTCGACCACGGGGGAGTCCAAATCAGAACGACGATGGGGGACGGTAAGGGCCGAGCCTCCAATGGCAACCAGTGCGAGGAAGAGAACCCGAAGTGAGAGAAGCGGCATGACCATGATTTCGTATCACCCTTGAAAGAAAGAAAAGAACAGAAGAAAGCCCAAGGAGAGAGACGAAAGCGCCAGCGCAATGAGAGAGGGTTGAGATTCGGGGCATTTCATACTTATATGTGGCATTGGAAGGAGGGCGCCCAGACTGCTGCAATCATTGTTGTGATGCTGTCCCAGTTGATGATAGTACGTGAGTACTGTGGCCAACTTCCAATTCAAACGTCCGTCGTTGGAAAAGGGCACAGTTGCTTACGAGATGCGCATTGGAAATGGGACGAGACCCACATGGCCAGTTGTCACGGTTCGAAAGAACTGGAGTGAACGGCAGGGGATACGGTCCTGCATGCGGTATGCTGGAGCGTAGGGGGGGATTCCGCGGGTACGCAGCGACAGATTATGGAGCATGGTGGTGATGCCCAGCCCAACGTGTAGGCGGAAACCCCGCTGCGCTGTTTCACAGCGGCCGCCAAGCGATACGAAACATTGGCACTGATTCGAAGAAACCGTTTGAGGGTGTCCTTATCACCATGGCCGAGTGGGGAGGCCGATCAAACACGGTGACCACCATGTGAAGTCGAAGTCAGCCCCCCACGCCGTTCGGGGTGAGTGCCGCACCCGAGAGCCGTCCAAGATTCGAATACCGGTGTCCTTGCAGAATCGTGTGATGGCCCACTTGAGCCGGTGTGGTCCGGCGGGAACCCAGAGTGTTTACATAGGAGGACTCTTATACACTGGTTGCATACAAAGGGTAGCCTGAATAGAGGTAGAACGTGGTATATAGGGTATCAAAGTCTCCCGTACACCCTACGCCAGAAGACCCAGTCCTTGATATTGCGCAGTGTGGGAGGGAAGATTTTCGGTTTCTTCAGAGGGTTGGGTATCGTCCAAAAGTCGTAAGAATGTTTCTGAGAGAGGTCAACTCTGATGACCTGTGGGGTGTGTGGGCGGTTGTAGTAAGGTCTCGGCGCCCCACGAGAGGAATGCGCCCCAGTGAGGTCGGGGGGTTGGGGGGACCATTCGGTTGGGTCATCGCCTTCTTTGCCGAGCTGGAACGAGTCGGTCAATCTCAAATCCACAATCAGAAATAGAAGGGCGCATGACAGCCGCGACGCGAAACTCTCGCGCGTGGGCGCTCAGGTATGGAGGAGGGACTCACACGAAGGAAAGAAACCCCCGTTTGGGGGGCCGTGTCTTGGTCTTCATTTTCGAATGCGGTTCCACCACTTGTATTCCCAAACGCGGCCTCCAAAAGATCCTTGTACAGGTCGCCGGGGGGTGTTTCAAGGGTCTCCACTCCATGAATCCAGTTCAGGTTTGGGCCCGAGAGGCAGGGAACTAAGCCATACCGCTCTGCGAAGCGTCGTAGAACCTCTTCCGCTCCAGACGAATCGACAGAGCCCGCGGACGACGCTAAGATTTCCGACCACAGGTCGTCAAGATCGTGGTGGATTGGGGAGCCCGGCTCAGGTGGTTCCATTCCGGCAGTCACGTCGCAGACGCTCAGTAACTTCGCGGCCAAGCCGTCCGGGAGATATATCGCGCTCCGCCTTCCGTCGGTGGAGCCGTGTTCAGAACGAGCGGAAGGAAGGAGGGACATAGCACGTAGCGTTGCTACAATTGCCTGAACCTGGGCACCTACGTCAGTTTATATGCTCTCCGATAGTGGGCCATGATGGATGATGGTCCGCTGAACAAAGGATGCCCCACCAGTGGCCGTGGTATCGTCAAGAAAGGTGGTCAAATCCTTTGACGGGCCCGCCGCTTCGGGGAGGCATGGCGTATGGCACTTCAAACGATGGGCCATGAGCCCGACACCTCGGCGTTGGGGAGGCCGGGGGTACCGACAGTGGCGTTCACCCGGGTGGTCGGTTCAACGTGTGGACGGGGTGGTCCCTGATGACCGGGCGGGTGTGGCAACAAATTCGAACCATGTCAGTGTGACCGAAAGCTGTCGTCCCGCGGTCCTTGCGATTGATATTGGTGGTGAGTTCCCAACCAGTCACGTCTTGTCTTTGACAGTATTGTTACGGGATATGCATGGGTTGAGATGCAAAAAAAATCGGTGGCCCATCGGTACTTCAGTGGCGGCGCCGTAGCAAGGCCAGGAGGCGCGATTACGTAAGGATTAAATATTGAACTTCCTTATCGGGACCAGGTGTGTTCGGCGATCGCACCAGCAGCCACTCGACCTGGGGAACTATAAATCATCGGGGATAGTGGGGGAGCACAGGTACAGACCGATCGTCTCGCGAACAGAACTCCTTCCACCCCCGCTGCTCGCCTTCAGCCCGTACTTTTCCAAGTAGGTGGAGTCGGCGTGGGACGGACGAGGTAGAGATCTGTCTCAGAGTAATCGTAGGGGCGCTGGTCCTTGTTCTTGACGAGCAATCCAATGGGTGTTCCGAGGGTCACGCCATGCTCCAAGCCAGACTGGAGCTGGACGAGGTCCTTTTCCGGTCTCTATAGAAAAGGGGTTGAATACTGGCGATACGTTTTCTGCGGTCAATGATGCCACGCGTCATTGCCAACACCCTCCGCTGACCCCAAAGGATTGTAGACTTAACCTACTCAAATCCATCCACATGTACCCAGACGACCCAGGGCCTTCAGCTAAACCCGCCTTCGAATTTCCAAGGAGACGGGATGTCGGGGTCACGCTCCCCGCCTCGGCACCCACTATTGGGAGAGGCCGTGGGCGCTTCGCCACGTAATCCTCGGGCCGGGGGGCTTGATCCTGGAAAACCTGGCCGACCTCCAAGAGATTGGTGACGAGACGCCCGGAAAGGAGTGCGTCGTTCATTTCGTCTCACTCAAACTTGGCGGACTCGGCGGTTCCCCTATCGGGGCCTCACGCCATGCAGTGGGTTAGTGCACCAGTGACTGCCCGCAACGGCGTTTCTGTGTTAACGTGGCTTGGGAACTTCCAGGGTAGGGCTTGGCCCGACCGACGCATTCCCCGCGTCCCGGTGGGCGGTGATAGTGGACCACCGCGGATGAAATAGTGTGTACTGTACACTGGTCAATGAGGTGGATTCGTATTTCCCGCGCAAAACCACATTGACGATCGGTGATTGCGTGGTCGAACTAGAGAACCATTCTCCAGCAAAGAAATATGTCAACTGCAACCGGTTGTTGGCTGAACGGAGTGATGAGCTTTGCGAGAGCAAGGATACTCCAAATATCGAATACAAGCGTATCATTACTCCCATCGTGTCGTCTAGAACGGCTGCCGTCCAGTAAAGTTCGGATGTAATACCGGATCATACCCCTGCTAGTGTCCCCACTCAATCGTCATCGTCCCAGTTCCCGGCCTGCTTTGGAATCTTCGGACCGCCAGCGGGCTTACTCATGATGATACTGTCTACAGCAAGCACCGAAACAGCGGCTTCCGTGCCTAGCTGAATCGCCCATGCCTTCGCCGCAAGTGGATCATGGATCTGAGCCTCATTGGCCAGTAATGTCCCGTCAGATTCACCCTGGAGTTAGTTAGTAGTACTCTCAGGACGACTGGAGGGGCAGCTGTCAGGCTTACCTCAACGTCGACGCCCCAGTTCTCGCCACCTTTCTGTTCGTGCTTAGCCCACAGACGACTCAGGACCTCGTTACCCTCTGCACCGCCCAGGGCATTTTCCGCAAGGGTGCGGGGTACAACCTCCAGCGCAGAGGCGTATCGTTTCACAGCATGTTGGGACAGTCCCTTCAACCCACTGCCGTAGGTATCCACCCGCCTGGCGAGCTCGATCTCTGTGGCACCAGCACCTGGAACCATCCGAGGGTCCTTCAACAGTGCCTTGATGACGTTAACGCCGTCGTCAACAGCTCTCTCCAGATCGTCCAACCGGTTTGACGTTGCTCCTCGCAAAACGACGGTGGCGGTCTTTGTTCGTTCACCGGGGGCTGTTGGATCGTAACCCTCATCCCCGTCCACAAGCTGTCGAATGACCGTTACCCGGTCACCACCGATCTCTATGGTCTCGAAAATATCCACGAAGCCGGCTTCCTCTGGTGTTGGTGCACCGACACGGGCGAGGGGAGTGGCGTTAACCACTCGGCACACGCGCCGGAGGTCGAACTTCGATAGGACTTTGATGACGGCGATGTTGAATCTGTTGAGGTAATGTAAAGCGAGGTCGCCGACGGTTGTGCCAGCGATGATGAGTTTTACGCCAGAGTCGGCAATTTCTCTTATAATCTTAAGGCTTGGTAAGAGTGATGTTATCGAGGTGGGGAAAGAGTGAAATTACCATCTCCAAGTGTTGTTCCTCTCCCCGCGTAAAGTTAAGCATTTCCTCGGCATTTTTCAACAGAACCGTCCCCTTGGTTTCTGTCTGGGCGATATCCAGTGGACATGTGAAGACACAGACTTTGGCCCTGGTAAGTTTCTTGACCATTCCTAGCCGCGTGGGCCGAGTCAGCGCAAGGCACAAACGCAGATACGATCTTCCTGACCATCTGGCTCTTTACCGAACACCATCCCCTGGACAACCCTACTCGACGAAAGACTCCCACCCATTACTTTAACGACTCGAACGTTATCAACATTGAAGTTCTTGGGATTCGGTGGCATGACGGCAACCGCGGCTTCGGCAACGAGATCCGAGAGCGTGTCCTCATAACCGTATTGTTTTGAAGCGATGGCGGGTCGGAGAGCGGAGGCTAATGACTTTTGGGTGAAGGGTGTGGGAAGTTTCGTTGTTGAGAGCTCTGCGATTTCCCCCATGAGGTTAGGTAGGTTCTCCTATCGATCAGTGAGACATACTTTCGAGTTCGGCAAGAGCCTTCACCCGGGCGAGTTCGTAACCTTTAATGACCTCGCTCGGATGTAGTCCCATCACTAAGAGATGTTCTGCCTTTTTCAGGAGTTCACCGGCGAATATCAGCACCGTATTCGTCGCGTCACCCATCTACCGATTCGTGGGGCGACGTAAGCCTCGCGATCGCGTCTAAAAGGATCGGTGTGCCCACCTCAGCTTCCTGAGCTTGAGAAGCCATCACGAGGAGTTTGGCAGCGGGGTGCACCACCTCAACCTCTCGAATGATCGTAGCCGCGTCCGATGTCACGAACAGTTTTCCCAGATGGTTGATCAGCAACTTGTTTCGACCTGCGATGGTTCCCCGTCGTAAGTTAGCACCGGATATCCACAATCCGAGTAGAAAACGCACCGTTGGGTCCGAAGCTCGTCCTCACGAGATCGGATAACTCTGCCACGGCTTGGATATTCCGTAGCACGGCATCTTCAAGGCCCGAAGTGTGCTGTAAGGACACGGGGAACTGAGATAAATCTCGAATGGAAAAATGCTCGTACTGACCTTGTAACCATCCTTGAACAGCTGGAGATTCTGTGCTTTTGGGACCTTCAGAGACATGGTGGGCAAGAGAGAAGATAAAGTACAAGCGTCTAATGTCCAAATCGGGACACCGCTTCCTATCATCTCGCGTCATGGTCCTCGACCTCGCATACACCGTCCTGTCCAGGGCGCTGCCTTCGAAATACTGGCTGAGACTCGTTTTCGCTGTCGTCGGCATCGTCATTCTACGGACGCTCTCTCAGGGACGCAAGACGACTCGGGAGCGGAACCTCAATGCAAGGGTCATCCTAGTTACAGTTGCGTGGCCAGAGTTACCCTCAATGTCATTCCAGAGATTTACCCCGGGATTGGTTGGACCAGGGCGGTTTTACGCCCCTAGGGTTGACTCTACTTCAGGAGCTGGCCAAACGCGGAGCGCATATAATCGCACTGTCTCCAGAACCTATCTCGTCCCCACGCGTGGACATAATCATCGAAGTCCTGCGCTCAACCACCTCCAATAGGAACATTTTTGCCGAACATTGTGATCTAACCTCACCAGCGTCCATCCGAGAGTTTTGTTCCCGGTTCTTGACAACCGAGGAGAACAGGTTGGACGGACTCGTCTTCGTCCACGAGTACGCACACATCGGTTCTCCGCTGTCGACAAAATCTACTTCCCGCGAGGATGAAAAGGAACGACAGACCAGATCTCTTGCTACCTTCCTAATAACGACCCTCCTACTCCCCATTCTCCTCGTCGCTCCCACAGAACGCGATATCCGTATTGTGAACGTCATCAACCCATTCTACGCTGCCGCAGTCACCAACTTCTCCCCCACCACGGAGCCACTCCCTGAGAAACCTTCAATATTCTTACAAGAAGGCCGACGCTCGCTGCAGATGGCCATCCTCACTCGACACCTACAACGCATTCTGGATTCGATGCCACAAAGCTCCAATACACCAAAGGTGGACAAAGAGGTCGTGAACGTTGTGAGCAGTAGGCTCCAAAAATCCAACGTGGTTGCTGTCGCTGTTTCCCCAGGAATCACCAAGACGGACACAATTGCCCCACTCCTCGCTGCCTCCAGGGAGAGCCCCTCACGGTTCGCTTTCACTGGTGCCATCCTGTTAGTCCTTTACCTTCCATTGTCGAAGACGTGCTGACATTTGGTTCAGGTATTTCCTTCTTCAACCGCTGTTGTGGCTTTTAGCGAAGTCGCCGAGCTCGGGTATCCAAACCGTGCTCCACGGACTATTCCTGCCAACTCCATTCAAAAGCGAGGCGCGCAATAATAACGAAACCGACGAATTAACTGTTGAAGTCCTGCGGCCTGGTGCGCTGTATGCTGATTGTTCGGTGGTAAGAGTGGCGCCATCCACCAGACCTCCTAGGGAAACACCATCCAAGGATGAGGGAGAAAAGAAGGTGAAGGGCAAAGAGAAGCAGACGGACAGACCGGACGATAAATCCGGGACCCTACCGGATGACGGTGAGATGGGAGGGGAACCATTGGGGAGACAAGTATGGGAGAACTTCGAGGCTGCCCTGAGGGCCTGGGAGAAGTCAAACCCTGCGCCCCAAAAATCCACCACGGAGTCCGGCGGGACTAAGGGGGGGGAGGAAGCGAGTGAGGGCGGCCATCCGAGTCCTGTGAAATCATAGGACGAGATCATCGTACGCCGGCCACGATTAGGTTTTTGGTTCTCTGGTTGTTAACGTATTCCCATCCGAATAGAGGGTGTGAGAATCCCGCTCCAGCAGGCCGCGTGTGTCTGTCCTGATCGAATGTCAAAGACAATAAGACACCATCCCTTATCAGGCGCCTCATTCCATGCTTCGTTCCTCCCTCCCTCCATCTCCCCTCCCTAAATGAGACTTCTCCGACTGGTCTACGTTCACCTCGCCTTGCTTGTCTGACATACCGGAGTTATTGTAAACGTGATGCGGGTTGCGACTGTTCCTCGGGTGGGCACGGACGCTCTGTACCCCAAATCCGTGGGCGGCCACGAGTACAACGACTAGTCTCGTCTTTTGATGAACTCCTTCGCCACCTGACGCTCATAGCTGCCCAGACTTTCTCGCAAGTCGCAAATTATTGCACGGTCGTGTTTCCGTCCTCAGGCGTTAAATGACATGGTGTATGATGACGCTGGTGTCTTGCCCGAGGACGGGGGCCACTGGCACTCCATTTGTATTCCGCGCGCCACTCAGGCCCTAGGGTCGCCAACTGCGGCTGAGTCCATCCGGACTGAATTCGCGAGGGCTTTTCGGCAGGGCGTTAGGACTTTCGGCCTAAAACACGGCGCCAGTTCGACGACTAAACGAACTTATCCCCAAATCCCCCCCACCACGAGATGTTTGGCGGCGTCATCAAGGTGCCAAGGTGGCGCGAGAGAAATGAGCCTCATAAACGGGGGGGGGGGGCGTTCATTCCAGTAAGCCATGCTCATCACCGTGATCATCGGCTGGAGGACTCCGTTTTGCGGGTAGAGGATGTCCCCCAGATACGTCGCATGTAATGTCGCCTGTGGCTCGCAGTTCCATTTCATTATCCCGAACAGGGAGATCTACATGCCCACCCCACGTTCTTCTGTATGGGTCGCAGATGAAGTCCGGAGTCTTTGGACCAATTCAGCCGGCTGCCCCCTTACGGACCTTTACGGGATTGGTTCACGGACTCGCCGGCGGCACCTGGTTGACGGTCCTTGGAATAAAGTGACAGAATCTCACTGGCAACGGCCTGTACCGGTCGCTAGTTCTCACGTGTAGAGTTTGCCACTTGGACGCTGGGTAGATCACGGACAATGCATTGACCCCGCCGTTTCAACGGAATGCGCATCGTTCGCCACCCACTCGAGCTGACCAGCGTTGATCAGTCAAGGTCGGAAGTCTGTGGCCCGCCGATGCACCAGATCACATCGAGTCTGAAAACTCAACTCGGAGTACCCACAACCGGAGGCGTACGTAGAGATGGTCAAATAGGCAAAGAGATCGGCGCGGTGATAGTTAAAGCTTGAAGACCCCCAATGGGCGCAACTTGACCATCACTTCGATTT
>Ga0307516_10003218_pt1 | contig 21177 bp, 17 predicted proteins | sample 19_EM_MG_FD_203310 | JGI IMG/M metagenome (GOLD analysis project Ga0307516, IMG submission 203310) | Populus trichocarpa ectomycorrhiza microbial communities from riparian zone in the Pacific Northwest, United States - 19_EM | ecosystem: Host-associated > Plants > Roots > Unclassified | place... | reverse complement strand
AGGCGTCCGCCTGCCCACGACTGGGGGTCACCATGATCGAAACGCGGGGGCTGCGGAAGTCCTTCATGTCCCGCCAGGGCCGCGAGAAGAAGACCGTCGACGCCGTCCGGGGCGTCGACCTCAACGTGGACGAGGGCGAGATCTTCGGCTTCCTCGGCCCGAACGGCGCCGGCAAGACCACGACGCTGCGGATGCTCGCCACGCTCATCGAGCCGGATGGCGGCGAGGCCACCATCGCGGGGGCCGACCTGCGCAAGAACCCCGGCGAGGTCCGGCGCCGGATCGGGTACGTGGCCCAGGGCGGCAGCACCTGGGACGACTCCACCGCCCGCGAGGAACTGGTGCTGCAGGCCCGGCTGTACGGCATCTCGAAATCCGTCGCCACTCAGCGCGCCGCCCGGGTGCTGGAGGGCTTCCAGCTCAGCGAGTATGCCGACCGCAAGTGCAAGACCTACTCCGGTGGCCAGCGCCGCCGCGTCGACATCGCCCTCGGCATCATCCACGAGCCGAAGGTGGTCTTCCTGGACGAGCCGACCTCCGGCCTCGACCCGCAGAGCCGGGCGCACATGTGGGACGAGATCCGCCGGCTCCGCGCCGAGGGCATGACCGTCTTCATCACCACGCACTACCTGGACGAGGCGGACGCGCTCTGCGACCGCCTCTCGATCATGGACAACGGCGAGATCGTCGCCTCGGGCACGCCGGCCGCTCTCAAGCGCGAGATCTCGGGCGACGTGGTCCTGGTCGGCGTGGCGTCACCGGCCCGCGCGGCCGAGGCGCTGGGCTCGGCCGACTTCATCAACAAACTCGAAACCCACGAGGACAGCGTCCGGCTCTACGTCGACGAGGGCGCGAGCGCGATTCCGCTGATCCTGCGCGCGCTGGACGGCGCCTCCGTGCCGCTGGGCACGATCGAGCTGCACCGGCCCAGCCTCGACGACGTGTTCCTGACCAAGACCGGCCGATCGCTGCGGGAGAGCTGAGCTGTGAAACTGCTGCGCGACACATCATTGATCTTCCAGCGTCAGATGTTGCTGCTGCTGCGCAACCCGGTCTGGATCCTCGTCGGCATCTTCCAGCCGGTGATGTACCTGCTGCTCTTCGCCCCGCTGCTGAAACCGGCGCTGGGCGTGAAGACGAACGCCGAGGCGTACGAGATCTTCGTGCCCGGCCTGCTGGTGCTGCTGGCGATCTTCGGCGGCCTGTTCCAGGGCTTCGGCCTGATCGCGGAGCTGCGCGCCGGGGTGATCGAGCGGTCCCGGGTCACCCCGGTCAGCCGGTTCGCCCTGCTGCTCGGCCGGTCCCTGCGCGACACGGTGTCGCTGCTGGCCCAGGCGGTGATCATCACCCTGCTGGCGCTCGCCTTCGACCTGCGGGTGTTCATCGGCAACCTGCTGCTGGCGTACCTGATGCTGGCCCTGATCTCGCTGATGACCTCGGCGCTGTCCTACGGGGTGGCGCTGGCCGTGAAGAGCGAGGACGTGCTGGCGCCGGTGATGAACACGGTGGCTCAGCCCGTACTGCTGCTCTCCGGGATCTTGTTGCCGTTGACCTTCGCCCCGGGCTGGTTGCAGGCTATCGCCGACTGGAACCCGTTCTCCTGGGCGGTGAACGGGGTGCGGGCGCTGTTCCTCGGTGACCTGGGCGCCCCCGCTGTCTGGCAGGGCCTGCTGATCATGGCGGCGCTGGCGGCGCTGGCGCTGCTCTGGGCGGCCCGGCTGTTCGCCCGCAGCGTCCGCTGACCCTGTTCCTCAGCTGTCCGTCGGCTCCCTCGGTGCCCGTCGGCTCCGTCAGGGGAGCCGGCGGGCCATGGTCAGGCCGTCGGCGATCGGCAGGATGACGAGCTCGACGCGTGGGTCGTTGCGGGCGACCTCATTGAAGCCGGTGATGAACCGGTCGGACTCGCTCCGCGGGTCGACGACCCGGCCGGACCACAGCGTGTTGTCGACCAGGATGACCCCACCAGGCCGCACCCGGGGAACCAGCTCGTTCCAGTACGTCACGTAGCCGCCCTTGTCGGCATCGATGAAGACCAGATCGAGATGCGGCTCGGTGGGCAGCTCCCGGATTCGGTCGGCGGCCCGCCCGATCCGCAAATCGATCCGATCGTCGACGCCGGCCCGTTCCCAGTAGCGGTGCGCCAACCTGGTGAACTGCTCGGAGATGTCGAAACAGATCAACTTCCCGCCGTCGGCGAGACCCTGGGCGATCGAGAGCGCGGAGAGCCCGGTGAAGGTGCCGACCTCGACCGCATGCCGTACGCCCAGCAGCGAAGTCAACAACCGCAGAAACGCGGCCTGCTCAGGCGCGACCTGCATGCTGGCATGCCCGTACAGCACGGTACGCGTCTCCGCCATGAGCTCGGCGGTCACCTCGTCCACCGGCGTGCTGTGCCTGAGTAGGTAATCATGCAGCTCAGGGGTGAGCGGAAGCTCCTTGAAACTCATGCCGGTGCCCTCCACAGCTGGGGAACGGTGAAGCCGAAGGTCATGAGCAACCGCCGGAGCAGCGGCAGGGACAACCCGATGACATTGCCGGCATCTCCCTCGATCCGCTCAACGAACGCGCCGCCTTTACCGTCGATGGTGAAGGCTCCGGCGACATGCAACGGCTCCTCGGAGGCGACATAGGAGATGATCTCATCATCACTGAGATCGGCAAAGTGCACCACAGTGGCCCCGACCTCCTCGGCCTGCTTGCCGCTGACCAGGTCGGTGAGGTGATGCCCGGTGTAGAGCACACCGGAACGGCCCCGCATGGCCCGCCACCGCTTGACGGCCTCGGCCGGGCTGTGCGGCTTCCCAAGAATCTCCCCGTCGAAGGCGAGCACGGAGTCGCACCCGAGCACGAGAACGCCGGGCTCGGCGGGCAGGGTGGCGGCAACGGCTCTCGCCTTCATCCGGGCCAGGGTGAGGCAGAGGTCGGCGGCGTCCGCGGCCTCCACTGCGGACTCATCAACGCCACTGACCTGCACGTCGACGTCGATACCGGCGGCGCGGAGAAGAGCACGCCGAGCAGGGCTGGCGGAGGCGAGCACGAGACGCGGGGAGATGTCGATCTGCACGGGAGCAACGCTACAAGTGCGGGCGATCAGGACGTGGGGCGGGAGCGGCGGCGGATGAGGAGGAACGCGAGGAGACCGCCGAGGAAGACGAGAACGGCTACGCCGCCGATGATGAGGGGGGTGGCGCTGCTGGCGGGCTCGGCCTTTGGGGAGGCGGCAGGGGCGGTGGTGGCTGGGGCCGGGGCTGCGGTCGGCTCGGATGGGGCTGCGCTTGCAGACGATCCGGGGCTGGTGTTGTCGCTCAAGGCAGCAACGATGTCGATGATGCCGTGCCCGTAGTCGGGGTCAACCCCGGGCGCCCCCTTGTCGATAGCCGTGGACTCAAGCCTTTCGACAACCTCAGTGGCACTCATATTCGGAAACTTGCTGCGCAGCAGAGCGGCCGCGCCTGAAACAATCGCCGCCGAGTCAGACGTGCCTGAGCCGACGTTGTATCCGCCATTAATCCATGGACCCCAAATCTCTTCTCCGGGTGCCACCAGATCAAGCGCCGCGCCAGAAACGGAAATCGAACCTTTCTTGCCGGATTCGTCCGTTGCACCCACCGCTACGATGCCGTCAAGGAATGCCGGGGCTATGACGGTGAAGTCGTCAGGCTTATTGCCGGCCGAGGCTACGATCACGACGTCTGCTTCTTGGGCGGCCTTGACCGCGTTTAGGGTATCGGGGTCTATGCTCCCGCCCATGGACAGATTGATTACTTTTGCCCCATGTTTTATCGCGTAGTCGATGGCTGGACCGACCTCGGCATTTCCCCTCTTGACGTCAAGGACTCGAATAGGAAGAATCTTTGCGTCCGGAGCAATGCCCAGCGATGCTCGCCCGGAATTCCCATGCGCGGCGATAAGTCCTGCCATCTTGGTTCCGTGCCCAGAACGGTCAGTTCGACCGTCTCCACCCGGCTTGACGAAATCAGTGCCCTTGAGAACGCTGCCTTTGATATCCGGATGATCGGCGACTCCGGAATCGACAACCGCGACCGTCACCCCCTTGCCTGTGCTTATTCGATGGGCATCGGAAATGTGGAGAAACTCAAGATGCCATTGCTTATCGCCGACCTCGGCGGCAGCCAAGACGGGGGTGCCGAAGAGAGCTGCGCTAGCCCCGGCCAGCGCAGCCGCCCCTGCTGCGAGAAAGCGTATTTTCACCTTGAATAGCCGATGGCGGGCCCTGGGTCGATGGGGCCTGGTGCATCCGGCGGAAGGACAACAGGGTCGACGCCTTCGTCTGTCACCCACGGGTTTTCCGGATCCCAGCTAGTCGCCTCAACGTCGGCTTCGCGGCGACCACGTCGCTGACCGGGTTGGTTGGCCAACGGAGTGCTGAGCCCACTTCCACCATGAATGCCTGCGGATGTTGAGCGGCCGGCCGGTCCCTGTTGGCCGATGACACCACCGACGGGATTTACGCGAGCCGAGCCACCCGCACGGGTCCCCGCGCCGGCCGGCGGAACCTGCCCAATCATGCCTGATCCAGGGGTGGCGCCGATCACACCACCCGAGGGCATTGTCATCCGACCGGCTACGCCCGTGCCCAGGCCAGGCTTCGTCATAGCGCTGGGAGGAACTTTGCCGCCGCCGGGCAGCGGCCCGCCAGAAGGTGTAAACCCCGGTCCACCGACAGGGCTGATGATGCCGGGAGTCAAGCCTGGCGGCGTGGGAGTAGGTATCGGGCTCGGGCTGGGAACTGGTAGCCCCGATGTCGGTGGAGGAATAACGGGCGCCGGATTGATTCCACCCAGAACGGGTCCATTTCCAGGGCCGCCCACGACACCGCCAGGGCTGGTCGGGGTGGTCGTCGATGGATGCGTAGGCGTCACATTTGAAGTCGACACCGGAGTGACCGAACCGTTGGCCCCGCCGCTGCTCGCACCTGGGGCTGGAATTATTGGGGGCATGGCGAACCCGGAGCCCGAGTCAATATCGGATCCCTGGGCGGGATCTTGTCTCGATTCGCCACCAGGCTGGTAGGGCTTTGGTTTTTGGAGGGCTGCTTGACCACTCAGGACCGTGTTGCTCAGGTCGTACATGATGACGCGGGCCTGGTTGTTCAGCTCTTCCTGCCGCGCGGCCGAGACTGGTGGCACCGGAGCGATCGGGGCCGGCGACGGAGATGGCGACGGTGTTCCGGCCACCTTTGGCGTCGTGGTGGGCGTGGCGTCCTTTTGCGCTTGCCAGTTCAAGTTCAGCCGCTCGTTGGCCTCGTACTGCTCGAGGAGCGGTTTCAGCTTGTTCCGGGCCAGGCTCAGCGTGAGCGTCACCGTTGAGAAGGCCGTGTAGTTCGCGGACGCCGCGTCGTGGGTCGCTTGGAGGTCGACGAGCAGCTTGTCCAGCCGGGCGATGTACGCCGCCGCTGCCGCGCTCTTCGTCGGCGGCCATACGCTCGCCAGGTTGTCGCGATACATCTGCACCTGCCCGAGGTGGGCGAGTGTCAGGTCGGCCGTCTTGCGCCACCCGCCGACCACGTCGAAGTGCGGGTCGGTTTCCTGGTTTGCGATCGTCGACCACATGAAGCGGACATCCTTCGACATCCAGTCCGTGCCGCCGTAGCCGCCGCCCCCGTCAGCGATGAGCATCAGCCGTCCACCTTCGATCCGCCCTCGCTCGTGAGGGGATTGTTCGCCGCCACGAAGCCCTCGTTGACGTCCTTCACCTTCGCGTGGGCGTAGGCGTCGCTGGAGCCGTACTCCTCGCTGATCGACTTCGCGACCGTGGCGAACTGGTGGGTCCCGTCGCGGAAGTTGAACGTGTTGGAGAAGGTCTGCTGCTGGGCCTCGTGGTGCAGCTTGAGAAAGCTCTGCAGCTCAGGGAAGTTCGCGCTGCCGCCCGGAAGCTCGGTCAGCATGGCCGTCACCACCTGCTGCAGGTGGGGCTCGTATGCCGTCTGGACCTCGTTGGCCAGCGTCGCGGCGAATTCCTCCATCGCCTGGATGTCTGTTTCGATCGAGCCGAAGTTGTCGATCCATGACGGTGGTTCGTTGTCTACGGGCATCGCTCAAGCCCTCCCCCGAGAGTGCGAATTCTTCCGCGAGGGTAGTCTGTTACCGCGCGTCGTTGCAGCCCCTACCCTGGGCTATGGACAGTCGCAATCCTACCGAGACCCGTCGATGTCTAGCGGGGTTGGCCCGAGGTTCGCCACGACGGCCGGGCTGCGGCTGGGCGGGCACTTCTCGTCCAGGATGTCGGGGCCGGCGCGCGTGAATGTGAATCCTCGGGCACAGTGCGGCCGGCCAGGGCGCACAGCAGCGCCGCGAGTTCTTCCGGGGTCGGCGTGCCTCGCACGACGCTGACCAGCGGTTCCTCATCCATTGATCAAGCTTACGGCCTTGCGGGAGGTTCTCGGTGACACGTTTCCCACACTCGGCTGATCGATTCGCTGCGGCTCGACATGACCGGGTATTTTCTGCGTGATGTCTACTTCCCCCCCGCTTATTGTCGCTGACCGCTACCGGCTCGTCGCGCCGCTCGGTCAGGGCGGGATGGGTCGTGTCTGGCGGGCGACCGATGTCGTCCTGCACCGCGAGGTCGCCATCAAGGAGCTCGTGCCGCCACCGGGGCTGACGCCCGAGGAGCGGCAGGAGATGCGCGAGCGCTCGCTGCGAGAAGCGCGCGCCATCGCCCGGCTCAACAACATCAACGTCGTGCGGGTCTTCGACGTCCTGCGTACCGATGCCGATCCGTGGATCGTCATGGAGTACGTCCCGTCGCGGTCGTTGCAGGACGTTCTCGCCGCGGACGGGCCCTTCCCCCCGGTCCGTGCCGCCGAGATGGGGCTGGGCGTGCTCAACGCCCTGCGCGCCGCGCACCGGGCCGGCGTCGTGCACCGGGACGTGAAGCCCGGCAACGTCCTGATCGGCGAAGACGGCCGGGTCGTCCTCACCGACTTCGGGCTCGCCACCGTGCCCGGTGACCCGAACGTGACCCGTACCGGTCTGGTGTTGGGTTCGCCCGCCTATATCGCCCCGGAGCGTGCCCGGGACGGCACCGCCGGGCCCGGCGCCGACCTCTGGTCGCTCGGCGCGACGCTCTACGCGGCCGTCGAGGGTGCCTCGCCGTTCGCCCGGCCGTCCGCGATCGCCACGCTGGCCGCCCTGGCCACTGAGAATCCGCCGCCGGCCCGCAACGCCGGGCCGCTCAAGCCGGTGCTCAACGGCCTGCTGCGTAAGGATCCAGCCCACCGGATCAACGCCGAAGAGGCGGAGCGGCTGCTCCTGCGGGCGACGGGCCGCCGGTCGAAGCTGAGCTTCCCGATGAGCCCGACGATGCGCCGGCCCGGCATCGGCCGCGAGCGCCCCTCCGCGGGCCTCGCCCCGCCGATCGTGCCCGGTGTGTCGGCGTCCGCGCCGGTCGTCCCGGGCCCGCGCCCGCCGGTCACCCCGGCCCGTCCCCCGGTCAACCCCGGCCGCCCGCAGGCCGACCCGCCCCGCCCGCCGGTGAACCCGGGCCGCCCGCAGACCAATCCGGCCATGCCGGCCCGTTCGCAGGGCACTCCGGCGCGTCCCCCGGCCAATCCGGGCCAACCGCCGGCCGTGGGGGGTCGCGCACCGATCTTCGCGCCGGGCAAGGCCTCGGTCGGCCGCCCACCGGCGGAAAACCCGACGCGGGTCGACGGCCCGAGGCAGCCCGAGCTGGATGCCACCAGGATCGAAAACCCCAACCGCTTCGGTACGGGCACACCACCGTCGCCGCCGGCCGGGGCGGAGGCACCAGCTTCGCGCCGTCCCGCCCTGGACGCGACTATGCGCGGGTCGGGCTCCGCTTTCGGGTCGATCACGGCCGACGAGGTGGCCGCCCACCGCAAGCGTGCAGCCGCCCCGTCGGGCCCACCGACCACGGCGCCAGAGTCCCGGCAGCCCCCGAAGTCGCCCCCCGCGGCGCCCCGAGCGGCAGCCGTCGGCTCCACCGTGGCCGACCCCCATTCGTCAACCCCGCCCGGCTCGACGCCACCCCGGACAACGGCCAGCGGCCGCTACCCCGCCACGGCGCCGACCAGGCCCGGAGCGCCCCGCCAAGGCGAAAAGCAGGGCACCGCGGGAGCGGCCGCGGCGTCAACAAGCGCAGCAGCGCCAGCCACTGACCGCGCTGAAAGCGGCACGCGGGGCGGTGCCACGTCGGGTACCGGCCCTGCGGGCAACGCAGACTCGGTTGACGAGGCCGCGAGTGGCACCGCCACCACGGCGAAGACGGCGGCAGGCACCCGGCTGCCGTTCGGTCCGCGCCCGTCCAAGGCCGACTCCGCAGCACCCTCGACCGAGGCCGAAGCGACACTCGCCGACTCGGAGGCGGAGAAGCCGTCAATCGCTGCATCCCCGACAGGCACGGCAAAGCCTGGCAGCGCAGCTCAACAGCCGGCATCGGCCGTCAAGGCCGCCGAGGCCGGGACCGCAAACGCCACGCCCGGGGGTGCCAGGGCTGTCGACGCGGCGGACCCCGGAGCCACAGATGCCAAACCGGCTGAGAAGGCGGTAGCCGCCGCCGACACGGCGCGAGAGTCCCAGGCCGGGGAAGGTGCGCTGTCGGCCGCAGGGGAGGCTGCTAAGGCGGCGGAAGGTACATCTGCGGTCGAAGCGGCCGCGACGGAGGCAGATGCGACCGCGTCGGAAGCCGCGGCAGTAGCGGCCAAGGCCGGGAAGAGCTCGCCCGTGGCCGGCGCAGCTGACTCGCGCGGAGCTGGGGCTGACGCACCTGAGGCCGGGGCCGGCGCAGAGGTTGACTCGCCCGGAGCCGGGATTGACGCACCTGAGGCCGGGCCCGGGACGGAGACCGACTCGCCCGAGGCCGGGATCAATACGCTCAAGGCTGGTGCTGGGGCCGACTCGTCCGAGGCCAGGGCCGATGTGCCCAGGGCCGGAGCTGGGACTAATACCGCCAAGGCCGGGGCGGACTCGCCCGAGGTCGGGACCGATATGCCCAGGGCCGGAGCTGAGGCGGACTCGTCCGAGGTCGGGACCGGTACGTCCATGGCTGAGGCCGGGGTCGACTCGCCCGAGGTCGGAACCAGCACGTCCATGGCTGGCGCTGGGGCCGACTCGTCCAAGGTCGGGACCAGCACGTCCAGGGCCGGGACCGACTCGCCCGAGGCCAGTGCCGACATGCTCAGGGCCGGAGCTGAGGCGGATTCGTCCGAGGCTGGGATTAATGCCGCCAAGGCCGAGGCGAACTCGCCCGAGGTCAATGCAGGCGAGACCGGGGCCAGGGCTGGGGCGGACATGCCCGAGGCCGGGACCAACACGGTCGGGGCTGGGGCGGACGCGTTCGACACCGGGACCGATTCGCCCAAGGCCGGGCCTGGGGTGGACTCGTTCGACACCGGGACCGATACGCCCGACGTCAGGCCTGGGGTGGACTCGTTCGACACCGAGACCGATACGCCCAAGGCTAGGGCCGGGGTGGACTCGTCCGAGGCCAGGGCCGATGCGACCGAGGCTGGGATCAGCACGGCTGAGTCCCTTACCGACGCGGACTCGCAGGCGGCCAGGACCGGCACAGCCGGGGCTGGCGCCAACGAGGCCGGAACCGACGCGCTCGAGACCGAGGCGGGAACCCCGACGACCGGGGTGGACGACGCACAGGCCAGGGTGATCGACCCGAAGACCACGGCAGCCGAGGAAAGCACTGCCGCCGAAGAAGCCGCCAAGTCTGCGTCGACCAGCGGCGCCCCGACCGGCTCGACCGCCAAGACGTCCCGAAAGAAGGGCCGTGGCCGGACGGCAGCCGCGGCTGAGCCTGCCGCAGATATCACGACACCGAGTGATAAATCATCCGCCGCGCCGAGCGGACCCTCCACATCAGCCGAAGCGGGCAAGGCCACCGACAACGACCAGGCATCCACGGACCAGACATCCACGGGCCAGGTGTCGGCAGGCCAGTCTCCTACAGACCGGGCATCTGCGGACAAAGCAACGGCTGAGGTCGAAGCCGAAGCCACGGAAGCGGAGCCCAAGCCGAGGCCAGCCGCCCAGCCGAAGCCAACCGACGCGAACAGCGCCGCCCCCACGGCAGCGCCCGAAACGCCGAAGGCCGAGACACTCAAGGCCGCGACACCAAAGCCCGAAACGCCCCAAAGCGCAACGTCGAAGAGCGCAACGCCCAAGAGCAGAACGTCGAAGGCCGCAGCGTCGAGAGCCGCAACACCGAAGGCCGACGACACCGACGGCGACGCGGACGGCGGGCCCGCCACGGTGATCGCCGCGCCCGACGCCGGCCGTACCCGGATCATCAAGCCGGCAGCCCGCACCGGCGACGCCCCCGCGGCGCCCGTTTCCGGCGCCCCGGCGTTCGGTAAGCCGAGCCGTCCCGCCTGGCAGCCGATGACCGTTCGTGCACCCTCCTCGGGCCCTCGTGGCGTCACCATCCTGGGCACCACGCTCACCCGCAGGCAGACCGTCATCGCGATCGGCGTGCTGGTCGCCGTACTGCTGGTGGCTCTTGTTGTTCTGGTTCCGCTGGCTTTCGGGGACGAGCAGGGTGACCAGGCGCAGGACAACGGCCCGGCCGGGGTTGGGCCTGCCGTCAGCGCGCCGGGCAAGCCTTCCGCCGTGCCCAGTTCGGCGCCGGGCGCCGGGCCCGCGACGGCCAAGGCGCCGGCGTCGTCCGCTGCTGTCAGTAAGACTCCGGTGACCGTCAGGGTGCCGAACGGCTGGCGCCTCTACCAGGGTGACGGCTATTCGGTGCCGGTGCCCGAGGGTGCCTCGGTCCGGTCCGAGGACACCGAGATGTATTTCACCAAGAACAACCGGTTGCTGATCATCGATCATTCCGAGCAGCCCAAGCCCGACCCCGTCGCCGACTGGAAGGATCAGGAAGCCGAGCGGCGGGGGACGAAGTACCAGGACTACCGGCGGATCAAGCTCGTTCCCCTCAACTATCTCGGCAAGGCCGCCGACTGGGAGTTCACCTACACCACCACCAGCGGCAACCCGCAGCACGCGGTGAAGCGGGGCTTCATCACCACGCCCGGCAAGCAGGCGTACAGCATTTCCTGGTACACCTCGCCGGACGACTGGGCGGCCAGCCAGAAGGATCTTCAGGTCATCTACCAGGGGTTCAAGGCCGATCGGTAGGCCTCCAGGTGTGAGCGAGGAGTGAATGGGTACTCATCGCTCACCACGGATGGAGGTGCAAGATGATTCGTCGACACGGCAGTAGGCCCACGATCGCGTTGTGGATGCTCGTCGCGATCGCCGATATCGCACTTGTCGTGGCGGCCGCCGGCACGCTCGTCGTGCTGCTGGTCGTCGCCGGGGCGCTGGTCCTGGCCGGGGCCGTCGCGGGCGTGATGATGCAGCGCCGCGCCGTCGCTGGTGGCGTGATGGTCCAGCGCCGTGCCGTCGCGGGCGGCCTGATGACGCAGCGCCGCGCTGTCGCGGGCGCGATCGCGCAGCGCCGTGGGGTGCCCGAGCGGGAGTCTGTGCTCCGCCGCCGCGCCTAGGAGGGCGCTGATCGACTACGCTCGCGGGCTGTGTCGATCGACTCGGTAAGTGACCTCTGGGACACCCTGCTCGGTGCCCAACCGGACCCGCCCGGCCTGCTCGTCCTGGTGACGGCGGTGATCGCGCTGGTCGTGGTCTCGTTCCGGCCGCTGTGGCGGGTGGCGCGCAACGCCGTCACCATCGCCCACGAGGGCGGCCACGCGCTGGTCGCGCTCCTGACGGGCCGCAAACTGCGCGGCATCCGGCTGGAGTTCGACACCTCCGGGCTGACGCTCTCGGCGGGCCGCCCGACCGGGCCGGGCATGATGTTCACCCTGCTGGCGGGCTATATCGCGCCGTCGCTGGTCGGCCTGGGCGGCGCGTGGCTGCTCGGTGGCAACCGGATCACGCTGCTGCTCTGGCTGGCCGTGGTCCTGCTGCTGCTCATGCTGATCAACATTCGGAACGTGTTCGGCGCGGTCTCCGTGCTGGTCACCGGGGCGATCGTCTTCGGCGTCTCCTGGTACGCGTCGCCGCAGGTCCAGGCGGCCTTCGCGTACGTGGGGGTGTGGTTCCTGCTGATCGGTGGCGTGCGGCCCGTCTTCGAGCTGCAGAAGCTCCGCGGCCGGGGCCGGATGCCGGAGTCGGACGCGGACCAACTGGCCGGTGTCACGCATGTGCCCGCGCTCTTCTGGGTCGGTGTCTTCCTCGCCGTGGACCTGGCCGCGCTGGTGATCGGCGGTTTCATGCTGGCCGGCCAGTGGCTTCCCGCGGTCAGCAACACGCCCTGACTTCGAGTAGCCGAACGGTGACGGTTTGAGTATCGGCCGGTGATGCGCCTCGCCGGCCGGCGTCGCTAGCGTCCTGGCATGGCAGCTTCACTCGGCCTTGCCTGGACTTCCGGGGTTGTGGCGTGGGTCGCGGCGGTACCGCTGTGGGGATTCACCAAGCACACGATCACCATCGCGCACGAGGGCGGTCACGCCATGTTCGGCGTCCTCTTCGGGCAGAAGGTCGAAGGGGTCAGGCTGGACCGCGGCGGGGGCGGGGTCACCAACTTCCCGCCCAAGATGCCGTGGCTCGCCGACCTCGTCATCACCCTGGCCGGCTACCTCGGGCCGTCGGCGCTGGGTCTCGGCGGCGTCTTCCTGCTGCGCCATGACCACCCGGAATGGGTGTTGTGGGCGAGCCTCGGCCTGCTGCTCATGATTCTGATCAAGCTCCGCAACCCGCTCGGCTTCGCGACCGTGATCGGCACAGGCATCGTGCTGTACTGGGTGGCGAGGCACTGGGCCGACCCCGCGCAGCTGGCGTTCGGATACTTCTGGGTGTGGTTTCTGCTCATCGGCGGGGTGCGGACGATCACCGGGTTGTTCTGGGGGACCGTCAGCGGCGACAAGGGTTCCGACGCGGCCGTGCTGGAGGGGCTCACGTTCCTGCCGGACGTCTTCTGGCTCGCGGTGTTCTGGCTCGGCACGATGGCCGCGCTGGTCTACGGCGGCGCCATCATGTTGCACCTCTGACCGCGGTCAGAGCGGGATGTTGCCGTGCTTCTTCGGCGGCAGGGTCTCCCGCTTGGTGCGCAGCGTCCGCAGCGCCAGGGTGACCTGCGCCCGGGTCGCGGACGGCGCGATGACGGCGTCCACGTAACCGCGTTCCGCCGCGATGTACGGGTTCGCCAGCGTGTCCTCGTACTCGTTGATCAGCTCGGTGCGCAGCGCCGCCGGGTCCTCGGCCTTGGCCAACTCGCCGCGGTAGAGGATGTTGACCGCGCCCTGGGCGCCCATCACCGCGATCTGCGCCGTCGGCCAGGCGAAGTTCATGTCCGCGCCGAGGTGCTTCGAGCCCATCACGTCATACGCGCCGCCGTACGCCTTGCGGGTGATGACGGTGACCTTGGGGACGGTCGCTTCCGCGTACGCGTAGATCAGCTTGGCCCCGCGCCGGATGATGCCGTCCCACTCCTGGCCGGTGCCCGGCAGGAAGCCGGGCACGTCCACGAAGGTGACCACCGGGATGTTGAAGGCGTCGCAGGTGCGCACGAAACGCGCGGCCTTCTCGGACGCCGCGATGTCCAGCGTGCCGGCGAAGTGCATCGGCTGGTTCGCCACCACGCCCACCGGCCGGCCCTCGACCCGGCCGAAGCCGACCACGATGTTCTGCGCGTAGAGCGGCTGGACCTCGAGGAAGTCGTCGACGACGGCCTCCACCACCCGCTTGATGTCGTAGGGCTGGTTCGCCGAATCCGGGATCAGCTTGTCCAGATCAAGATCAACCTCGCTCGGCGCGAGGTCGGCGGGCAGGTCGAAGGTGGTCGGTTCGTCCAGGTTGTTGCTGGGCAGGTACGACAGCAGCGCGCGCACGTAGTCGATCGCGTCGTCCTCGTCGCTGGCGAGGTAGTGCGCGTTGCCGCTGCGGGAGTTGTGCGTGCGGGCGCCGCCCAGTTCCTCCATGCCGACGTCCTCGCCGGTGACCGTGCGGATGACGTCCGGGCCGGTGATGAACATGTGCGAGGTCTGGTCGACCATCACCGTGAAGTCGGTGATCGCCGGGGAGTACACCGCGCCGCCCGCGCAGGGGCCCATGATCAGCGAGATCTGCGGGATGACACCGCTGGCCCGGACGTTGCGGAAGAAGATGTCGGCGTACAGGCCGAGCGCGACGACGCCCTCCTGGATGCGGGCGCCCCCGGAGTCGTTGATGCCGACGATCGGGCAGCCGATCTTCATGGCCAGGTCGAGCACCTTGACGATCTTGGCGCCGAAGACCTCGCCCAGCGAGCCGCCGAACACCGTGAAGTCCTGCGAGAACACGCACACCTGGCGGCCGTCGACGGTGCCGTACCCGGTGACGACGCCATCGCCGTACGGGCGGTTCTTCTCCAGGCCGAAGGCGGTCGAGCGGTGCCGGGCCAGTCCGTCGAGCTCGACGAAGGAGCCCTCGTCGAGCAGCATGTCGATGCGCTCGCGGGCGGTCTTCTTGCCGCGGGCGTGCTGCTTCTCCACCGCGCGGGCCGAGCCGGCGTGCACGGCCTCGTCGGTGCGCCGTTCGAGGTCGGCGAGCTTGCCGGCCGTTGTGTGGATGCCATCCTGCTGCGTCACGTCCTGCGCCGTCACGATGCCCCGCCCTCCGCTCACCCACGCACGCCGCCTGCCAGGCGGCATTCACGCCGCGGAGATCGTATCCAGGGGCCGGCGCACCCCTCGCGGTGCCCGTATGCGGGGGCGCGGCAGATAGCACGTTTCGCACTCAATGCCCCATTCGTTACAACCCCCGTGACGACATGGATGACCCCCGTCGGCGTGGCGTTGATCGTCGGTGGCATCACCACGCTCATCGTCTTCCGCGCCGCCCTCTTCCGCAACGCGACCGGAGACCAGCGCACCGGCGAGGCCCGACGCCGCGCCGGCACGGACACGGAGTCGCGTGCGGGGGGCCGGCGATCGGGCGCGGAGTCGCGTGCGCGAGGTCGGCGTTCGGGCGGCGAGCGGGCATCTGCGGGCGCGAGCGGCGATGCCAGTGCCGTGACCCGGAAGGAACGGCGCGGCGACGCCGCCCCGGCTGGGTCGGTCGAAGCGTCCGCGGCTATGGCTGCCGACGGCCGGGGTACGGCGGCCGCGAAGGGGTCGAAGTCCGGCACCCGGGTCAAGAGGACGGGCCGCCGTGGCGTGACGCAGGCCGGGCGGCCCACCCGAGTCAGGTCCGAGACCGCGGACGTGGGGGAGGGCAGTCCCAGGTCTGATGCGGGCGAGGAGCGGCCTGACGGGTCGGCTTCGCGGCATAGCGTGCCGGGTTCGCGGCGCTTCTGGCCCACCTCGGGCGCGTCCGCGCCGGAACGGGCGCCGGGTGCTTTCGCGGCGGCCCAGAATGCATCGGAACAGGTACGGGAGGCTCTCGCGGTGTCCCAGGGCGTTCCTGAACGGGCACCGAGCGCCTTCGCGGTGTCCGTGGATGCGCCGGGTCAGGTGCAGGGTGCTTTCGGGGTGTCCGTGGATGCGCCGGATCTGGTGCAGGGTGCTTTCGGGGTGTCCCAGGGTGTGTCGGGTCTGGCGCAGGGTGCCTTCGCGACTACCCAGGACGCGCCGGAACGCGCACCGAAAGCGGCGGCGCAGGAGCAGCTGTCGCGTTTCGAGGGGGCGCCGGCTGGGCCGGAACGTGCCGGCCCGGCATCGCGGCAGGGTCGATCGTTGTTCCGCCGGCTCGTCAACGGTGACGGAGGCGGTGGCGCGGTCGGTGGTTCGGCTGGTGGAACGGTCGGTGGCACGGGCGGCGGGCCGCCGGTAGCGGCCGCGGGCTTGGGCGCGCCCACCGACATCCGGCTGGCGCCCCTGGGCCTGCCCGTGGCCCTCGAGGAGGCGGACGATCCGGGCGAACCCGCGGACCAGAGCGGCGACCCGGAGCTCGACATCGACCAGGATCTCGACCGCGCCGCGGACCCGATGCGTGCGGACGAGCGGTCCCGCGCCCTGGAACTACCCGGTCTGGGCCTGCCGGGCGCCGACGACCTGCGTGCCGGCTACGCCGCCGACCGGGACGCCGACATGTCCGGCCCTTTCGACGCCGTGGACGGCACCGGCGCGTTCTCCGGCCTGTTCGCGGACGTCGCGCTGGACGATGCCGACGAGACCGGCCTGGTGCCGGCCACCGAGACGGCCGCCGGGGGCTGGGCGGAGCGCACCGGCCTGCGGTACGGCGACCGGGTCGAGGGCTGGATCCGCCCGCAGTACGAGGACGAGCCCGAAGCGGTCGCCGGCGAGTACTGGACCCCCGTGCCGGTGGGCTCCTACGAGACCGAGTACGGCTGGCCGACCCCGGTGGAGCGGATCCCCGAGGTCCCGCCCTACCCGCCGGTGATCGGGTTCGACGTGCCGGTGGAGGCCGAGGCCGAGCCGACGAAGCCCGTGCCGCAGTGGCCGCCGGCCCGTCCCGACGACCGGATCGAACTGCCCCGCTCCTGGTCGCAGCGCGACAAGTCCGGCGCGGGCTTTCGCGGCGCAGGGGGCCGCGACAGCCCGGTGACGGACCTCCCAGCCGACGACGCGATCCCGGATCCCGCCGCCGACCCGTCATGGACCGGCAGGTTCGCAGACGCGGTTTCGGATGGTGTCGGCGACTTGTCGGGGTCCGGCCGGTTGGCAGGTGCGGTGTCGGATGGTGTCGGCGGCGTGTCGGGGTCTGGCCGGTTGGCGGGCGCGGTTTCGGATGGTACTGGCAATTTGTCGCGGTCTGGCCGGTTCGCAGACGCGGTGTCGGATGGTGTCGGCGGCTCGTCCGGGTCCCGGTCCGACCGGTTCGGCGACGCGATCCCGGATCCCGCCGCCGACCTGTCGGGGACCGGCCGGTTCGCAGACGCGGTGCCGGATCCTGTCGCCGACTCGTCCCGGTCCGGTCGGTTCGGCATTGAGCCGCGCTACCAGGAGGAGAACCCGACCGGGCCTGAGCCGCACAGTGAGCGGCCGGCCGATCCACCTCGGGACCGCCGGAGCAGAGCCATCCCGCCGGGCGGACGGCCCACCGGAGCAAGCGGCACGAACCGCGTCCCGTCCGCAGGCGCGAGCGGAACGAACCGCGTGCCGTCCGCAGGCGCGAGCGGCACGAACCGCGTGCCGTCCCGGCGCGGACCGGCCAGTGGAGCGGTCAGCGGACCGGGCGGACCGGGCACCGGCAGGGGCGGCACCTACGCAGCCGGCGAGGAGAGCCTGGACGGCCCGATCTGGACCGTCCCCGACCTGCCCGAAGCGGCCATGCCGGACCTCTCGTGGTCCCCTGAAGAAGCCACCGACGACAGTTCCCCCCGCCGTCTCCGCCGCCCGGCCGTCATGATCCGCCGCCGGCGAGGCTCCGGGTCGGCCGGCGCCCCACCCGCCGACGAGGCCACACAGGCGTTGCCGCCGATGGAGCTCACCCACCCGGACCAGCGCGCCCGCCCCCGACCCCGCCCGCGGCCCGGCAACGGCCAGCAAGAACCGCGCAGCACCGTCTACGTGAGTCGGCATGCGGCCGAGCCGAGCTGACGCGGCCGAGCCGAGCTGACGCGGCCGAGCCGAGCTGACGCAGCGGAACTGAGCTGAGGTGGCCGAGCCGAGCTGACGCGGCCGAGCCGAGCGGATGTTCCTGAACCGAGCGGATGTTCCTGAACCGAGCGGAACTGAGCTGACGGGGCCGAACCGAGCGGATGCGCCCGGACCGAGCCGATCCGGCCGGCGCCGCGTGCCGCCGGTCGGGCCCGGCCTGGGCCGTCGTCCGGCCCGGGCCGTCTAGGCTGGGTTGATGGCTTCCTCGCCCTACACGGACCTCGACCGGCCGCCGCTGGGCGAGCGGTCGCTGCAACGGGCACTCATCGTGCCCGGCGGGTTCTGGCAGCGTCTGGAGATCCGGGCCGAGACCGGCTCCACCAACGCCGATGCCGCGGCCGCGGCTGCGGCCGGTGCCGCCGAGGGTCTTGTCGTGGTGGCCGAGCGCCAGGTCGCCGGGCGGGGCCGGCGCGACCGGCAGTGGGTCTCGCCGCCGCGGGCCGGGCTGACGCTCAGCTTCCTGCTGCGACCCGGCGCCGCCGATGCCGAGCGGGGCTGGGCGCCGGCGCCGCAGCGCACCTGGGGCTGGCTGCCGTTGCTCGCCGGGGTGGCGCTGCGGGAGGCCGTGCACCGGCTGGCCGAGGTCGACGCCGGGCTGAAGTGGCCGAATGACCTGTTGCTGACCACCGCGGACGGCGAGGCGAAGGCCGCCGGCATCCTGGCCGAGGCGAGCGGGGACGCGGTGGTGGTCGGCATCGGCCTGAACGTCACCACCCGGGGCGACGAGTTGCCCGCCACCACCGGGTTGCCGGCCACGTCGTTGCAGGTCGCCGGGGCCAAGTCCACCGATCGCGATCCGCTGTTGCGGGCGCTGCTGCGGGGCGTCGCCCGGTGGTACGCCGGCTGGCGTGAGGCCGGCGGCGACGCCGAGATGTGCGGGCTGCTGGCGGCTTACCAGCGGGATTGCGCGACGATCGGGCGGGACGTGCGGGTGCTGCTTCCCAACGACCAGGAGTTCACCGGTACGGCGACCACGGTGGACAGTGACGGGCAACTCGTGGTCCGTACGGCTGACGGCGAGCGGCGAGTCTCGGCGGGTGACGTGCTGCACGTACGCTGAGCGCGTGGCTTTCCCGGACGAGGTGCTGACCGATGAGGAAGAGGTCGTCCTCCACCAGCATCCGCACGCGCGGGCGGCCGTACGCCCGGCTCTGGTCCTGTTGGTGGCCGTGGCCGCCGTGCTCGGGGTCTGGATCATGTTGCCGCCGACGACCGGCGGCCTGATCGGCGTGCTGGTGGTCGGTGCCGTGGCCCTGTTCATGGGGCTGACCCGCGGGGTGTGGCCGCTGCTGGTGTGGCGCAGCACCCACTACGTCTTCACCGATGAGCGGATCTTGCTGCAGGACGGGGTGATCGCCCGGGAGCGCCGGGATCTGCCGCTCAACCGGGTCAACGACCACCTGATGAGCCAGTCGCTGCTCGACCGGCTGCTGGGCTGCGGCACGCTGCGGATCGACTCGATCGGAGACCAGAGCGCGGTGCTCGTCGCCGTGCCACACGTGCAGCACGTGCAGACGCTGCTTTACCAGCTCATCGAGACCGACCGGGAGCTGCGCGGCGATGAGCACGAGGATGACGAGCCGGAGCCCGAGCCCGCCCCGGCCCGCGGCCGGCGGCGCTGAGGATCAGACAGCTCGCCGCTGGGCGTCGATCTCCTTGGCCAGTTCCTCGTCCAGGCTGCCGTCCGCCTCGGCGCTGAGCTCGGCCAGCCCGGCCACCACGTCCAGCTCGGCCACCGTGACCTCGTGGCCGTCGACGGGCGGCTTGAGGAAGACGAAGGTGCGGTACGCCCAGAAGCGGAAGATCGTCGCCACCGCGATGCCGAGCAGCGTGACCCCCATGAACAGGATCTCGTCGTGCTCCTCGGTGAGGCCGAAGCCGTACTTGCCGATGGTCACCGCGCCGGACTGGATGACCATGCCGACCAGGTTGAAGCCGAAGAACAGGGTGTATTCCCGGCGCAGGGCGCTGCGGGTGTGGTGGCGGTATGTCCAGTATCTGTTCGCCAGGTAGGCCAGCGTCGTCGTGACGATAGTGGCGATGACGCTCGCCTTGACGGCGCCGACGGGCAGCAATGCCCAGGTGATCGCCATGTAGAGCAGCGTGTTCGCGGCGCCGATCGAGCCGAAGGCGAGAGCCTCGGGGGCGAGGTGGCGCAGGCGTTCCGCCAGCGAGCGAGCTGAAGGCATTGGGCAACCTTACGGGGGGAGTGGGCGCGGACAGCGAGCCTGAAGTGCGATGACTCCGACGTCACATGCGCGGGACAGCGCGCGGCGCGGGCGGGGGCGCGGACGGCGGCGTGGTGGCGGACGCCGGGGTGGGCGCCTCGGCCGGCGCCGCGGGGACTGTCGGCTCCGGGACCAGGGCACCGCCGAACACGAACCGGCGGTACGACCAGAAGCGGAACAGGGTGCCGACGGCGGTGCCCACCAACTGACCGGAGATGTTGTCCGCCAGCGTGGTCTGGAACTCGGGCCAGAGCGCGCCCAGGCCGTAGTGGCTGATCGCCAGGCAGCTCAGCCCGATGCCCAGGCCAACGCCGTTGAGCAGGAAGAACAGCGTGTACTGCCGGGCCATGTTGGTGTGCTCGCGGTGCCGCCAGGTCCAGAACCGGTTGCCGGTGAACGCCACGGTCGTCGCCAGCACGGTGGAGATGGTCTTGGCGAGCAGCGACTCGAAGCCGGCCTGCAGAAGCACGTTGAACAGGGCCAGGTCGATGGCGAAGGCGATGCTGCCGACCGTGCCGAACTTGCTCAACTCGCGCACGAGTGCCCCGAAGCGTGCCCGCAGCGCGGGCAGGAAAGCGGCAGGCACGGACCCGAGAGTACCGGTGCCGGTCACGGACCGCCGTTTTCGTGAGCGACTCTTAACCCTTCCGCCGCAGCGTGATCCCGCTGCCGATACTGGCGGTGACCGCGTTGATCGATCTCGGTGATCTCGGCGTGCCGTCCCCGGCAGCCCGCGCAGTAGGCGAGGTGGGCCTCGAGCCGGACGGCGACGCGGGCGGAGATCCGGCCCCGGACGTGCCCGCCGAGCCGGTCGCCGGTCCACCGGCACTCCGGCGGGTCGGTGTCGGCCACGTGTTGTTGCAGGTAGAGCCGGCGCAGGCCCTCCCGGGCCCGGTGGGCGAGCACCGCGACGGCGTTCGGGGTGAGGCCGAGTTGCGGGGCGACCTCCGCCGGGCTGGCGCCCTCGACCTCCGTGCGCCACAGCACGTCCCGCCAGCGGTCCGGCAGCGCCCGGAACGCCTGCGCGGCGTAGGTGCGTTCGAGCCGGTCGAGGGCCGGGTCCAGGAACGGCTCGCCCTCGTCGTAGCGGGTCAGGTCGTCGGTGAACTCCAGCCGGCGGTCCCGCCGGGCCCGGTGGTAGCAGACGTGCCGCAGGGTGGTGTGCAGGTAGGCGCGGAACGCCACCAGCGGCCCTCGGCCGGCTCGCAGGCTGGCGAAGACCCGGGCGAACGTCTCGGCGACCAGGTCGTCGACGTCGGCGGGGTCGTGGACGAGCCCGTACGCCAGCGCCCGGGCCGCGGACCGGTGGCGCTGGTAGAGGACGCCGTACGCGGCGGTGTCGCCCGCGCGGACGGCGGCCAGCAGATCGGTATCGGGGTCGCTGGCCGGGGTCGTCACTCC
>Ga0307516_10003217_pt1 | contig 21189 bp, 22 predicted proteins | sample 19_EM_MG_FD_203310 | JGI IMG/M metagenome (GOLD analysis project Ga0307516, IMG submission 203310) | Populus trichocarpa ectomycorrhiza microbial communities from riparian zone in the Pacific Northwest, United States - 19_EM | ecosystem: Host-associated > Plants > Roots > Unclassified | place... | reverse complement strand
GGCTCGGCGCTGCCTGTCGCCACGAACAAGACTCCCGAAGGGCGCGCGCAGAACCGCCGCACGGACGTGCTGTTCATTCGCCGCACGAAGGCCTGAAGCATGAGCACCGCAATCGCACCCGCACCCGGCTATGTCGCAACGGCATTTTATTCGCAGTACAACCTGATTTTGCTCGGCGGTTCGGCGTTGTTTTCGCTGGCATCGGCTTCGGCGCTGCCGCTCGCGGTTGGCGTCGGGCTAGAGCTGCTTTGGCTGAGCGTCGGCCCGCTGCTACCCGCGTTTCGGCGTCGCGTCGACGCGCAAGCGGACGCCGAGCGTCGCGCGCGTCTCGACGACGAGGTCATGTTGGGCATGCACGCCTTGGCGCCGGAGCATGCCACGCGGCTGCGGGCGCTCGGGCAGAACGTGTCTTGGGTATTGCTGCGCGCCGAGGGTTCTTTCAAGGCACCCGAAGAGCGTGCCGCCTTGGCCGAGCTAGAACAGCTGCGCTCGAGCTTCTTGCGACTGTGCCGGCTCGACGAACGCTTCGCGCAGCGTCTCGAAGAAATGCGCCTAGCCCCGCCCGAGCAGGAAGCCGCACAGCTGGCGTTGGCCTACGCAGCCGAGAAAGACATCGGCTTACGCTTCACGCTCCACCAAGCCATCAAGCTTGCGCAGCGCAAAGTCGAGCAGCAAGCGCGCCTGGGTGACTTGCGCCGCCAAATCGAGCTCAAGCTGTCGCTCATCGAGCAGTCGCTTTTGCATCTGCGCGGTCAAGAACAGCTCGGCGCCGGCGCCGATTTGCTGCGCGACATTCAGGGCATCATGAGTCACGCAGGGGCAGCCGCGGCGCTCGAGGCCGAGCTCGGCGAAATTTAGGCGCCGCCGCCGCGCGGGCGAATACGGCTCAAGTCTTGGCGCGGGCGTAGCACAGTTGCACCAGGCCAGACTCGTAGGCTTGGCTCGATTTGAGAACTAGTCGCTGCTCCGGCACTTCGGCGCCGAACAGCGCGATGCCCTGGCCGAGCAGCAGCGGCACCACCGACAGCGTCAAGTCGTCGATCAGGTTGTCGGCCAAAAATTGACGAATCACGGCGCCGCCGTCGACATACAGCCGCTGCGCGCCGGCCAGCGCGAGCTGGTCGAGCAGCGCCGCGGGAGCGCCGGCGAAGAATTGCTCGCCGTGGAGCGACTGCGTTTCGCGATGCGTGAGCACGAAGCAGCGCTTGCCGGCGTACGGCCATTCCGGAAAGCCGAGCGCGGTCTCGTAGGTGTTGCGACCGATGACCAGCGCGTCGATGCTGGCGAAGAACTCGGCGAAGCCGTAGTCCTCGCCCGGGCGCTCGACGACGGACAGAAAGTCGAAGGTGCCGTCGGGACGAGCGATATAGCCGTCGACACTGGTCGCGATGAAAACCGAGCAAAGCGGGCGCTGCATAGCCGCTCTACCTTAGCCCCGTTTGGCTTCGATTTGCTGCAAGAGCCGCGGCAAGGTTTGGCCCGCGGGGCCGGACAGCGCGAAGTCGACGTAGGGCGTCAGAGGGGTAGGGCTCGGATTGATCTCGATCAGCAAAGCGCCGCGTTCTTGCGCGAGCAGCGGCAGGCCCGCGGCGGGATGAACCAGGCTCGACGTCCCGACGGACAGCAAGACCTCGCAGGCCTCGGCCGCCAACCGAGCGCGCTCGAGCGCGGCGCGGGGCAAGCTTTCGCCGAACCAAACCACGCCGGGGCGCAATAGCCCGCCGCAGCGCGGACAACGCGGCGGTGCGGCTCCGTCGTCTGTGTATTCGCTGACGGGCGCGCCGTCGTCGAAGCAGAGCGTCGTGTCGATGTTGCCGTGCAGCTCGAGCACGTTACGACTGCCGGCGCGGCTGTGCAGCCCATCGACGTTTTGCGTGATCAACGTGAAGTCGGGGAAGACTTCCTGAAAGCGCGCCAGCGCGGCGTGGCCCGGATTCGGCTCGGCCTTGCGCGTCAGCTCGCGTCGCCAGGCGTACCAATCCCAGACCAGGCGCGGCTGCTCGAGAAAGGCTTCTGGCGTTGCCAGCTGTTCGGCGCGGTATTTCGCCCACAGGCCGGTCTGGGCGTCGCGAAACGTCGGCACGCCGCTCTCGGCCGAAATGCCGGCGCCGGTCAGCGCCACCACGCGACGCGCCGAGCTCAGCCGCTCGAGCGCGGCCTCGGGCAAAAGCATTAGCGCGGAACCCAATGCGCGGCGCCCAAGAACAAGCCGTCAGCGATGCCGATGCGGTAGGCCAAGAACAGGCCGAACGCCACGCTGATCAGGCCGCTGGCGCGCGACAAGAATTGCTCCACGCGGCCGTTGCGGCTGGACAGCGCCGCGATGGGCAGCGACATGGCAAAGGTCAAGAGCATCATGCCGAGCAGCGTGCCTGCGCCGAAAACTGCCAGGTAGACGAGCGCCAGGCTCGCACTCTTGATCGTGGCCAGCACCAGCAGCGCCACCGCCGCCGAGCCGGCCAGCCCGTGCACGACGCCGATGAACAGCGGTCGCCAGGGGCCTCGCCAATGAACGCGCTCAGCCGCGGCTGCTTCGGGCACGGGCGGGTGGGTGTGTGGGTGCGAAGCTTGTTTGATTTGCTGCAGCGCCCCGCTCAAGTTCATGACGCCGAGCACGATCAGCATCAGCGCGACCGACATTTCCATCGACAGGCCGAGCCGCGGCGGGATGACCCAGCCAAACAGCACGATCGCGCCGCCCACCGTAAGGATGGTGGCGCTATGCCCGAGCCCCCACAGCGCCCCGACCCACAGCGCTGCGCGAGCTGACCTCGCGCGACTGACGATGGTCGTGACCGCGATCACGTGATCTGAATCGGACGCGTGCCTCAGACCTAAAAAGAAGCCGAGCGCGAGGATAGCGAAAAGCGTCATGGAGCCCGGACACCGCAGTCTTGCGCAAGTCTCGGCGCGGCGGCAAGCACCCCTGCGAAACGCGCCCGCGCTGGGGTTGCGGCGCGCCGGGCGGCTCGCGGCGGAAGGCAGCGGAACGCTCTATTTTCGAAGCTCCGCACGGAACTGAGGCCGGGCCCAAGTATCCGATTGCGATGGGAGTGGGTGAGCCCAAGTGGTCTGCGGTGCCGTTGGTCGAGCCAATCCGTCGCGACGGACCCGGCCAGGGGCCAGGCTATTTGGATTGGCAGTATCCGAACAACATTCAGGGCTCAGCGCTTTGCGAGGGTGAAGCCTCGAGGGCCGACCCGGCGCCCGTCCTGCGATCGAAGCTCGAGCCGTGCGAGTGGTTTGCGTGAATTGACGTCGACCAGTGTTCGTTTCAACTCGCCGGGTCGAAAGCAACTCTCTTCGCCCCATTGCCAGAGGGCTGCCAGTAGGACACACAGTCGCTCGCCCTTCGGCGTGAGTACGTAGCGACTCCGAGACGAACCTTCGCTCTCGGGTAGCATCTTGAAGATGCCCTCCGACACCAGCTTCTTCAGGCGCGTGGAGAGGATGTTCTTTGCGAGGCCCAAGCCCGTCTGGAACTCGCCAAACCGCTCCTTGCCCTGAAAGGCGTCGCGGACGATGAGCAGGGACCACCAATCGCCGATCAGATCGAGCGATCGGGCGATCGCACAATCAGCGGACCCGAGGTCGGTTTTCTTACCTTTCAAAGCAGTTTTCTCCGGCAGTGGGTTGCAAATTTAAACCGTCGACACCAGGCTGTCGAGTAGGTTGCAAATTTAAACCGAAAGGATTTGGACCTATGACGGAGCTTCTCGACTTGGCGATTGCGGCGCACGGCGGCTGGGACCGCTGGCAACAGGTTTCGAGGGTGGCGGCCCGAGCGAGCCTTGGCGGCGGAGTTTGGGCGCTCAAGGGACAGACAGACGCCCCCGACGTCCTCATCACGGCGGCGCTTCACACGCAGCACGTCGAGTTTTGGCCCTTCAAGGGCGTGGGGCAGCGCGGAATCTACGAGCCGGTCCGGACCACCATTGAAACAGCCGACGGCCGCATGCTCGAGTCGCGCCCCAATCCCCGCGCTTCCTTCGCCGGGCATCAGCTCGCGACGCCATGGGATGACTTACAGCTCCTCTACTTCCGCGGCTACGCCGCCTGGACCTACCTCACGACCCCGTTCCTGCTGAAGGGGCAGGGGTTCAAGACGCAGGAGGGTGAGCGCTGGTTCGAGAATGGGGAAGAGTGGCGGCGCCTGAACGTCACGTTTCCGCCTGACGTCCACAGCCATTCGACGAAGCAGGTTTTCTACTTCGATGTTGGGGGGCTGCTGCGTCGCCACGACTACAGCGTGGACATCATCGGGGGTTCGGCGAGCGCCCACTACGTGAGCGAGCACAAGACGTTTGGTGGGCTTGTCTTTCCGACCAAGCGCCGCGTGTACAGGTACGGCGCTGACAATCGTCCTCTCTTTGACCGGGTCTCTGTGGCGATTGATTTCCACGAGATCAGCGCGGAGTGACGCAACTGACACTGACGCAACAGGAGCTCCAACATGAATATTCAAGATTCGGTCGTTCTCGTAACCGGCGCCAACCGTGGTCTGGGCCTGGCTTTCACCAGGGCGTTGCTCGCACGCGGAGCAAAGAAGGTGTACGCAGCGGCGCGCGATCCGGCATCGGTGACTCTTCCCGGCGTCATCCCGATCGAGATCGACGTCACGAAGCCTGAGACGATTGAGGAGGCAGCGCAGCGGCTGCAAGACGTGACGCTGCTCGTGAACAACGCTGGCGTGTTCCGCGGTCAAGGCGCCCTGGCTGCCAGCGCTCTCGCCAGAGCGCGGGAAGAAATCGAAACGAACTACCTGGGGCCGCTGGCCGTCTCGGCTGCGTTCGCTCCGGTCCTGGCGAGGCATGGCGGCGGCGCCATTCTCAACATCTTGTCGGTGTTGAGCTGGGTTTCATCGCCGCGGTCCACCACTTACAGCGCGTCGAAGGCGGCGGCATGGGCGTTGACCAACGGCCTTCGCCTTGAGCTCGCCGCCCAGAAGACTCACGTCATCGGACTGCACGTCGCTTTCGTCGACACGGACTTGACGCGCGCAATTTCGGCACCGAAGCTGGCCCCCGATGAGGTTGTTCGCATCGGGCTCGATGGCGTCGAGGCCGGCAGCGTAGAAATACTCGTCGACGACGTGAGCCGCGCGGTCAAGGGCGGGCTATCTTCCGGAGTCTACCTGCGGTCTATCTCCGGATAGTGAAGGCCGATCTGCTGTGGCGGCGGCTGCTAGCGCATGGTACGCCCCGGCCCCGATGAAGGCCAAGCTGACGAAAGTGGTCGTGGTGGGAGCATCGTCCGGCATGGGCGAAGCCATGGCCCGGCAATTGGCCGCCGGCGGCGCCGACGTGGCGATCGTGGCGCGCCGCGGCAGCGAGCTCGAGCGGCTCGCCAGCGAGCGGCCCGGCAAGCTGCGTCCTTACGTGCACGACGTCACGCACGTCGACGAGGTGCCTGAGCTGTTCGAGCGCATCTCTCGCGACCTGGGCGGCGTCGACACTTTGATCTACGCAGCCGGGGTGATGCCGAAGCTCGAAGAGAGCGAGTACGCGTTCGAAAAAGATCGCGCCATGGTCAACGTGAACCTGCTTGGCGCCATGGCCTGGATGAATCAGGCGGCCGCGCGCTTCGAAGCGGCGCGGGCCGGTACCATCTTGGGCATCTCGAGCATCGCCGGCGAGCGCGGTCGGCGCGGCAATCCGGCGTACTGCACCACGAAAGCCGCGCTTACCACCTACCTGGAATCCTTGCGTAACCGCTGTTCGCGCTACGGCGTGAACGTCGTGACCATCAAGCCGGGCTTCGTCGACACGGCGATGACGCGCGGAATGAAAGGCCTGTTTTGGCTGATTTCAGCCGAAAAGGCCGCAAAGACCTCGCTTCGGTTGGCGCGCCGGGGCAAAAGCGCCGCCGCTTTCGTGCCTTCTCGTTGGGCGCTGGTAGCATTCATCGTGCGCAACCTGCCCTCGTTCATCTTCCGTAAGCTCAATTTTTGAAATGTCGGACCTCGCGCAGACTCCCTACCGGATCCGTGCGCCGCTCAGGGTGATCGACGGCTTTGGTCGTTCGACGCGCGCTGCGTGTCGCTACGTAGAGCCGCGCAGCGTCGAAGAGGTGGCGCTGGCACTCAAGCAGGCGCAGAGCGAAGGCCTGAGCGTGGCGTTTCGGGGCGCAGGCCGCAGCTACGGCGACGCCTCCATCAACAGCGCCGGCATGGTCATCGACGCGACCGGCTTGAACCGGCTGCTGTCGTGGGATCCGTCGAAGGGCGTGCTCGAGGCCGAAGCGGGGCTCACCATCGAGGGGCTGTGGCGCCGCACCATCGAAGACGGCTATTGGCCGACGGTAGTGCCAGGCACGATGCGACCGACGCTCGGCGGCTGCGTGGCCATGAACATTCACGGCAAGAACAATTTCCGCGTGGGCCCGTTCGGCGACCACGTGCTGGAGCTCGATCTGATAACGCCGGGCGGCGAGCTGATGACGCTGAGCCGAGCGCAGCATTCTGAGCTATTTCACGCGGTGATCGGTGGCCTGGGCATGCTGGGCGCCGTCACGCGCGTGAAACTGAAGCTCAAAAAGGTCGACAGCGGCAACCTGCGCGTCGAGTCGATCAGCGGTCACAATCTGGACGAGCTGTTCGACGCCTTCGAGCAGCGGCTGCCCGATGCCGACTACCTGGTAGGCTGGGTCGATTGTTTCGCGCGTGGCAAAGCCATCGGCCGCGGTCAGCTGCACTCGGCGCACTACCTGCACGACGGCGAAGATCCCAACGTCGAGACGTCTTTTCACGTCGAGCGGCAGGGCCTGCCGGGCAGCATCATGGGCGTACCCAAGAGCGAGCTGTGGCGCGCCATGCGGCTGTTCTCGCCGCAACCGCTGTGGCGGCTGGTGAACAAGCTGAAGTACCATTCGTCGTGGCGCGAGCACGGCAAGAGCTACTTGCAGTCGCACGTCGCGTTCGCGTTCTTGCTCGACTACGTGCCCAATTGGCGGCTGGCCTACGGCCCCGGCGGCTTCATTCAGTATCAAGTCTTCGTACCGCACGCCACGGCGCGCCAAACGCTGAAAGACGTGCTGTCGCTGTGCCATCAGGCGAAAATGCCGTCGTATTTGGGGGTGCTCAAGCGGCACCGGCCCGATCCGTTCTTGCTCACCCACGCGCTCGACGGCTGGTCGCTGGCCATGGATTTTCCGGTGACTCCGCAGACGCGCAACAAGCTCTGGGCGCTCACCGAGCGGCTCACCGAGCGCGTGCTCGACGCGGGCGGCAAATTCTATTTCGCCAAAGACTCCGTGCTGCGCCCCGGCGACGTCGAGCGCGCCTACGGTCGCGAGCGCGTCGAGCAGTTCATGGCCATCAAGCAGCAGCTCGATCCCACCGCCATGCTGACCAGCGACTTGTGGGAGCGCGCGCTGGCTCCGCTCGCGCCGCAGCAGCCGCCAGGCTTCGCGGCAGCTTCGGCCGGTCGCGCTGCCGAGTAACGGCGCGCCGCACGCGGCGCTTCAAGCGTCGAACACCAGGTAGCGCCCGGAATCGAGCAACGCGCGAATGCCCGCCAATAGCGACGCGGGCGCGTCGCATTGCACGTGCGCCTTCAACAGCGAGGCCGCAGTTTCGAGCTCGTCCGCTTCGGCGACGATGCGCAGCGCGGGGCCCGACGCCCGCGCGTATTCGAGTCGGTTCAGATCGAGGACGCCGAAGGCGGTGGCGACGGGGATCTGGCGGGTGCAACGACAAGCGTTTTTTCCATCGGCCAGACCGCAATGCGCGCGTAGCCACGTCTCCAGCCGTTCACGCGCCCGCGACAAGCGCTTGCGGTAGGTGGCCGCATCAATCTCGAGCACGGTCGCCGCTTCGGCGCTCGAAAGCTCGAAAATCTCCGCGAGAATCCAGGCGACTCGCTGCTCGCGCTCCAGCGATAGCAGAACGCCCTGAGTGCACGCCAAGCGCACTTCTTGCGCCATGAGCGCGCGCTCGGCGTCGGTTACTTCAGGCAAGGTGGGAGAGTCGCTGCCCTGCGAGACGAGCTCTTCGAGCATTTCGAAGCTGGCGAGCTCTTCGCGCCGGCCGTGCTTGGTGCGGAGCAGCTGCCGCACGCCGATGCGCCAGAGCCAAGTCCGAAACGCGCTCTCGCCTCGAAACTCGCTCAAATGAGTCAGCGCTTGGAGCAAGATTTCTTGCGTCGCGTCCTCGGCCTCCGCGCGGGTTCCGAGCATGCGTAGCGCCAGTCGGAATAGGTCATGCTGCACCGCCCCGAGCAGCGCCTCGGCGGCGCGCCGGTCGCCCAGCTTGGTGCGCTCTACCAGCGCCTCCAATTCACCGCTCACAGAGCCACCGCGTCGGCGTAAGCACGCTGAAAGGCCGGTCGCGCACGCACGCGACGATAGTACTCCTCGAGCACCGGGAACGGCGAGAGCACGGCGATGAAATCGGCTAGCCAGAGCGTGCCGCCGACCATCACGTCGGCCAGCGAAAACGCCTCGCCCAGCAGGTAGGGCTTGTCGCGCAGCGCCAGGCTCAGGGCGCGCCCGACCTCCATCCAATCTGCGTGGCCGGCCTCCGCGACAGCCGCCACGCGTAACGGCTCCGGCAGCACGCGCGTGTGCAAGACAATTTTCGATAGCGCTAGTAGCTCGCTTGCGACCGAGAACACGACCCATTGATAGTAGGGCGCGCGCTCCGGGGCGCCCAGCTTTGGCACCAACCCTCGCTCCGGCGCGCGGTCGCCCAGGTGTAGCGCGATCGCCGCCGCTTCTCGCAGCGTCAGGCCGTCGTCGACCAGCGTCGGCAGCTGCCCGAGGGGATTCAGCTGCAGGTAGGCGGCGGCCTTGTGCTCCCCGGCTGAAAGGTCGAGCGGTCGCAGCTCGTGCGGCAGCCCCAGCTCCTCGAGCGCGAAGCGAATCAAGTGCGAACGGGTGAACGGCGAGTGATAAAGGGCAATCATCTGAACCTCTCCTGTTTGGAGGCAGCGGCCCGCGCCGTTGTGACCCACATTCGGGCGGGGAGCGGTGGAAGCCGAGTGATTACGGATATTTGAAAAATGATCGACGGCCCTGTCGATCCGTTCGGGCGCCGAGCGTCGTGTTTGAGAGGGCGCGGCAAGCCGCCGGGCCCGAGTCAATCACCCCAATTCGGAGCTCACCATGCAAAATGTCATTGCTTCCAGCCCTACCTTCGAACGCCTCGACCCGAGCCCGCGCGCGCTGCTCTGGACCGGACGTGTCCTGACGGGTCTCATTGTAACGTTCTTGCTCGTGGACGCCGTCGGCAAGCTCGTTCCGTTCGCGGTCTACGTCGAAGGCACGCAGAAGGTCGGCTACGCAGTCGAGCTAGTGCGTCCGCTCGGGCTACTGCTGGCCGTGCCCACGCTGCTGCACTTGATCCCGCGGACACAATTCTTCGGTGCGGTGCTGCTCACCGCCTACTTCGGCGGCGCGGTCGCAACGCATTTGCGAACTGGCACGCCCTGTTGGTTCCCGATCGCGTTCGCCGTCATCCTTTGGGCCGCCTACGCCATGCGTTCACCCGGCTTCCGCGAGTTCCTCCGCTCCACCGTCCGCTGACCCGCCAGAGGAGACCAAGACATGCGCTTCATGATCATGCACAAGAACGATCCGCAGACCGAAGCCGGACAGCCGCCACCCATGGAGCTCGTGCACCGCATGGGTGCCTTCGTGGGTGAATACGCCAAGAGCGGTCGTTTCATCGACGGCGCCGGACTTGCCGGCAGCAAGACGCGCACGCGCCTCGTGTTCCGCGCTGGCCGCAGCACGGTGAAGCATGGCCCCTATGCCGGCGAGCACGAGCTGCCGGCTGCGATGCTGCAGCTGACCGTCAAGACACGCGACGAGGCGCTCGGCTGGGCGGAACGCTACGGAAAGATCCTCGGCAATGGTGAGCTCGAGGTCGGCAAAGTCAACGAGCCCTGGGACATCGGGCTCATGCCCGCGCCGGCCGATCCTCCGCTCAACTTCCTGCTCATCGAGAAGGCCGACCCAGAAACTGAAGCTGGAGCGCGCAGCCCGCAAAAGAAGGCGGAGCTTACCCGCCTCAAAGCGGAAATGACCAAAGCGGGCGTACTCGTGAAATCGCTGAAGCTCGCGCCGAGCGCCGGCGCCAAACGCCTGTCGTTCCGGAGCAACGAGCTGCGCGTGGTCGACGGCCCTTTCACCGAATCGAAGGAGCTCATCGGTGGCTTTGCGGTGATGGAGCTGTCGAGCATGGAGGAAACGCTCGAGATGTGCCGGCGCTACGCGGAGATTCTCGGCGGCACGTTGGAGATTGACGTGCGCGCGGTCGATCAGAGCGACGACGGCGCCTGATCGGCTGTCGGCTGACCACCGGCGCCGGTACGCGCTAGCTTGGCGCGAACGTGAAGGCGCCCGGGCGCAGAGATTCGGGCTGGGGGTCGACCTCGCCGGAGTTGAGGGTGAGGCCGTAGGCGAGGCAGCGCTCGATGAACGCGCGCGAGCTCTTGGGCATGGGCACACGCGCGCGGGTGATGGCGAGAACCAGCTCACGAGCGCCGAAGAGCAAGCGCTGCCCGCGCTCTAACAGCACGCGTTCTACGTCGGTTTTGGCGCGGTCGGGGCCGTAGCTGCACAGCTTTTCGCCGGCCACGACGAAGTCGGCCCACACCTCGAAAATGTCGGCGTCGTCGCGCAGCGTTTCGCAGTTGATTTTTGCGGCCTTGGCAAAACTCCAGATCACTTGCTCGATGTCTGGGAACAGCGCTTGCCCGCCGACGGTCTTGTAGAGCGTCTCGGCAATTTCGTCGATGCAGCGCATCGTGAGCGAAATCTTGATGTAGCGGCTCTCGTAAAACTTTTCGATTGGGTAGGCGAAGGCCTTGAACGGCTCACCCCACAGCTCGTCAATGCCCTCTTCGCCGCTGCGGTGCAGCACGGTCTTGCCAAGCTCGAGGGCTTCTTGCAGGTGCTGACCGCACATGCGCATGAGCGCGTTGTCCGACTGAATGCGAATGCCCTGGCCTTCGAGCTCGACCAGCTTGGTGAAAATGTCGGCGGCGCGATTGAACAGCGCGCCTGCCAACATGGCGCCTTTGACACGCTTTTTCGCCGGGTCGGTTTCGGCTTCGTAGGCGGCGCGCGCTTCATCGGCACGGGCGCCGGGAACGTTGATGCCGGGCTCGGTGTGCAAGAAGAGCCGGCGCGTCATGGCTTCGATCAGTTGCCGCTTGGCGCGCCAGCGATCGGTTGGTACGTCGTAGGCGCGGATCCAGTAGCCGTCGTAGAAGACGCGGCGTTGGCCGTTGATGACGCGCTCAGTACCTTGGGCGAGCTCGGATTCCATGCTGCCAGCTGACGGCTTAGCGCGCTCTGTGCCGTGCGTCACGCCATACGGCCGAAACAAACCTCACGCCATCAGGGCGCCCAGGCTCTCGTCGAGGGCATCGACGACCGTCTCGATCTCAGACAGCGCATTGGGAAAGTGCGGCGCAAAGCGCAGTAACCCGTCGGGCATGCTGGCGAAGACGCCGCGCGTCCGCAGCTGCAGCACGATATCTGCGGCGGTGATACCGGCTGGTGGCTCGAAGGAGAGAATGCCCGAGCGTCGCTCGCTTTGCGCCGCGCGCCGGCTGCGCAGGCCGCGCGCCACGACCGCCGGTTCGAGCTGGTCGAGGTAGCGACTAATATGCTCGAAAACGGCGGCGGGCGTCAGCTCGAGTAACGGCTCGAGCCCCGCTTCCAGAGCGGCGAAGCCCAGCGTGCTTGATGAGCCGCCCTCCAGCACCTGCAGCGTTTTCTTCAGGGGCCGGTCGTAGCGCAGTTCGCCTGGGCCTTGCGATAGGAAGAGCGTGCCGTCTTGGTGGCTCAGCCAGCCCGCTGTTCGTGGCAAGAGCGAACGTGCGCGTTCCGGCCGTGCGTACAAAAATCCCACCCCCTCCGGCCCGAGCAACCACTTGTGCGCGCCGCAGACCAGGTAGTCGATGCCCAGCGCTTCGACGTCGAGCGGAACGGCGCCGCAAGCCTGAATGGCGTCGACGCACAGCTCGGCGCCATGGCGTGCGCAAAGCTGTCCAATCCGCGCGAGCGGCATCAACAGGCCCGTCTGAAATTGCACCGCGCTCACCGCGACCAAGCGCGCCCCCAAAGCGAGCAGCGCCTCGAGCGGCTTGAGGAACGATTCCTCGTCTGCGACGGCGTTCGCCATCGGCACGAAGTCGAGCTGCAAGCCGAACAGCTCCGCCGCCCGCTGCCAAGGGCTCACGTTGGCCGGAAATTCGCCCTCGAACAGCACGACGCGGTCGCCCCGTTGCCAAGGCAAGCACAGCGCGAGATCGGAGATGCCGCGCGTCGTGCCGCCGCTCAGCGCTATATCTTCGGCCTTAGCGCCGATCAGTCGTCCCAGTTTGGTGCGCAGCCGCTCGCGCTGCTCGAGCCATTCGAAGAAGGCCACGTTGCCGCGCTCGGCGTAGCTGTCGAGCACGCGGCCGACAGCCGCCTTGACCAGCCGTGAAACCGGCGCCGTCGCCGCATACGCCAGGTAGGCCTTGGCCTGCAGATCGGGGTAAAGACTGCGGTCGCCAAGCGCAATGTGCGGTGCCGTCACGCCGCGAAAGTTACTGCCCGCAAGCTTGCTCGTCTACCGACCCTCGACTAAGCCGCCACAGGTGACACTCCAAAATGCTCTCCATCTCGCGAGCCCTGCACTAGTTTAGGCGCATGGCCCCGATCAGCAGCTCGACCGCGCCCCGCGCCCGCATCCTCACCGGCGACACCCCTTCAGGCAGGCTCCACATTGGCCATTGGGTCGGCTCGCTCGAGAACCGCGTGCGGCTGCAAGACGAGTACGAATGTTACTTCCTGATCGCCAACCTGCACGCCTTCACCACGCGTGCCGAGCAGCCCGCCGAGATTGCGCGCGACACGCTCGAGATCCTCAAAGACTGGCTGGCGGCGGGCATCGATCCCGAGCGCGCCACGGTGGTGGTGCAGAGTGAGGTGCCGGCCATCACGGAGCTTACCTGGCATCTGTCGATGCTGCTGCCCTTCAACCGGGTCATGCGCAACCCGACGCTGAAGGACGAGCTGGACGTGAAAGGACTGGGCGACAAGTACAGCTTCGGGTTTCCGCTGTACGCGGTCGGGCAGTGTGCCGACATCCTCACGTTCCGACCGGCGCTCGTGCCGGTCGGCGAGGATCAGCTGGCGCACATCGAGATGTGCCGCGAGGTGGCTCGGCGCTTCAACCACACTTACTGCGGCGTCGATCCGGCGACGCCCGACGCCGAGCACGTCGCAGTGGGCGGCCTGTTGCCCATCCCGGAAGGGCTGGTGGGACGCGTGGGGCGCCTGGTCGGCGTCGACGGCAAGCAGAAAATGTCGAAGAGCCTCGGCAACGCCATCTATCTCACCGACACGACCGCACAGATCAAGAAGAAGGTTTCGCAGATCTATACGGGCCGCGTCGATATGAACGCGCCGGGCGACACGAACAACGCCCTGTTTCAATACGTGCGCAGCTTCATCACCGATCCCGCGCGAATCGCGGAGCTGAGCGACCGCTACCAGCGGGGCGACGCCATCGGCGACGGGCACGTGAAGGTCGAGGTAGCGGCTGCCATCGACGCGCTCTTGGCGCCGATGCGAGAACGGCGCGCGCGCTTCGACGCGCCGGGCGGCGACGACATCTTGTACGACATCATTCGTACGCACTCGGCGCGTGCCAACGCCGCCGCGAGCGAGACGCTGGGCGGAGCGCGCGAAGCAATGAAGCTGCGCTTCGTGCGCTAGCCGCGCTTGCGGTCCCAGCAGCGATGCTAGTCCGCGAGCACGACGCGCTCGACGCGCAGCAGCTCGCCGACTGACCAGGCCTGAAACGGACAGCCGCGCGGCGTGTGCGGCGCTTCCGCGTCGGCGATTTCGCTGACATGACCGATGCCCGCGTGCTCGAGGTGGCGCCGCCATGGCGACACGAAACGTTCGCGGGCCTGGGCTTTCGCTTCGGTGGTATTGCCTCGCACTTTGACCCAGGCCTCGATGAACGGGCCCAGCAGCCAGGGCCAAGCGGTGCCCTGATGGTACGCGCCGTCACGCTCGCGCGGGCCGCCGCCGTAGTGCGGCTGGTAGTCGGGGTGATGACGCTCGAGCGAGCGCAGACCCAACGGCGTATACAGGTCACGCTCGACCGCGTTCACGACCGCGCGCGCCTGCTCGGGCGGCAGCAAGCTCACCGGCAAGCCGCCTGCCGCGAAGATCTGGTTGGGTCTGCAGGCGCTGTCGACCTCGCCCGCGCGGTGGTCGACGTCGACCACGTCGAACAACATGCTGCGCTCGGGATTCCAAAAGCGCCTCGCGAAAGCGGCTTGGCCGCGCTCGCGTAGCTGGCCAAAGCTCGGATCGATGCGCGCAGCGTGCGCCAGCGCCGTGAGCCAAAGTGCCTGAATTTCCACGGGTTTTCCGCGACGTGGGGTGACGACCCAGTCGCCCACTTTGGCGTCCATCCAAGTCAATTGCACGCCCGGCGCGCCGGCGCGGAGCAGCCCGTCGCTGTCGGCTGCAATACCGAAGCGGGTGCCTCGCGCGTAGCCAGTCACGATTTCGATCATCGCGCGCTCGAGCTTCTGCCGGTCCGCGGCGGCCAGCACGCCCTGTGCCAGCAGCTCGTGCGCCGTGACGATGAACCACAGCGAGGCGTCGACCGAGTTGTACTCGGGCGGCTCGTCCGCGTTGTCCGAAAAGCGGTTGGGCAGCATGCCTTCTGAAACAGCCGTCGACCACTCGCACAAGATCGAGCGCGCTGTCTCGAAATCGCCACGCGCCAAGCACAAGCCGCGCAGGGCGATGAACGTGTCGCGCCCCCAATCGCCGAACCAAGGGTAGCCGGCGATGATGCTTTTGCCTTCACCGCGACGCACGATGTACGCCGCTGCAGCGCGCTCGAGCGCGTCCGGCTTTTGACTGCGCCGTTCGAGCTCGCCGCGGCGCAGCAGCTGCACGAAGGTGGCGGCCCCTTCGATCGGCACCGCCAACGCGCCCGGTACTTCGCCCTGCAGCAGCCACCATAGCTCGCGCTTGTCGTATTCGAGCTCGAGCTCCAGCACGCCCGGCGCGGCCAAATCTTCGGTCGCGTCCAGCCCGCGCGCCGCTTCCTCCGCGTAGTAAAAGCTGCGATACCAATCCGGCGCCGGCTCGAAGCGCGCGTTGCTCAGGCTCTGCACGGCGGGCGCGCCCGGATACGGCGTAAAACGCAGCAGCTCGCCTTGGTGCTGCGGCGTGAAGTGGAAGGCCGAATTCTCGTGGTGCAGCGCGTGAAAATCGCGCCCCGAAAGCAGCGGGCGTACGCACAGCTTGACCGCTTCGGCGAAGGGCTCGGCGAGCCAGAAATGGAGTGCCAGCGCCGGCCTGCCCTGCGGCACGAACAGCTCGATCTCGATCACCGCGCCGAGCGCCGTACGCAGCTGCCAGGTGGGCCAGGGCTCGACGCTGAAGCGTGTCAGCTCGGCTTCGCGCTTTTGCGTGTAGCCGCCGGCGTAAGCTTGCGGCCAAAGCTCCGCTCGGCCACGCGACGTCTCGAGCCAAGCCACGAAGCCGTGCACGAGCACGCGTCGATCTTGTGGCGGCTTCAAGGCGCAGAGCAGCAGGCCGTGATAGCGCCGCGTGCGAATGCCCGAGCGCGTGCCGCTGGCGAAGCCGCCGAGCCCGTCCGGCTCGAGCCACTCGTCCAAGTCGAAGTCCTGATCCTGCTGGGCTATCACCAGGCGTGACACTAGCCTCGACTCGGGCGCCTTCGCGCGGGCATTCGCCAGATGCTGGAATTGCCGCGAATTGCCGCGAACTAGGCAGGTGAGCTTTGACACTCACTGAGCCCTTCAGCTACACGCGCAGGGTGAGCTTGCTCGTCGCTGCCCTGCTAGGTTTGGTCGAAGGTCTGACGGAATTTTTGCCCGTGTCGTCGACCGGGCATTTGATCCTGGTCAGCCACTGGCTCGGGTCCAGCGACGAGGGAGCCAAGTCGTTCGACATCGTGATTCAGCTCGGGGCGATTCTGGCCGTGGTGGTCCACTACCGCTCGCTGTTCTGGTCGCGGCTGCGTGGCCTGCTCGCCGGAGACCCGGCGTCGCAGCGCCTATTCGGAGCGCTGGCGGTGGCGTTCTTGCCGTCGGCACTGGTCGGGCTGGCGCTGGGCAAGACCATCAAGCGCCTGCTATTCGGCCCGTTGCCGGTCGCGGCGGCGCTACTGCTCGGCGGCATTGTCATGATCGTCGTCGAGCGCGGGCGCCGAGCACGAAACGTCGAAGGTGACGTCGGAACCGAGCACGTCACGCTCAAGCGGGCCTTGCTGATTGGAGTGGGACAGTGCTTTGCGCTGTGGCCCGGCATGTCGCGCTCGATGAGCACGATCGTCGCCGGCCAGCTCACGGGGCTGTCCACCGCCACCGCCGCCGAGTTTTCGTTTCTGCTTTCGGTGCCGACGCTCGGCGCCGCGACGCTGTACGAGGTCTACAAGTCACGCCACGATTTGGCGCAGGGTGTCGGTGCGGCTCAGCTGGCGGTCGGCCTGGTGGTGTCGTTCGTCGTCGCTTGGGCGGTGATTGCGGCTTTTCTTCGTTACTTGGGGCGGCGCGGCCTCGAACCGTTCGGCTACTACCGCATCGCGCTCGCGGTCTTGGTCCTGGCGCTTTCGCTCTGAGCCGGTTTTCACCACTCGAGCTGCGTCGTGCCTGCGCACGCTTGCGGTCCGGCTAGACTCGCGTATCGTCGTAGGCTTCGCTCATCAGAGGAGTTACACGATGTCGTTGAGGAAAGAGGGCTTCTTGGCTGTGGTGGCAGTGGCACGCGCCGATGGCCTGCTGCGCGCCGACGAATCGCGCGGGCTCATGGGCGCCGCGAAAGAGGTGGGCCTCAGCGAAGCCGAGCTGGCAGAGGTAAAAGCCGGCCTCGATCAGGGCATCGAGCTCGAATCGCTCGATCTGGCCGCGCTCAGCGGCTCCGAGCGGGCGCTGACCTACGCGTTTGCCATGTGGCTGGCAAAGGTAGACGGCGTGGTGAACGCCGAAGAGCTAGCCACCTTGAGGAAGCTCGGAACCTTGCTCGACTTGCCGGAGCCGAAGCTCAAGTCGGCAGCCTCTGCGGCCTTCGACATCACCTGCCTGCCCGGCGGCAATCGCCCCGAGAAGTTCGAGTTCTCGAAGCTCGAAGCCCGCCTACGCGACAAGCTCCCAGCCCTGATGTCGCAAAAATAGCCGCGCCCACTCCTCAAATGGGGGCTGCCAATCCGCAGCCCGAATCGCAGAAACTTCCGTGGCGGTTCTAGGCCACCTCGAGCGGCCGAGATTTTTTCACAGCAAGATCAGAAGGGCAGAAGGGCGAGCAAAGATTGGGGTTTCGCGCTTCCGCCCGCGGGCCCGCTTGTCCATTGCGCGCCGAAGGCGCGGCGACCCATCAAACCTTCTGATCTTCTGATCTCGGAAGAGACTCGTGTGGCTTGGGGCCCTCCGCGCGTCTCGAAAGTCACTTCGTACCCGAAGTGACTGGAGAGTACTTCGTACCCGAAGTGACTTTCGCAGCTCTAACCCCCACCTGGGCAGAGCCCGTACGCCGGTTTCGTTGCATCAGCGCGGCGGTCCACCGCCATCTCCGACTTCCTGTGAAAATCAGGAGCTCGCCTGGACCCGAAGGGACTCGGCCGGCTGCCGCTCCGGCCAGATGGGCTTTAGGGCGCCTTCACGAGCTCGATGTCGTCGAGCCAGAGGTCGAAGTCTTCGTCGTCGAATTGGGGGCCTGGTGCGAAGCTCAGGCCGATGGCGTCGGTGAAGGGGCCGCTGACTTTTTGGCCCCATTCGGGCTGCTTGAAGTCGCTGATTTTTAGCTCGATTTGCGTCCAGGCGCTGGGCGCCGTGAACAGCGCGAGCGGGAACGCGTAGTCGTGAATCGAGCTACGTTGCAGGGCGAGGCCGTAGCGCTTGCCGTCGCCTTTCGCCCAAAAGCGAATGCTCGCGACCGGTCCGAAATCGGTCACCGCAAACGAGGCGACGAGCGCCGCGAAGGGCCAGGGGGCGCGGCTTTTTCCGTAGTGTCCCCAGCTGTGCCAGGCGCGCTGCCCGTTTTTGCCGCCCTCCGCCCAAACCGGCGGATCGGGGTTGAACACGGTACCTAGCCCATTCTTGTCGAAGCTGGCAGACCACCCGCCGCCCAGCGCGTGCGTGAGCTCGCCCTCGAAATCGGCGAACAACAGTGCCGGTCCCCCGAAGCTCAACGGCTTGCCGCGCGCGGCCGGCAGGTTGGCGAGCGCCGTTTGAACGGAGCTGCGCTCAATCTCGAGCGAGCCGAGCACTTTGTCGGCCAGCCCGATTTGTCGCTCGAGCGTCGCCGTGTCTGCGGCAGCGCTCGGGAAAGCGTCGGGCACGCCCGTGGCGGCGATTTCGGCGTTGCGAGCGCTGCTGGCTCGCTCGAGCTCGCCCCGTTCGCGCGCTATCTCGGTTTGCTGCCGGTCGACCTCGCGCGTGCGGTCGGCGTAGGTTTGCGCCAAAAATGCCGGCTCGGGCGGGGTGATCGGCAAGGCATAAGTTTGGGCCAACGCGTGCTGCAAAACCGGCCGGCCGCGCACCAAGTCGCCCCCCAGGTACCAAATCATCACGCCGCCCACGCCGAGCCGCGACGCGAACGCGCACTTCTCGGCAATGGCGCGCGGATCGTCGAAGCTCAGCGTATGGCCACCCGCGTTGCGCTCGAGGTACGGCACCTTCGCGCCCTCGTCCCACTTCGCGGTGTAGTCGGGACTCTGCAGCAGTCGCGCGAGCTGGGTGTAGCTGAGCTCTTCGCCCTTGTAGCGTGAACGCTCGGGGAAGGGCTGGCCGATGTGGTCGGTCGAGAATTGGATGCCGTAAAACGCCAAGCCGAGCGTGAGCTTTTGCGCCGGGACGCCGTACTTTTGGATGATGTCTTTGACGTTGGCCGCGACCGACAGCGGACTGTTGTCGTGAAAGTCGCTGGGCGGGTAGAGGTTCGCGTTGTGCGCTGAGTGCCCGGTCCAGCCGCCGGCGAATTCGTAGGTCATCAAGTTGATGTAGTCGACGCTCGCGGCGATTTCGCGCCAGGAAATGTGGCGCGCGTTCCAGTCGCCGGTGCCGAGCGCGGTCGTGATCAGCCACTTCGGAAAGCGCTGGCGCAGCGCGCGCATGAAGTCGGTGTACGTGGCTTGGTCCGCATCGGTTTGGGCCGACGGCTCCCAATCGATGTCGACGCCGTCGTATTTGTGCTGAGTGACGAGCGCGTCGAGCTCCGTGAAGAAGCGCTGGCGCGCCGCGTCGTCGCGAGCGAGGCTGAGCCAGTGCTGCGCGTCGGGCGCCGCGCCGCCGATTGACGCCAAGAGCTTCACGCCGTGTTGGTGGGCGCGCTGTTCAAGGTCGTCGTTCCAAAAGCCGCCGCTGTCTGTCAGATGCCCGTCCGGATGTGGGATCAGAAAGGCGCGCGCAATGTGTGTCAGGGATGCATAGTCATATGCGGCTGGCGGATAGCTGCCGTCCGTCCATGACGCTGAATAGCCGAGCACGACGGCGGGCGCGGCGGCCTTCGGTAGCTGCGGAGCTTTCGGACGATTGGGCATCAGACAACCCATGAGCGTGGCTCCGAGCAAGAACAGGCCCAGCCAGCGTCCGGACGGCATGATTGTGAAATAACGTGTTTTCGCGCGGCGCGCCTGCCCAAAGCTGCGCAATAGACTGGCTGCATTTTGCGGCGTGGGATACACACCATCTCGGAGATTTCACGCCGTGCTCTACAGCTCAATCCTGTTTTTTCATTTCATCGGGCTGGCGCTGGGCGTCGGCACGAGCTTCGCCATGTTCGCGCTGGGCATCGCTAGTCGTGACCTTTCCCCCGAAGAGCGAACGAAGTTCATGCTGCGCGCCTCGGTGCTGAGCAAGAACGGCAGCTTCGGGCTGGCGCTGCTCATTTTGACGGGCCTGGCCATGTTCCTGATGCGCGGCCCCGCGGCGACCATGGCTTGGGGCGGCGGTGCCTTCCACCTCAAGCTCACGCTCGTCCTGATTTTTTGCGGCGTGTTTGGCTACATGCAGAGCTTGCTGAAGAAGATTCGGCTGGCAGGCGGCGGACCCTTGATGGCCAAGGTGCCCAAGCTGAGCATGACCATGCTCGCGCTCAGCGTCGCGATCGTCGCGTCGGCGGTGGCCGCCTTCAAGTGAAGCAAGCGGCGCGGGCCCTCGCCAGCGCCGCGGTGTTGGTCGGCTGCATCGCGCCTCCGCCCGCGACCAAGCCCGAAGCGGGCCCCGCTCCGGTAGCCACTCACACGCAGGCGACCGGCCCGGCGCCGCCTCGGCAGTGCAGTTGGCCGAACGGCGCCGTCGCGGCCGTTTCGCTGACTTACGACGACGCGCTCGCTTCGCAGCTGAAATACGCCGTTCCGGTTTTGGATCGCTACGGGCTCAAGGCTACCTTTTTCTTGAGCGGCGTCAGCATGCAAGCGTTCGCGCCGCTGGCCAAGAGTGGGCACGAGCTCGCGTCGCACACCGTGCATCACCCCTGCAATCCCGGCCTGGCTCAGCTCGGCCTCGACGAGATGGCGACGGAGCTCGACGCCGGAAGCGCCGCCGTTCAGGCGCTCGGCGTCTCGGGCAAGCTCACTTTCGCGTACCCCTGCGGCCAGTCGCACCTGAAGAGCATGGAAAGCTACGTGCCGCTCGTGCAAGCGCGCTTTCGCGCCGCGCGCGGCGTGGGCGCCGCCAGCGCATTGCCGCAGACTGTGGACCTATTCAACGTGCCGGCGCTGTTCCCGCCTTCGTCGTCTGATGGCAGCGACGTCATCGCGTTCGTCGAGGGCGCCGTGCAGAGCCACGGCTGGGCCGTGATCGGCGTCCACGGCGTCAGCGAAGCAGGCGAGTACCTACAGCTTTCCCAGCCCGCCCACGACAAAATCGTCCAGTACCTGGCTGATCACGAGGCCGCCATCTGGACCGCACCCTTCGGCGCCGTCGCCGACCAAGTGACTGCCTGCCAGAACTAGATACGAAATCGCCAAGCTGCCGCGCCCGAGTCAAGCCGGCCCTACCGCGATCATCTGGCACGCCGTGTCGCGCCGACAAATCCGCGAGTCTAGCCGCCGACCTCCGGCACGGCGCCGCCGTCGCGTCGACCTCATGAGCGGGCGGCCGGGTTAGTGTCCCCGCCGAATGACTTTGCATACAAAGTCATTCGGCGTTGCTGTGATGACGGAAGGGTAAGTCCTGGATATGCGAACGGAATGCT
>Ga0307516_10003216_pt1 | contig 21192 bp, 15 predicted proteins | sample 19_EM_MG_FD_203310 | JGI IMG/M metagenome (GOLD analysis project Ga0307516, IMG submission 203310) | Populus trichocarpa ectomycorrhiza microbial communities from riparian zone in the Pacific Northwest, United States - 19_EM | ecosystem: Host-associated > Plants > Roots > Unclassified | place... | reverse complement strand
AGGCGATCCATGGGTCGAGGATGCTCCAGGTGACTTTGAAAGTAATGTTGTAGACGATCACGCTTGCATTTTTATAGGTCTAAGTAGTGGATTCCAGCCTTATTCCGGGGTCTTAAGCTCCAGGCAAATGGGGCAATGGTCGCTTTGTTTGACATCCGGGCATATCTCCGCGCTTACCAGGCTGCTCTTCAGCGGCTCCGTAACATTGATATAATCGATCCTCCATCCCTTATTCTGCAGCCGCACGGAGGGAAAACGCTGGCTCCACCAGCTATAATGATGAGGATCGGAATGAAATTCCCGGAACGAATCGACCCATCCGTTGGCGATGAATTTATCCATCCAGGCCCGCTCCTCGGGAAGGAAGCCGGAAGAGTTCTTATTTCCTTTCGGATCATGGATATCGATGTCCTTATGTGCGATATTATAGTCCCCACAGAGGACGAGCTTTGGATATTTCTTCTTTAAATTTTCCAGGTAGCTGAAGAGTTCCTCCAGCCATTGATATTTAAAAACCTGCCGCTCGTCCCCGGAAGTCCCGGAGGGGAAATAGGCGTTGATCACCCTGATATTCCCGAAATCCAACTGGATCACTCTTCCTTCATCATCGCTGACCTTATGTCCTGTGCCATATTCCACATGGTCGGGCTTGATCTTCGTAAATACGGCCACTCCGCTGTATCCTTTTTTCTGCGCGGAAAACCAGTAGTCGTGGAAGCCCAGGTCGGTAAATAATTTATGATTTACATTATCTTTCACGGCCTTGGTCTCCTGCACGCAGATGATATCTGCGGGATCGGTCTTTAGCCAATCGATCAGCCCCTTGGTCATAGCCGCACGGATACCGTTGACATTATAACTGGCAATTCGGAGTGATGGCATAGAGTGGTTTACGTTAATTTAGTGTTGCAATTTACTATTTGTCACATTAGGAGTTCCGCTTTATTATGAATAATATGGATGCCATCATACCCTCGAAAGAACCCGTTTACCTGGAAGGCCCCAAAAGCCGCCGCTATGAATTAGGCTTTGCCTGGAATGTTTTCTGTGAATTCATCCGGGGCTTCCGCACCCTGCATTTCGTGGGACCCTGTATCACCGTATTCGGGTCTGCCCGCTTCAAGGAAGACCATCCCCATTATGAGACCTCCCGTGAATTCGGCAGGCAGATCGCGGCCATGGGCCTTACGACGATGACGGGAGGAGGGCCTGGCATTATGGAGGCGGCTAACCGTGGCGCCTTCGAGCAGGGAGGTCGTTCGGTGGGCTGCAATATCCAACTGCCTTTCGAGCAGAAGCCTAATCCTTATGTGCAGACCTCGTTCACCTTCGAACATTTCTTTATCCGCAAGACCCTTATGATAAAATACTCCTATGCCTTCATCATCATGCCCGGCGGGTTTGGTACGATGGATGAATTTTTCGAAACGCTGACCCTTGTGCAGACCAAGACGCTCAACCAGTTCCCGATCGTCCTGTTCGGAACGGAATATTACCGCGAATTGTGGGAGTACATGGAATATATGTCGCAGCAGGGCACTATCACCAGGGAAGATATATCTCTCGTCCTGCTCACGGATAGTATATCTGCGGCCATGACTCATGTCGCAGCGTTTATTAATAAGAATTATAAGAAGAGACCGCGGAAGCGGCTTTGGTGGTTGATGGAGAAGAAATAGAGCTACTCCTTCTTGCCTGTCGGGATCGTAAACCCAAGACTCAGGATCATTTCATAAGTACCAAAAGATTGCTTCGCCCTGCCTTGGTACACTTCGAGATGGGAATAGCGCGCATAGTCCAGTTTATTGGAATATTCAAGATAGATATATTTAAAGAAGGTCGCCTTCACGGCGCCTTCGACGCCTGTATTCCAGCCACCGAACTGGAAGCCGGGATTGTTGGCCTTCCCGAAGAAGCTATTGTCGACATGGGGGATCACCGGCCCGATACCCGCCTTGCCCAGGAAATCGAGTTTTATTTTTGCACGGGGGAATTCCTTAAGATGCCAGTGCTTGACGATATTGAAAAGTAGAAAGTTGGCGCCGTTGTTCAGGTAATAGTAAAAGCCGTTCTGCGCATTGAAGGCAACAGTACTGTCCACGGGGTGATTGTTCAGGGTACCCTTGATATGCGCGTTCTGATCGGCGAAAATGAACTTGGTATGATCGAAGTTGATCTCGAAGCCCAGGCCTTTTTCTTCATCGATGAGGAAACCCAGGCGGTAGTTGTACTGCGGGATGCTGAGCGCCTTGCTGAACAGGCCTTCGTCCCATCCGGGATGGTCGTGCCCCTTTATATGGCTGTAGGTATAGTTATTACCGAGGGAAGGCTGTGATACATGTACACTGCTGGGAGTATACCACTCCTTGTTGTATCCCCAGGAAAAATAAACTTCCTTTATAAAATGCTTTTTCTTCTTAGGCGTCGTTTGTGCAAGGCTGAAAAAAGGCAGGAGCAGGATGGCCGATAAGATCAGGGTACTATGATAGCGAATATTTCTTTTTATGGGTCTCATGATAAGCGGTACGTGTTCAAAATAGAAAACTGTTTGCGCCCGCAAATTTAGACAAATTCGGATAAACCCGTAAAAACAAAAATATTCCCGAAAAACCCTAAACGTCGTATTCCAGCACGGGACGCAACCATCTTTCCGCTTCTTCCAAAGGCATGTTCTTGCGACTGGCATAATCCAACACCTGATCCTTTTCGATCTTACCGACCCCGAAGTATTTACTTTCCGGGTTTGCGAAATACCAGCCCGAGACGGAGGACGCGGGGAACATGGCCAGGGATTCCGTGAGGATAATGCCCGTTTGGCGCGTCGCATCCAGCATCTCGAACATCTTGATCTTTTCCGTATGATCGGGACAGGCGGGATAGCCCGGAGCGGGGCGTATGCCCATGTATTCTTCCTTGATGAGCTCTTCGTTGGACAGGTGTTCTTCCGTCACATAACCCCAGAATTCTTTACGCACCCGGGCATGGAGTAATTCCGTGAAGGCCTCGGCCAGTCTGTCTGCCAGGGCCTGCAGCATGATCTTATTGTAATCGTCGTAGGCGGCTTCGAACTTTTTGATATGGGGCTCGATGCCTTGCATGGTGACGGCAAAGCCGCCGATATGATCCTGTTTACCCGTACTGGCCGGTGCGATGAAATCCGCCAGGGAGATATTCGGTTGGTCCGCCGCCTTCTTGATCTGCTGACGCAGACATTCCAGGTGAAATTCTCTCTTCACTGGCGGCTCACCACTCACCACTGACCATTCACCACTCACCGTTATAGTGTCTTTTCCATCCGAATTAGCCGGCCAGAAACCGATGACGGCGCGGGGGGTCAGCCATTTTTCCTTGACGATCTGCCTGAGCAGGGCCTGCGCATCGTTGTATAATTTCGTGGCCTCGACGCCTACTTTTTCATCCTTGAGGATCTGGGGGAATTTTCCGTGCAGCTCCCAGGCGATAAAGAAGGGACCCCAGTCGATATAGGGCACGATCTCGGCGAGATCATATCCGTCAAAGGCCTTTGTACCGGTGAACGTAGGTGCAACGGGCTTGAAGGTCGACCAGTCGATCTTTACCTTATTCTCCTGCGATTTTGGAAAGGATAGGTATTGCTTGGCCGATTTCTTATTGGCAAAATCTTCTTTTAGCTTACGATATTCATTGCGGATGCCATTCAGGAAATCCGGCTTCTGCTCCTTGTTCAGCAGCGAACCTACTACCGTGACGCTGCGGGAAGCATCCAGGACATGGACGACCCCAAGGTCGAATTCAGGAGCGATCTTCACCGCTGTATGCATACGCGAGGTAGTAGCGCCGCCGATCAGTAAGGGCAGGGAGAAATTCAGCCTTTTCATTTCGCGGGCCACATGCACCATTTCATCGAGAGAAGGAGTGATCAGGCCGCTGAGGCCGATGACATCCACCTTTTCACGCCTGGCCGTCTCCAGGATCTTATCGGTGGGCACCATGACGCCAAGGTCAATGATATCATATCCGTTACAACCCAGCACGACGCCTACGATATTCTTCCCGATATCATGCACGTCCCCTTTTACGGTGGCTAATAATATTTTTGCGGCGCCGGCGCCTTCCTCATTATGCGTACCTGCTTTTTCATGGGCCAGGCGGCGTTGTTCCTTCTCCGCTTCGATATAAGGGGTGAGGACCGCTACGGACCTTTTCATCACCCGCGCACTCTTCACTACCTGGGGCAGGAACATTTTACCGCTGCCGAAAAGATCTCCTACCACGCTCATGCCCGCCATCAGGGGGCCTTCGATCACTTCCAGCGGCTTGGAATATTTTTGCCGGGCTTCTTCCGTATCGAGATCGATATGTTCAGTGATCCCATTGACCAGGGCATGTTTGAGACGTTCTTCCACCGTGCCGCTGCGCCAGGCCTCGTCCTTTACTTCCACCTTATCCTTCGCCTTTACCGTTTCGGCAAAAGCAAGCAGCTTATCCGTACCATCGGGGTCCTTATTCAGGATCACTGCTTCACAGAGGTCTCTTAAGGCAGGTTCGATCTGATCGTAGACCACCAATTGGCCGGCGTTCACGATCCCCATGTCCATGCCCGCGCCGATGGCGTAGTACAGAAATACGCTGTGCATGGCTTCCCGCACCGTCTCGTTACCGCGGAAGGAGAAAGACATATTGCTCACTCCGCCGCTGATACGGGTCAGGGGCATTTTCTTTTTGATCTGCTTGATGGATTCGATAAAGTCCACCGCATAGTTATTATGTTCTTCAATGCCCGTGGCGATGGCGAAGATATTCGGGTCGAAAATGATATCCTGGGGATCGAAGCCTACCTGTTCGGTCAGGATCTTGTAAGCTCTTTCGCTGATCGTCACCTTTTTTTCCAGGGTGTCCGCCTGACCATTCTCGTCAAAGGCCATGACAATGACGGCCGCACCATAGCTCTTGCAGGTGATGGCCTGCTCGACGAATTTCTCTTCTCCTTCTTTCAGGGAGATCGAGTTGACGATACATTTACCCTGCACGCATTTCAAGCCGGCTTCGATGATCGAGAATTTAGAGGAATCGATCATGATGGGGATCTTGGCGATATCGGGTTCGGCCTGGAGCAGGTTCATAAAGGTCTGCATGGCTTTTTCGCCATCCAGCAGGGCATCGTCCATGTTGACGTCCAATACCTGTGCGCCGCTTTCCACCTGCTGACGGGCTACGCTGAGTGCTTCTTCATATTTATTTTCCCGGATCAGGCGGGCGAACTTTTTTGAACCGGTCACATTCGTACGTTCCCCGACGTTCACGAAATTCGTTTCGGGCCGGACGACGAGGGGTTCTAGCCCTGCCAGGCGTAAAAAAGGCTTTATCGTAATGGGTGCTGACATCTTTATCTGATCCTTTTATTTTATACTATTCAAATCTCTAAATCCCCAATTTCCCAAATCCCTCACTCTCCAAATCCCAAAATGTCTACACGAGTTCCTTCTCCACTACCGGCAATTGCCTGGGCTTGATGCTGGCTACTTCCTGTGCGATATGACGAATATGGTCGGGAGTGGTACCGCAGCATCCCCCAACGATGTTCACAAACCCGTTCTCGGCCCATTCTTCGATGAAATGAGCGGTCTCATGGGGCTGTTCGTCATATTCTCCCATGGCATTTGGCAAGCCGGCATTGGGATAGGCCGATGTATAACAAGCGGCGATCTGGCTCAGCTCTTCGATATGCGCGCGCATTTCCTGAGCGCCCAGCGCGCAGTTGAGCCCAATGCTTAGGGGCCGGGCGTGCATAACGGAAACATAGAAAGCTTCCAGGGTCTGACCGCTCAGCGTGCGTCCGCTGGCATCGGTGATCGTCCCGCTAATGAGGATGGGAAGTTCCTTCTGCTTCGAATCGCGGAAATATTTTTTGATGGCAAAAATGGCTGCCTTGGCGTTTAGGGTATCGAAGATCGTCTCGATCAGCAATACATCTACACCGCCCTGCACCAATCCCTTGACTTGCTCATAATAGGCGGCCGATACTTCGTCGAAGCTGACGGCGCGAAAGCCGGGGTTATTGACATCGGGAGAGAGAGAGAGGGTCTTACTCATAGGGCCGATGGCGCCGGCTACGAAACGTGGCTTGGCCGGGTTGCGGGCGGTATAGTCCGCTGCTGCCTTTTTAGCGAGGGTAGCAGCCGCTACATTGATCTCGAAAGCAATCGCCTCCATATGGTAATCGGCCATGCTGATGGCCTGGGCGTTAAAAGTATTGGTTTCGATGATATCTGCGCCGGCTTCCAGGTATTCGCGATGGATCCCTTCGATGATATCCGGCTGGGTAAGGCTCAACAGGTCGTTATTCCCTTTAAGATCGGATGGCCAATCTTTAAAACGTTCGCCGCGATAGTCTTTTTCTTCCAGCTTATGCCGCTGGATCATGGTGCCCATGGCTCCATCGATGATGAGAATGCGTTCTTTCAGACAATCCTGAATCGTACTCATAATGGTATCCTCCTTTTCGAAATGTTAAAAATGGATGATCCGGAATGGACAAACGCCGCTGGGAAGAAAAAATTTTCTGAATGGAGTAAAACGAGGGAAATAAACCGCAAATGGCCGTACATGGAGTTATTTCAAACGTTTATTAGTTCAGTTTTTATCTTACTTCTTTCGAAGCGCTAGGCCGGCAGGCTGAACAATAAACAAATCCGCCTGTTCCGGAATGCAAATATACGAAAAGTCTCTCAATTCTTCAATCCCAAGATCTCTCAATCTCAAAATCCCGCGATCGGCTATCTCACCACTCACGATCTCCCCACATAACTTTCGACGGGCAGCCGATTGGTAATAGAGCGGGCCAGCGTCATCTCATCGGCATATTCCAGTTCTCCGCCAAAGGCGATGCCCCGGGAGATCGTCGTCACTTTTACCCCCGATCCCTGCAGCTTCTTCTGGATATAATAGATGGTCGTATCTCCCTGGATAGTGGGGTTTAAGGCAAAAATGAGCTCTTTGGTGTCTTCCTTGCGTACGCGGCTGACGAGGGCCTCGATATTCAACTGTTCGGGTCCTACCCCATCCAGCGGAGAGATGATCCCTCCAAGTACATGATAGCCGCCATTGTATTGCTGGGTGCTCTCGATGGCGATCACCTCGCGGATGCTTTCCACCACACAGATCATCTCCTGTTTGCGGGAGGAATTGGAACAAATGGAGCAGATATCGGCATCCGCGATATTGTAGCATCGCTGGCAGAATTTGATCTCTTGCCGCATCTTGATCAGGGTCTCTCCGAAACCCTGTACCTGGGAGGATTCCATCTTCAGCAGGTGGAGGACCAGCCGCAGGGCCGTCTTCTTCCCGATGCCCGGGAGCCTGGCGAATTCATTGACGGCATTCTCTAATAAAGCGGAGGAAAATTGCATGTTGCAAAGATACTAAATGGAGGGCAGACTGCTTCCCGGCGGGGCCTATAGGTTTATATCCTGGTCGTTGTCCCAGTTCGGCTTGACGGTGAACTTTCCGTTCCGGATATTTTTGACCGGCTGCACTTTTTCGGGCTGTTTGTGCTTAACGAAAAACTCCCCGCTGTCCCAGATGCCATTCTTGTTCTCATCATACAGGATCCGCAGTTCATATTCACCGGGCAGGAACAGCCTGGTACGGTATTCGGCCCGGGTCGTAAAGGGGTAGGAGAATTTTACCACATCCCCCTGTACGAATTGCAGGACCGGGTGTTTGGAAAGGTCCAGGCGGGCAAAACGCAGGCGTACCTCTCCGTAATCCGTTTCTTTTTTCGTGTGGAAGGAGATCGTATCGATCTTAAGCAACTGCCTCCCGGCCGAGTCAATGGCAAAATCCTTAGCGGCGATCAGGTGGTATTTGGCATCCGTAGGCCAGGTATAGATCAGCGTGAACTTTTTATTGGTGCTATCCGCGAGAAAATGATAGAGTTGGGGGTCGATATCGTTAAAATTCCCGTCGGTGAACCGTAATTTGGTTGGTTCGAAGGTCTTCAGGGGAGTGCCAAAGGTCAATCGGAGGGAATCGAAGATATCCAGGTCGCCGGCCGACAGGGAGGTCCCGAACTGCAGCCGCTTGTCCTTTTCTTTTTCCTTCTCGGATAGTTTGGGGGCCGCGGTCTTTACCGGGGTGGACGTCTTTTTGACAGCGGGCTTAATATCCGTGTTGTCTATAAAAGCATAGAGGGTTATCGGGCGGGTGCTGTGACTAACGACCACGGGCGAATCGGCAAAGGCGAATAACTGGCTCTTGGAAAGATATCTACGGGTGCCTCCTTCGTCTTTGAGTGCATAGAGGGAATAGGTGCCGGGTTCGAGATAATGGAAAAAGAAGCGGCCGTTGCTGTCCAGACGGGCCATATAACGGGGACGTTCATTCACTACGGCGGAATCGTCCGACTTGCGGTGCAGCACGGCGATCAGCGTACTGTCGATCTTGCCGGTGGCAGCCAGGATCACATTCCCCGAAAGCTCGGCATTATCGATATGATCGCCCGTCGTGAAGACATATTCCAAACGCTTCAGGAGATTGCCTTCGTTGACATCCCGGATCCCTCTGGCCATATTGATGGAATAGGTGGTATTGGGTTGCAGGGTATCTTTTAACTGGATGGTGAGGGTTCGCAGCTTGGCATCGATGATGGGTTCGATCTTGGGGACGGGGGATACGATGATATTGTCGTGGAGGTCTTTTGCATCAACGTATTCATCAAAGGTAAAAACGATCTTTTTGGCGCTGAAATGACGGTTGCTGTCGGCAGGAACGACGGATAAGAGCACCGGCGGCAGGCTATCCCGGGGACCGCCCATGGGGGCGACGATATTGGCACAGCCCGTGGGAATGGTCAGGTTGATACAGGTAAGGAGAAAAAGGACCGGGAATAACAGACGCTTCTTGATCTTCATGCTATGGACTTATCGGAATAATTTGCTGCAAACTTAGGTTGTTTCATTCGATAGCTATCAGGCGGATTCCTTAATTATCCCTTAAATCCCTGGATCTGCAAATCCCAAAATCTCCAAATCCCAAAATCTCTCAATCCCAAGCGGGGTCATTCCTCCACCGGCTCGTCTTCTTCCCGGATCTCATGGAGGGCGATGGCGAGGTTATTGGTCTTTACAAAGTCGCACCAGTGGCAATCCGGCTTGCCGCAACCCGTATAGAACTGTCTTGCCTGGATCTTCTGCCAGGTATCGGTGATCTGATCGGTGACCTTCGAGGTATCCTCCGGGGCGATCTGGATCTTTACCTTTTGATATCCTTTCTTTTTATCGGGCTCTACAAAATCGAACTCCGTACTGGTGACCCTCCAGTCCTTTTGTTCATAATGGTCCACCAGGATCTTATAAAAAACGGCCTGCCGCCAGTAATCACCTCCTTCGGGCTGTTTGGGGTTCGGCGGCTTCAGCTTATCCAGGGCTTTTTCGATATCACCGGTCTTGTAATCCACAACGTTGACTTCCTTACCCTGGAATTCCAGTTTATCCAGTTTGCCTTTGATGGGCACGCCCCTGACCGTTACGTTCCGGATATTTCTCTCTACCGCCACGATCTTATTCCACTGATACAGGTATTTATCGTAATAATCGGAAAGGACGGTGACCCCGTATTCCAAACGTCGCGCAAAAGCTTCCTTCGTAAAGCTCTCGCGGTGGCGGTGCATATACCAGGTAAAATCCTGGAGGAGTTCTTCTTTCGAAGGGAATTTTTCTTCCGCATGCGCTTTCATTTTTTCAAAGAGGCGTTGCAGGGCGAAATGCACGGAGCTGCCAAATTCCGTGGCCTCATTCTTTGGCGAAGGGATCCGGACCAGGTTCTTATAATAGAATTCCAGCGGGCATTTGAGATAGTTGTTCAGGGCCGTTACGCTCAATACGAATTTTTCCAGCATACGGCTGATAAATCCTTCCTCCGCCTGCTCTATCTCGGGAGCGATCGTCTCGGTAAAGGGAAGGGCGTCAAATTCCGCCAGGGTCTCGCCGCTGAGCGTGATCTGCTCCACGGGAAGGGGGTGTTCATCCAGTATTTCCGCAATAAAGACGGAGGGCTCCAGTTCCTTGCCATCCGGACGATAACGGGCATACGAAATGAAGAGGTGGATCTCTACCCTGGTGAGGGCCACATAGAAGAGACGGCGTAATTCCTCCAGGTCGTTGGTCTCGGGACCGGGCTTGACGCGGGAGGTGAATAAGGTATCGGGGTATCTGTAGCCGCCGCCGGGCTTGCGTTTCTTTTCCCAGGTGGAGGCGTTGCAGCCGGCAAAGAAAACATATTCGAATTCCAGGCCTTTGGCGCCGTGGGAAGTGAGCAGGTTGACGGCCTTGTCACTGCCGGCCACTTGTAGAAGAGGGATCGAGATACTATTCTTTTCCATCAGGTCGATCACTTCTACGAGGCTTTCCAGGTCCAGTTCGGGGTTGCGGCGGGATTCTTCCTTCACGAATTCGAAGAGGGCGGTCAGCACCTGCATCAGCCAGATCTTTTCGGAACTTTGCATGATATAGGCCAGGATGCCGGCTTCGCGTATACAGTTCTCAAAGAGGGTCTGCAGGGTCTTATTGGGCGCATCCCCGATCAGTCGCTCCAGGACCTTTCCCGCCTTCTTCATAGGTTCGGGCAGACCGGCGTCGAACAGGTCTTTGGCGGGGCGATGGGCCTTTTCATACAACAGTCTCCGCAGGGAAGTGCGATTGTCTCCGAATTGCCGGTCGGCGACCTCCACGGATAGCTTGGCAATCTCGATGGGCGGGATGTTGAAGAAATCGAAATGCAGGATCTCGAAGAGCATTTCATCGCCACCGTAAGGCGTATCGTGTTCAGCGGCCAGGTAACGAAGGATCTGGACCGCTTTCCGGGCCAGGGGGATCTCCAGCAGATTGAGACTGCGTTTGCTGAAGGCGGGGATCTTTTTTAACTGGAGGAAGCGGGCCAGCTCTTCCCCGTATTTGTTCTCCTTATAGATGACGGCGATCCTTCCCGGGGGAACGCCTTCTTTGACCAATCGTTCGATCTCCAGGGTAATATCCGTCATCTCCTCGCGGGGGCTCTTATACTCGCGGATGAGGGGGGGATCGTGGAGGGTGCTCATGACGGGATGGCTGGAGAGCAGGTCTTTTGACAAGCCGGGGATCTGCTTGACGAGTCGGTCGCTGTTCCGGTCGATCAGGCTCTTGGAAATATCCAGGATGGGCTGGGTGGAGCGGTAGTTATGCGTCAGCACGACGGTGCGCAGGTCGTCCTTATAACTGTCGGCAAAGTCCAGCATGTTCTCCACATTGGCTCCCTGGAAGCGGTAGATGCTCTGATCGTCATCCCCTACGACGAAGATATTGGGCCGGTCCCAGTAATTGATGAGGAGGGCGACCAGCCTGTTCTGCGTACCGCTGGTGTCCTGGTATTCGTCTACGAGGATGTATTGATAGCGTTCCTGGTAGTTGGAGAGGAGTTGTTTGTTCTCTTCGAAGGCCCGGATCACCCAGTTGATCATGTCGTCGAAATCGTAGCGGTTGTTGCGGCGCATCAGCTCCTGGAAGGGGGTGAATTCGTTCACGGCGGCCTTGAGTTTGAGCATCTTGTCCGTTTCTTCCGCGATCTTATCGGTGCGGAGGTCGCCTTTTTTAAACTCCTTGGTGGCCCTTTTGGCGATATACTCCTCCCGGGTGGGCAGATCGGCGAGGTATTGGTCTATTTTTCCGTTGATAAATTCGGGGGTCCAGCCTTCCCTTTTCATGGTGGAGAAAAGGTGGTGGAGGTTGCTCATTTCGAAATAAACGTCTCCCCGGTACCGTTTTAGGGGGTTATTCTTTGGAAAACTGTCGATCAGGGTCTTGAAATACTGGATCCTTTCCAATTCCGAGATAGGGTCGAGGGAGGTCTTTTCGAATAAGGGCAGGTTTTCCTGGATCAGGTCGTTGCAGAAGGAGTGGAAGGTATGGATATGGACCTTATAGGCATCGGGACCGATAAAGGACAGGAGCCGCCTGCGCATGGCGATGGTGCCGGCGTCGGTGTAGGTGAGACAAAGGATGTTTTCCGGGAATACATCCGTTTCCAGGAGGATCTTCCCGATCCGGGCGGCCAGGATCTGGGTCTTTCCGGTGCCGGGACCTGCGATCACCATGACGGGGCCCTCCCTAGTATCTACGGCAAGACGTTGCTGCTCATTGAGTTTCCGGTATTCTTCCCGGAAATGCTGCTGGAGTTTGTCCCGGTTGATCGACATAGTTCAAAGATACGCCAGTCGGCGCACCTGTCAAGCGGCCTTATAGAGGACCTTAAATAATTACAAAATAGCTTCTTAGCTCCATTTCAACCGCCCTTCCTTATAGGTGTAAATGCTTAGTTTCATAGCGGAAAAAGCTATATTTCAGGAAAGGGGGAACGCTTAAATTGGAAAATGTCTTGATCTGGGAATAAATTCGCTGATTCTACGTTTAATCCTTATCCAATGTAAACGCAAAGCGCTATGAAAAACCACCAATCCTTTAAAGTCTTTATTGTTGAAGATGATGTATGGTATGGTTCTATGTTACAGCATTATCTGGGCCTGAATCCTGAGTACGAAATAAAGCGATTTGAATCCCCCCGTGATTTCTTTGCTGCCCTTCATGAGAACCCCGATGTGGTGACCCTGGACTATTCCCTGCCGGATTGTGACGGGGCCGAAGTATTGAAGAAGATCAAGGAGCATAATCCGGATATCCGGGTGATCGTGATCTCGGGACAGGAGGACGTGGCCACGGCCATCAACCTCTTAAAGAACGGGGCCTTCGATTATATCGTAAAAGATGACGATACCAAGGACAGGCTCTGGAACAGTATCCTGCACCTTCGGGAGATCAGCGATCTGAAACAGGAAGTAGAGACCCTTAAAAGCCAGGTAAGCCGTAAGTACGATTTCTCTCAGATGATCCTTGGCAAGAGCGAGTCCATCCTGAAAGTCTTCTCCCTCATAGAAAAAGCGGCCAAGACCAATATTACCGTTTCTGTCACCGGGGAGACCGGCTCCGGAAAGGAAATGATCGCCAAGGCCATCCATTATAACTCAGACCGGCATAAGATGCCCTTTGTGGCCGTGAATGTGGCAGCCATCCCCCGGGATCTGTTGGAAAGTGAATTATTCGGTCATGAGAAGGGAGCTTTTACGGGCGCGGTCACGCGTCGCATCGGAAAGTTCGAGGAGGCGGATAAAGGGACCTTGTTCCTGGATGAGATCGGGGAACTGGATATCAACCTGCAGGCGAAATTATTGAGGGTCTTGCAGGAACGGGAGATCACCCGGATCGGGGGCAATGCCGTCACCAAGATAGATGTACGCATCGTGGTGGCTACGCATAAGAACCTTCTGGAAGAAGTGAAGAACAAGACCTTCCGGGAAGACCTGTATTATCGTCTTATCGGGTTACCGATCCTTCTGCCGCCTTTAAGGGAAAGAGGGAACGATATCCTGATCCTGGCCAAGCATTTCACGGATGCGTTCTGCAAGGATAATAAGCTGGAGAAAAAGGCATTTTCGCCTGAAGCGCAGCAAAAGATATTACAATACCCTTTCCCCGGGAACGTGCGGGAATTGAAGTCGGTGGTGGAATTGGCGGCCGTTATGGCGGATGAGGAATTGATCCAGGCGGAGCATATCACGCTGAATACGTCGGCCAGTATTGCGGACCTGCTCAACCGGGAGATGACCCTGAAGGAATTCGAAATTCAGATCCTGCAGCATTACCTGGATAAATACGAACAGGACGTGCTGCTGGTGGCGAAAAAACTGGACGTAGGCAAGTCCACGCTTTACAGGATGATCCAGAACGGGGAATTGAAAATGAAGTAAACTTTATTCTATTAATAATCAGGAGTGCATGAACCGGCAAGAGGAGTGGATCCTTCTTCGTGAACAGTTGGAAGCGGAAAAAGCTGCCCGGCAGCGGGCTGAACAGCTACTCAGCGAAAAGCTGCTCGAACTGGAGCGATTGAAAGAGGTAGACGGGGATATTCTTCGCAGTGAGAAAAGATACCGTGACCTGTTCAATTACAGCCAGGCCCTGATCTGCACGCATGATATGAAGGGGCGGTTGCTGGCCGTGAATCCGGAGGTATGCAGGGCGATGGGCTATGCGGAGGAAGAGTTGCTCGGGCACAAGATCCAGGAGTTCATACCGGCAGCGCATCAGTCGAAATTCGAAGAGGAATATATCAAGGCCATCGCGGGTAAGAATACGGTGAATGGGGTGTTTTGTATCCTCAGCAAAAAGGGAGAGAAGAAATACCTGCTCTTTCGGAATTACAGGGTGGAGGAAGCGGGGCAGGAGCCCTATGTGATAGGGTTCTCCCAGGACATCACCGACCGGATCATGGTGGAGCGGAAATTAAGATTTGCCAAACAACTAACCGACGAAGGGGCGAAGGCCAAAGAGGCTTTCCTGGCCCATATGAGTCATGAGATCCGTACGCCGATGAGCGGTGTATTAGGGATTGCCAGCCTGCTGAAAAAGACCAAACTGGACAACCAGCAACGAAATTACCTGCAACTGATACAAGAGGCTGCCGGTAATATCCTCGTTATCGTAAATGATATATTAGACCTGGAAAAGATCATCGCCGGTAAATTGCAATTGGAGCAGATCTCTTTTAAGATCGTAGATAAGATCGCTACGACGGTGCAGTCCTTTATTTACAGGGCGGAAGAAAAAGAACTGGGTCTTGTCTTTCAGAATTCCATACCGGGTGACCTGGTGTTGAAAGGGGACCCCTATCGGTTGAGCCAGGTATTGAACAATATCCTAAGCAATGCGTTGAAGTTCACCAAGGCAGGCCATATTAATATTATAACGAAGATCCATGACCGAAAAGAAGATACGGTGGTCGTGGAGATCTCGATCAGCGATACGGGTATCGGCATCAGCCCGGACCGGATAGAACATATTTTTGAGCCCTTCGAGCAGGCGGACGGAACGATCTCGCGTAATTTCGGGGGAACGGGCCTGGGGCTGACCATCTGTAGGAACATGGTAGATATGCAGAAGGGTGAATTATTAGTGAAGAGTACAGAAGGAGAAGGATCGACCTTTACGGTCCGGATCCCTTATCATTTAAGCATGGAACCTATGCAGGAGAACGAGTCAAATAAGGAAATAGATTTTAAGAGCCTGGGACACAAAAGAGTGCTGGTGGCGGAAGACGTGGAATTGAACCAATACCTGGCTAAACATATCCTGGAGTCCTGGGATTTTGAAGTGACCATTGCGGGGAATGGTAAGGAAGCGCTGGACCTGCTGGCAGACTCGCCTTTCGATTGTATCCTGATGGACGTACAAATGCCCGAAATGGACGGGATAGAGGCTACCCAGCGTATCCGCAAGCTCACGGATCCTGAAAAATCCACTATTCCCATCATTGCCCTCACGGCGAATGCCCTGAAAGGGGATAGTGAAAAATACCTGGCGGCCGGCATGAACGACTACCTGGCCAAACCTTTTGACGAAGAAGGCCTTTTCCGGGTCATTTCCAGGAACCTGACCCATTCCCCCGCTCAATCACCTTTAAAAAAACAATCTTCCATGTCGCCCCATAGCAAAAAATTATACGATCTGTCGATGGTACGGTCTGTTTCCGGCGGAGACGAAGGATTTATTAAGAAAATGGTAGCCCTTTTCATCGAGACCGTGCCGCAGAATATGCAGGACCTCAGGAAGGCAATGGAGGCCGGAAATTGGGACCAGGTGGGTAAAACGGCCCATAAATTAAAGTCCACGGTGGATTCCATGGGTATCAAGTCCATTCGCCAGGAGATCCGTACCGTAGAGACCAGTGCCCGGCAGGGAGAATCCGTTACGGAAATCCCCGCCCTGGTGGAAAAGATCAGTACGGTGATCAATGCCTGTATCGAGCAGTTGCAGGAAGAAATTAGGTAGACCCAATCCCAGTTCTTTTTCGTAATTCTTCCAGACAGCTTTTTCCCAATTTTACCAGAAAGCTTCCCAAATAGAGACAGCCCAGTTCCTGCTAATATATGTTTCTTTCTAATAATCAATAGATTATCCCCGTTTCTTTTCTGGCAATTTTTTTGCCGCTTAAAGGTGCACAACTATTAGCACCATGTCATTAAACCAGGAACCTGTCATATTCGTCGTCGAAGATAACCTGATGTATCAAAGCCTTATCGCCAAGGAATTGGAGTCGGTAAGCAGCCATATCTTTTTCTATACCAATGGAGAAGATTGCCTGGACGAACTGGGAAAAAATCCTTCCATCATTGTGATGGATTATAATCTCGAAGGGGAAATGAACGGCCTGGACACGATCCAAAAGGTCAGGAGTACGAACCCCGAAGTTTATGTCATCTTATTTTCCAGCCAGAAGGGCTTGAATACGAAAGAGGTCTTTCTTAAATATGGCAGTTTTGACTTCCTGGAAAAGAACAGTACTTCGCTCAGGGCCCTCCGGACGATGGTAGATTGCGTTACCTTGGACCAAGGGAAAGCCAGTTAATTCCACCCACCAACCCCTCTCTTTATTTCTGATTGCTGATCTTGAGATTTATTGATTTCCACTTATAAATCTCCAAATCTCGCATTCCCGAAATCTCCAAATTCCCTCTCTATCCGGGGATGCGGGAGATGTATTTTTCGATCTGTTTGATCTGGTCGACGATCTGCGGAGTCGTAGGCTTCAGGGCCTTGGCCTTGCGAAAGAAATCTTTGGCAGCCCGGAATTCACGCTTAGTCATCATAATGGAACAAAGCTGGAGGTAGGCGGCCGCTTGATTCTCCTTATCGGGCAACCCCTTGCGGAGGGCCTGGCGTACATAACTTTCAGCCTGACGGATATCGTTTTTCTGCATGTGTAGCATGCCCATTTGCAGGAGGCTGGCGCCTTCGGCTTCCTTCATCGGCATACCCAGGTCCAGCCCTTTCTTCATGTTCAGTTCGGCGCCGGTGAAATCCTGTTTCATCATGGCGATATTCCCCTTGAGGGTATAAAAGACCGAGCGGATGGGCTTGTATAAAAGGTTGGGAAATTTAACGGAACCCAATACCTTTTCGGCTGCTTCGAGATTACCGCTCTCCATATGTTCCTGGATGAGACGGAGAGGCCCGAAAAAGAAATAACCGAAGAGGAGGATCAAGGTGATCAGGTAAGGTATAAAAGCCGACCAGAATCCGGAATATATATTGGCCGCAATACCGATCAGCAGGAAGGCGATGGCGATCGGAAGGCGGTATTTTATGACGATGTTGTAGAACTTCATTGTCCTTTGTTTTTAAGGACTGCAAAGATAGGGCTAAGGGTTGAATCCCCCCTAAAACTTATCGTCGTTGATCTCAATCCAATAGCCATCAGGATCTTGCAGGTAGATCTGGGCGACCTTATCAGGGCGCATCTGGAGCACTTTCTTACCGGACCAATCGCCGTATTTGACACCAGCTTCGTCCAGGTGTTTGGTAAAGGCATCCATGGAGGGGACGCTGAAGGCGAGGTGGATACTTATATCGTGGGGGACATCTTCTTTGGCGCCGGATACTACATGTAGCTGTCCATGACCGCCAATGCTGAACCATACATGCTTGTTATCGTGGAAGGGCTCGGCCATCTTCTTCAATCCCAGGACCTTTTCATAGAAATTCGCGGCCCTGTCCAGGTCGGTCACAAAGATGGTCTGGTGGCTGAAATGGATGCCTTGTGCGTGGGAGGCTGTTGCCAGTAATAAGGTAAGTGCCGGGAGAATAAACAATCGTTTCATAATGAATATTTTCAACAACCAAAATACGCAATTGCGGACAGCTAAAAAGGAGGAATTTTCGATAGCAGGGGCTTTCGGGGACAAATTATATTATTAGCTGGTAAAAAGGCCGGAATGCCGTATTTTTGCCGGCCCAAATCTTGGGTCCCGTAGTTCAATGGATAGAATAGAAGTTTCCTAAACTTTAGATACAGGTTCGATTCCTGTCGGGACCACCATATTAATTTCACGTGAAATTATAAGAGCCATTCAAATCTACCCTTTATGAGGTCGTATTCGCGAGGCAGCTATTCAATTCCCCAAGTGGAGCCAGAATTGTTCGTGAACTTCGAATCTTCGATAATTTTTATTGATCGATTTGATAAGCCAAGCTTCGCTTCCTCCCTTATTCTATAATCTTCTTTAGTATTAGAAGATACCTTTCGCAATACTGGATAAATTCGCTCTTCACTTTTACCCTTTCGCGCTAATGAGCCCAATGCGCAAACTATGGCCTTTCTCGAAAGAATGCTAGTTTCAATCTTAAGTCTTGCAATTAATGGTTCGATAGACTTCTCATTTACCAATGTATAAGCTAAAACATCAGCTGCCTGCTTGCGTACTTGTGTCATAGAATCATTTAATGCATCGAACAATATGCCTATTTCGCTATCTACAATATTTTTATCTTTCTTCGCTAATTCATTTATATTTCTACTAAAGGCATATACTGCAGCTTTTCGTAATTTATGATTTTTTTCATTCTTAATAATATGCCTTAAAGTACTAATAATCCTCATGTCGATTAAGTTAAACCAAAATTGATGGATAGCTGCTTCTTTGGCGGGAATAGTAGAATTTGGCGACTCGATAATATTAATTAAGGTAGGTGTTATTTCTTTATCCTTTATTTTTCCTAAAGCGTTTATTGAGTTTTCGACGATTCTTCCTTCTGTATCGTCAAGTAAGGGTAAACAAATATTTTTTAGTTTTTCTTGTTCAATAATTGTTAACCAACTATTCTCAAAACTCCAATAAACACTAAAACTGCTTTTTATCAAAAAAGCCCATTCCTCATCATTTAAACTGAGTTGTTTTATATTAGAAAATAAAATTTCTAATCTGTCTTTACTTGCCAATACAGCATGTTGTTTCCATTCTCTAAAAGCTTTTCTAAGTATATCGACTGTTGCTTTTGCTCTTTGCGCATCAGGACCTAGTTTTCCAAAAAACTTTTTCGATAAGAAATCATGCACCAATTCATAGCCAATAACGATATCACCCTCAACTACTGGATGGACTATTTTCTTTTTTATTAAATGTTCAATAACATGTTGAACATTATTTTTGCTTATGGCTATGTACCTACTGATTTCCTCCGAATTAAGGAATGTTCTAAGTCCTTCAGGACCAGTTAACAAATCCAAAATATTCTGAGCATACAATTTTTCTTGTTCTGATAATCCTTCCAACATTGAATCGCTCAAATAATCAGCGATGATTAATTCGGCACAATCGGTTCCTTTATAGAGATTTACCCCAAACTCAATCAATGGTTTTGTAGAAGTATTTTTATTTCTATATTCCTCGAACAATTTGGAACAAACTATTTGAAGGTAAGGTGGATATATGAGGCCATCGCCAATTTTCTTTAATTCTGTAATTAACTGGAAAATAAATTTATCCTCAACCGTAATACCCAACTTATGGAGAGGCTCAACTATTGCTTTAAAAGCCTTTTCATCATTTAGCCTCTTTATTCTAAATTGATTAACCCATGCAGTTTCAAGATTATATAAATGAGCCCAATCCCATAACTCTCCAATATAATCTTCTCTTAATGAAAGCAAAAAATATATCTTGCCTTTAGCTGATGGTGCAATCAATGTTTCTGTAATGCCTTTTGACAAATCTTCTCTCTCCGCCTCTCTTGCTCTAGTGAATAATTCTTCGAACTGGTCAATAATAATAATGAGGTTTTTATTCTCCCTATCAACAATTGACTTGAGTCGAATAATCAAATGCGGAAATGTATCAGTAGCAGCTAATTCTTCAATTGCTTGTGTGGATATTTTGTTTTCCTTTAATATTTTTAGAAGCTCCTCTCTAACTCTTTTAATTGGCTCGTCAAGGCATCTGACAGAAATTGTGATAAAGCCCTCATTCTTAAAATGAGGGATTAACCCTGCATTCATAAGAGAAGTCTTACCTGTACCTGATTCACCAAAAAGACCAACTATGCTATATTTAATTACCCTTTTAAATAATTCTTCTGTTTCTTGTGTACGACCAAAAAAATATTCTTTATCGGTCTCAGTATATGATTGTAACTCCTTAAATGGATTTTCATTTTTCCAGTCACTTATTTTTTTTAGCGACGATCTATTTAATGCTTTTTCTTTATTCTCCTTTATTACTTGCTCTTCCCAATTTACTTTCGCTTCCCTGATTTGTTGTTCTGATATTTTGTTTGTTAATGCAATGCCTTTTCGATGTGCTAAGTCATGATCATTTAGACATAATACAGCTAGATTAGAGTATTTATTATCTTTAGTTATGGAGTACTCAACTATATGATGAATAATGTATGCATCGCTTTTTTGCCCCTTACATAAACAACATACGAAACTATTATTTTCTAATAGCCTTTGTATAATAGTATCATCTATTGGCTCTCGAATTAAACAATTCTTAACAAAATCAACTTGTAATTCAGGGATTTTATATTTATCTATAAGGTTTTTCTTTGCTGTTCGCCTAAATGCAGTTGCTGAGATTCCAATAAGCCCATATTCACGAGCCCAATTGCTTGGGACGCCATATTTGATGTATGTTTCTTCTAATGACATTATAATGTGTTAGGCATGTATAAGGTTAGCGATTCATGTTTATTGCACAAGGACCTGAATTTAGAAGCCATTCAGAGCCTTTTTTGTAATTTTTAATAAAATAATTGGAGGGGCTACATGATCTGGCGTTTTGCGAGCCTGTAATTTCATAAGTTCAACCAATCCACCTCCTAATCCATATTTGTTGATAAAGTCGGAGTTTAAATATCTATCAACAGCATTGTGCTCACCTAGCCTTATGACATTAACAAGGTTTGGCGGTTCACCAGTAGTAAATGAAATGATATCTACAAAACTAGTTGATTCATTGACTTTGTTTTTTAGGGAAAAATTGATGGATCCTGTAATGGGAGAATCATGCTCGAATCCGTAGAAGCACGTTGCATAGTTTTGCAAATATGGGAAATGCTTTTCATAAAAAATTTGAGATTTTCTTATCGAATCAACATACCGAACCAATTCAGGCAACATTAATCGCTTATACTCCTTCAAAATTTCCTGAATTGTCTTTTTGAGTGTAGATTCTGTTCATGATGACCCACTATTCTGGGATGTTGCCCCACCTGCGAAGCAGGCAATAAGAGTAAGAGCTTGATGCAGGTTAAAAATACGAAGGTTATTGATTTGTCTTGGCTTTTTTTC